>ERZ802830.2779-NODE-2779-length-15498-cov-26.5295_pt1 | contig 15498 bp, 17 predicted proteins | sample MGYA00345654_ERZ802830 | MGnify/ENA primary metagenome ERZ802830 (study PRJEB30503, sample SAMEA104212375) | marine metagenome | biome: Westerlies Biome; feature: [SRF] surface water layer (ENVO:00010504) within the epipelagic zone...; material: water... | reverse complement strand
TTGATAGCTAAGGCCGCGGTATGTGCAAGTAAGCATGAGGGATGGGGATTGCGTCCGCCAGAGAATCGCTTGCGTTCACCGGTTGCGCAACAGGATATGTATCGACGTGAGTGAGTATTTATTCTTTCTTCACTTTCTGCGTATCGACTTGATACGCACCCAGCCGATTTCTGTTAATCCCGATGAACCCTTACGTCCAAAACTGGTCTACAACCAAGACCTGGTCTTGAGCAGTCTGCTGTCAATGGTGTGGGGGAGAGTCCTCATTGGTCTCAATCCCCCTGTGGCGGCCGCTCCCGCTGCCAGTCCCACAAGTTCAATATGAACAACAGGCGGACAAACCACCAACCGTCCTTCACCGAGCGTTACGCAGAGCCAGGCCCTCCGCCATAAGACCCAGCCAGCGTTAAAGCCTGGGGACGATATGCGTCACCAGATCTGCATTCACCCAAAGGACCTCCCCTGAGTCGACATCGGCGACTTGAAAGAGGGTCGGCACGCTTGGATTCCTCGCACCTCCCTCCACATAGATCACGTCCGCCATCCACCAGCGGTCGTCGTCCGACGTCAAACCCACCTCAGGGAGATGCCGAACAATCACAGTCATACCCGCCTTCACCGACAGGAAGATGGGATCCCCCGCCTTAACGGCGACAGGCGCTGAACGGTCTTCGCTCATCCAACACGATTAAGTACATCCGTACTAGCACTTTTCCTCGTGTTCGGCTGTTCGCCACATTCAGGTGAAGCGGCCAGGCAAAGCCGCTTCAATCGGAGAGGCTTGCCTCTTGAACCGCTTCCACCACATCGATTTCATTCATTTCTTTGATCTCGAGCCTGTTGAGAAAATGCTCTCGACCCGCATCGGTAGACAGCAACTCGTTCAGGTCTTCTCGCGTGGCTTGCTTCAGAAGTCCGTTCAGGGTGCCCTTGATGGTGCACAAAAAAACCACATCTTGGTTGTAACTCATCTCCCTCAGCTGCCCTCAATCGGTTGGTCTTCTCCAGAACCTAACCAGGCTGGAATTCCGCACCGCGCAAATCTTGAGACGAGGGATGTCCACGATGAAGCGTCCGTAAGACCGTTCAGTGAAACGACATTCGTGACATCCATCGGCCAAAACACGATGCCTCTTGCGCTTTAAAGAGCTCGATGTCATCGGCAAACGGATCCAATCTCCGCAATTGGCATTACGCCCCCAAAAGATGGGGCGTTCATCAAGATCCCTACCGTCAAAATCGCCACCATCAAAATCGAATCATTGGCCGTACCCAATCAAGGATCAGTCGTCCCATTTCCAACGCGATCGAGCACGGTCCACAACAAAATCGACGACTTTCAGAAATTGAATGGCTGCGGCGCAAGATGAGCAGAGCAATACACCACTTCAAAAAAGGCTTGCCAAATGCAGACAAGGCTTAGAAAGCCATTTGGACATGCGGATCAAGCGATGCTTTTTCCCGCCTATTTATTGACAGGTGTCGAGTAATTCAAATATATTTTGCGTATCAATCAACAGCAAACCGATGCTTACAGGTTCAGACCTTCTCGCAAAAGTCAAAGATCTTGGAGACGTTTCAAAGTCTGATTTGGTAAGGGCTTGCGGTTACGTATCTTCAAAGAAGGATGGCAGCGAACGCCTGAACTTCACTGCGTTCTACGAGGCTCTGCTCGACGCTAAAGGTGTGAATCTCACCGGTGGTGGAGCTGCAATTGGCAAAGGCGGTCGCAAGCTGAGCTACATCGCAAAAGTTCAAGGCAACGGCAATTTGCTGATCGGCAAGGCTTATACCGCCATGCTGAATCTGGAACCCGGTGATGAGTTTGAAATCAAGCTCGGTAAAAAGGCGATTCGTCTTCTCCCCACTGGTGCTGCTGCAACCCACAGCGAAGGTGCTGAAGGCGTTGAAGAGTGATTGAGTCGGCATAGCCGAACCATCAAATATGGCTGCCCTGTCTTTTCGACAGGGCTTTTTTTATGGGCTGAGAACAACACTATTTCGCCCTGATCAAGGACAATCTCTGCATGCAACAGCGTCCATTCGGATCCAACACAAGCCTTCAGCACAACATGGGTTCAGCATCAACCACGAAAGAACGATTGTTGGACCACAAATCCGGAACAGGTGCAACGACATCTCACCAACACAACAACAAAGACATCACCATGAAGGTTTATCAATAATTCACCCGGTCGGCTCCGCCTCTGATGCCAAATCGTGGAGAAAAGTGTGCAAGCTTCTCACCCAGTTGTTTCTATAACAAAGAAGCGGATGTGGGCGTCCACGTCTTGAATGCACCCGTCTCATTCACTGTTGCCGGAGACCCCCAAGGCTGAAAATATGCGCGATAAAGCCAGTCTTCGTCGCCACTATCGGCAGCTTCGGCGAACAACCCCAGCCATCCATGAAGCGATCTATGGAGCGGCATTGAGCTTCGTTCGTCGAACAACAACGGAAACATCTGTGGTGGGTTTGTATTGGCCCCTCGCCAACGAGGTTGACCTTCGCCCCCTGCGGACGCAACTGCCCAATCCCATGGCCCTGCCCCAAGCCGACGGCAAAGGCTGTTTGCAGTACAAACGCTGGAGTGGCCAAGACCTTGAAGCGGATGGCTGCGGTATTCCCGCGCCAAGTAACGGCAGCAACCTTCAAGCAGACGAGATCAGCCTGTTGCTCGTGCCAGCCCTTGCCGTGGATTCATCTGGGGTCCGCCTTGGCTATGGCGGGGGGTACTACGACCGATTGCGCGCAGACCCTCTCTGGGCGGACGTTCCCGCGTGGGTTGTGCTGCCGTCGAACTGCGTTCGATCCTCCCCATTGCCGCGGGATGCCTGGGATGTGCCCTTCAACGGTTGGATTACTGAACAGGGGTCTGGCCAGGTGTTGAGACCCAGCGCATCATGAGCTTCATCTGATCGCGCAGACCATGCTCCGTGTCTTGGCGTCTCTCCTTCTGTTTGGTGGCCTTGGGGCGATCCCGGTCCAGGCCCATCAAATTGAGAGTGCACTCAACTATCTCAACGGAGAACTCGAGCTCAGCAGCAGTTTCTCCAATGGAGAACCAACGCAAGGTGCCGTGGTCCGTCTGCTCAACGCCGATGGCAGCGCAGGTCAAGAGTTGGGTCGCACCGATCAAGCCGGTCGTCTCACCCTCGATCTCGACACGGTTCAAGACGGAATCGTCGATCTACAAATCGACGGTGGCCCGGGGCATCGTGATTACCTCGAAATGCCAGTCCAGGCCGGACAGGTGAAGCTCGATCAGGTGGTGTCCCTACCGTTGAGCCTTGTGCTTGTAGGGCTTCTGGTTAGCGTGCGACGTCGTAAGGACTAACGAACGGGATGGCCACCAGCACCGGCAGTGAAACCCTCGACCGGATGGTGGAACGTTTGGGCGGCACAACGGATCCCAAACGCCGCTACGAATATGTGCTCTGGCTGGCAAAAAAACTGGAGCCTTTTCCGGCCGATCAACAAACCGACGACATCAAAGTGAAGGGATGCGTATCGCAGGTGTATGTACAAGGCACCCTCGCCGATGGGGTGATGCACTGGCAAGGGGATTCCGACGCACTGATCACCAAAGGGTTGTTGGCTCTCTTGATTCAGGGGCTGAATGGCCTCAGTCCAAAAGACGTCCAAGCCGTCGACCCTGCATTCATCGCAGCCACGGGCCTTCAAGCCAGCTTGACCCCGTCCCGTGCCAACGGTTTCCTCAATATTTTGCGTGCCATGCAAGAGCAAGCGCGCCGGCTTGAACCCAACACCGCGCCCATGGATTCATAGAGTTATTGAATGTCGCGTTTTGAAGGGTTTAAAGGGGAATGGGTTCAGGGATCGGAATTGGTCTGCTCGGGCTGGGAACAGTTGGTGGCGGTGTGGCTTCGATCCTGCAAAGCCCGAGTGAACGCCATCCCCTTGTCGCGGATCTGAAACTTGTGCGCGTGGCGGTTCGAGATCTGAACCGACCGCGGTCTGTCGAACTCCCCAACGAAATCCTGACAACCGATCCAGCCGTGGTGGTCAACGACCCGGCCGTCGATGTGGTGGTGGAAGTGATCGGTGGAATCGAGCCAGCACGAAGCTTGATCTTGCAGGCCATTGCAGCCGGAAAATCCGTTGTTACCGCGAACAAAGCGGTGATCGCGCGTCATGGCGAAGAAATTGCCGACGCTGCCACCAAAGCTGGGGTGTACGTGCTCATCGAAGCCGCCGTTGGTGGTGGCATCCCGATCATTGAACCCCTGAAGCAATCCCTGGGGGGGAACCGGATCAACCGGGTTAGCGGAATCATCAATGGCACCACGAACTACATCCTCACGCGGATGGCCGAAGAAGGCGCTGCTTACGAGAGCGTTTTAAAAGACGCGCAGGAGTTGGGATACGCCGAGGCAGACCCCGCGGCGGATGTGGATGGATTAGATGCCGCCGACAAAATCGCGATCTTGGCGAATTTGGCCTTTGGGGGCAGTGTCGAACGGAGTGCAGTACCCACGGCTGGCATCAGCCAACTGCAAGGGCGCGATGTGGATTACGCCAAACAACTGGGCTACGGCGTGAAATTGCTCGCCGTGGCGGAACGGATGAAACCGTCGGGGGAACCGCTCCCTCTCTCGCTCCGTGTACAACCCACCCTGGTGCCGAATGATCACCCGTTGGCGGGTGTGAATGGCGTCAACAACGCCATCCTTGTGGAAGGCGATCCGATCGGTCGGGTGATGTTTTACGGACCAGGGGCCGGGGCCGGGCCCACCGCCTCAGCCGTGGTGGCGGACATCCTCAACATCGCTGGAATTAGCCAGGCCACCCAGGGCGATGATCGCTTGGACCCCCTCCTTGCGGCGAGCAGCTGGCGTCGTTGCGTGTTGGTGGATCGAGGCGAAATCCGTCAGCGCCATTACGTGCGCTTCCACACACAGGATGCTCCCGGCGTGATTGGTCGGATTGGTGGCTGCTTCGGCGATGGTGGGGTGTCGATCCAATCGATCGTTCAATTCAACGCCAGCAAAGCCGGTGCTGAAATTGTTGTGATCACCCACGAAGTGAGCCAAAAAAAGATGGATGACGCACTCCAATCCATCCAAGCCTTGCCCGAAGTTTCGGGTCTCGCCGCCCATCTGGGTTGCCTTTAACTCCCCACCATCTCTGGACGCCCCCCGACGGCGCGCCCCGTCGATGCGTCAAAATATAAATATGTTTCGCTGCAGTGATCGGCAAACGCTGATCCATGCATCTAACGGTTCATGCCGAACCTCACCCAAACGACACTTCATCAAGGCTGTCTTATCCAAGATGCCCCCAACGCGATGAGTATTCATCAAGGTGATTGCGTCAATCTCAACCGCGATGAGAACACCTACCAAGTGATTGGTGTGGATGGGGATCACGACCGTTGCTGGGTGCGCCGTTGGCCGATTGAACCGCAGGGTGGATCTCCTGTTTTTGAAATCTCCCTCAATCAAATCCGCAATTTGGGCTGACGCCATGTTCAATAGTTGCGTCTTTGCCTGAGCATCGCGTTGAAGCGAGCCAATCAAACCCTCAGGACGTCCATATCTTTAACCGCTGCCCTCGTGATGGCAGCTTTTACCCAAAGCGGTTGTCAGGTCTCCTCAACAAGCCAGCGCATCACCGTCGCGTCCGCTGGGTCCATCAGCTCGTTGGATCCAGCCCAAGTGAGCACGGTCCATAGCTTGCAGCTGTTGAGCGCCATTGGGGATCCGCTCTACAGCCTGAACAAAGACGGGAGCCTGCAACCCCGCTTAGCCGCATCAGAGCCAACGATCAGCGCCGATGGCCGGCTCGTCACGATCCCGCTGAGAACAGATGTTCGTTTCCACGACGGCACCCGCTTTGATGCAAAGGCCATGGCCTTCAGCTTGCGCCGGTTTCTCCGAATCGGAACGCTGAGCTATGTGGTGGGAGATCGGATCAAAGCTGTGGAGGTTGAAGCCCCTCATGTGCTGAGGCTGGAGCTCAACCGACGCTCCACGTCCCTTGAGGGACTGCTCACATCCATCAACCTCACGCCCCTTTCTCCTCGGGCCTACGCCAAGCACAAGGACAGCTTTCTGCATGACAATTTTGTTGGCACAGGTCCTTACCGCCTCACCAAATTCAACGAGAAACAGCAACGGCTTGAACCCTTTGAGCAGTACTGGGGAGATCCACCAAAAAATCCTGGCCTTGATCTGATCAGCCTCAGCAATTCCACCGCTCTCTTTGGTGCACTTCGCAGCGGCGAAGTGGATGTGCTGCTCTCAGCCTCGATTGATGAAGACCAACGCCATGCCCTGAACCAGCAAGCGAAGCGAGGGGACTTGCATGAATCGGTTGGGCCAGCGATGGAAATCGGCTACATCACTCTGCTGAGTAACACCGCACCGCTGAGCGACCAACGCCTGCGGCAAGCCATTGCCTTAAGCCTGGATCGCGACGAAGTGAGCGAGCGTGTGAGCTATGGATTGCGCCGACCGTTGCGCGCTTTGATTCCACCCAGCCTCCCCGGGGGAGGCGTGGCCCCATGGCCGAAGCACAATCCCAAAGAAGCGAAAACACTGCTGAGGCAGTCGGGATACTGCCAAGGGTCCCAACTCGAAGTGCCCCTTACCTTCCGTTCCAATGTTCCCGCCGACAAACTTCTAGCGCTGACATGGCAAGCCCAAGTGCAGCGGGATCTGGCTGACTGCATGGTGCTCAAGCTGGATGGAGTGGAATCAACCACCGTGTACCGCCAGCTCGGGGAAGGGGCGTTCAAGGCCGTCATTCTCGATTGGCTCGGGAGCTATCCCGACCCCGAGGCTTATCTGAATCCTTTGCTGAGCTGTTCCAACGCTGAAGGGCATGTTTGCCTCGATGGAGAAGCCGCGATCAGCGGAAGCTTCTGGAGCGCACCGGGGCTTCAAACCGCGCTGCAGGACAGCGACTCCGTTCGGGGCGCCCCACGCGTCGCGGTTCTCAACACCATTGAAGAGCTCACCGTGAACGGAGCGGCCTACATCCCCGTCTGGCTCGAATCCCCCAGGTCCTGGAGTCAACGCAGCGTGAAGCCACCGCAATACAACCGCAGCGGCTTCCTTCGCCTGGCTGAACTGGAACGGGTGTCCCATCAGCAGGAGGGCAACTGATGGGACGCGCTCGCGATCTAATCCGCTACAGCGCCACCCGCCTTGGGCTGGCCCCCTTGATGCTGTGGCTGATCGCCACCTTGGTGTTTCTGCTCCTGCGGGTGGCTCCCGGCGATCCAGTGGATGCCGTTCTTGGTAGCCGAGCCCCCGCTGCAGCCAAGGCCGCCATGCGCGCACGCCTCGGACTGGATCAATCACTCTTGGATCAATATTTGAGTTATCTCAACGGCCTGATCCATGGAGATCTTGGGCAAGCTCTGCTCAACCAGGAACCGGTGAGCAAGATCATCGGGAACACCCTGCCCGCAAGCCTTGAATTGAGCGTGATCGCCCTGATCGCCGCGGCGATTATTGGCCTGAGTATTGGGTTCAGCGGTATTGCCCGGCCGGAGGGTGCCGTTGATTTCAGCGGGAGGCTCTACGGCCTAGGCACCTATGCGCTCCCCCCGTTCTGGGTCGCGATGATGGTGCAGCTGATCTTTGCTGTGAGCTTGGGTTGGTTTCCGGTGGGAGGCCGCTTCCCCCCCAGCCTGCTGCCACCAGAAGGCAGCGGCTTCTTTTTGTTCGACAGCATTGTTTCGGGGAATTGGCCGGCCTTGGTTGGGAGCATCCGCCACCTCGTGCTCCCAGCTGCAACGCTGGCACTCCTGCTGAGTGGAACATTCACCACCGCATTACGGCTCAACCTGCGTCGCACCTTGCGAGGGGACTACGTCGAAGCCGCCCGCAGTCGAGGGCTGAGCGAACGCCAGGTGATCGTGCATCACGCCTTGCCGAATGCCCTGCTTCCGGTGCTCACCATTGCCGGCATCACAGTGGCCTCACTGATTGGCGGCGCACTCCTCATCGAAGTGACGTTCTCATGGCCCGGCATCGCTTTACGACTCCAAGAAGCGATCAACCAACGGGACTACCCCGTGGTGCAAGGCATCGTCGTCGTGATCGCTGCACTCGTTGTGCTGGTGAGCGTTGCCGTGGATCTTTTGGTTGCCGCCCTTGACCCGCGCGTTCGCTACTAGAGATCGCCAATGAGGCGATCGGCCTCGTTGCGGTTTAAACGATGCCAACGGGTTGTTCCCCCATCGAAGTGCCCCGCGGTCGCCGGTGGCGACTTTGATTCGAGTTGCTCGAGAAATCGAATGATCTCCTGGGTGATCAGGGTTTGCACCGTGAGTGGATTCACGCCCACCAACTCTTCTCCCAGTTGGAAGAGGTCGTCTCCCTGCACTGAACCCGCTTGGCTCTCCACGCGAATCGGCGAGAAGTGACTCGCACCCTCAACCACCACCACCCGACTCAAGGGATGGTGGCCAAGCCGTTGCAGCAATGGGATTTGTTCATCCAACGGTGGCGTAATCAAGTCGAGGGTTCCACCAAAGAGCAGCAACGGCATCTCCAACGGTTGTGTTTGATTGCCGCGCGGCCAAATCAACCCACCAAAACTGTTTAAACCCACCACCGCGAGGGGCTGAGGATCAAGGGGAGCTGTTTTGAGGGCTCGACTATCAGCTAGTTCACACTGCAACAGCTCCGACAAATTGGTGAGCGGAATTGCAGCCAATGAGGCGCGACAACGGCGGTCGATGCCAGGGACAGGATCAGCCCCCGCCGCCAACAAAGCGGTGAGGGCTCCAAGCGAATGGCCCACCAGCACCACATTCGTTCCCTTCACAGGAAGACGGCCCTGGCGCTGAGCTCCCAGCACCGCAGCAAGATCCAACAGTCTTTGACGCAGAGCTTTGGCCCCGTCAAAGGGTTGCCGCCCATCCAAGAGCGCTTGAACAGCTTCAGCATCACTGCCTGGATGTTCAACGATCACCACGGGCCATCCCGCCTCACTGAGGTCTTCCGCCAACCAATGGAAATGCTCAGGATCTCCGCCCAAACCAGGCATGAGCAGCAGCCAAGGTCGATCAGCTGGCGCTTCAGATGACGTTGACGACACCAACGACGACCAAGCTTGAACTTGGATTGGCGCAGCACGATGGCTCACCCACAAATCCATCGTCTCGGGGCCGTTGGATCGCGACGGTATCGATCGGTCCGTCATCAAAGACTGGGGACGGACCCGTCGCGTACTTGGTTCAGCGGCGAGAACAGCCATCAAGCTGTTGTGGCGCTCGAGCTGCTGTTGCCAATGGTTAGCTGCCTTCAGCAGAGCATTGAGATCCAACCGCAACTGTTCGGTGGGCAAGGCTTGCAACACATCGAGCGTGGACACTTGCTCCTGTTGATCCAACAACCGCTCCAGGGTTGGAAGCACCTCAGAACTGCTGATCGATCCACCCCCTTCGACACGAACCAACGCCCCTAAGGCATCAATCAAGGGTGCGGCCCCCCAACTACTAAGGAGCTGTTGCCCAAGGCTGCGACGGGTGAGCACTGGTGCATTAAGTAAACGCACCAACCCCTCACGGCTATCGGGATCCAAAAGGCGCAACCAAGTGGCTAACTCACTTCTGCTGCGATCTCCAAGACGGCCAAACGACCTGAGATCCTCCACCGACACTGGCAAAACGATGCCGTCAATTTCCACTTCCAGTCGTTTAGTCGCACGCGCAGGCCACGATCCGACCGACAAGAGCAGCAGACTGCCGGTCAAGCCCATTGCGAGGCATCGTCCTGTTAAGCGTCCGCGCAGCAATGCCAGACCCTCTGCGGTGGTGGAACCAGTTTCCACTAGCGCTGAGAAATGTCACCCGCATCCGACTACTGGCTTCCATCGGGGCCGGTGGAGTCATCTTCATGACTCCGCTTATTTTTCATGCGATCAATTTCTCAGCCAGCCAGGTCGGAAGTGGTCTGGCGCTCGCAGCACTGATCGGCACTGTGGTGCGTTTGATCAGTGGTGTTCTGATCGACCGAGGGTTGCGCTGCTCATGGCCGATCCGGGTGACCACCCTGCTGGCCATCGCCGGCGATGTGATTTTGGTGCAGGCGAACGATTATTCGCATTTTCTGATGGGCCAAGTGCTGCTGGGCTGCGCGGCGGGCCTTTACTGGCCAGCGATTGAGCTCGCCGTTCCGCTGAGTTGCGCCCAAGTGCCCTCTGGGCGGGGATATGCCCTCGTGCGCAGTGCTGATGCCCTCGGCATCGGATTTGGAGCTTTGATCGGAACAGTGGCATCCACCCAGGGGGCCTTGCGGATCGTCTATGGCGTTGAGGCCCTTTGCATGGGTGCTGTGCTGATTTTGATCAGCCTTCGGCCGCTTCAGGACGACCGCCCTGCCCATGGCTCAAGCCAAGTTGTCGAGAAAACCACATCCCGCGGGGTTCCTGCAACGCCAACCTGGCTGCTGCCGTTGTTGCCTGTGCTCGCCACCAGCGTTGTGGCCACGGGCATCCTGGCCCTCCAGCAAAGTGCTTTACCCCTGGATCTTGTCCAGGGCAGCCTTCAGCGACCCAGCCTCACCGAGAGCCACAGCAGCGCGTTGATTGCCCTGCAATTAACTCTTCTGGTCAGCCTGCAGTGGCCAGTCGGTCGATGGCTTTCGAATCGCAGCGTTGGCTTCGGTTTAAGCATCAGCCTTGCCAGCTTCAGTTTGGGATGCGTCTTAATCGCTTTGTCGTCGCTATTTACAGCCGGCACAGCGCTTGTCTTGGTGAGCTTGCTGCCGATGGCCTTTGCCCAAGCAGCTTTCCTACCCACAGCCACTGAAGCCGTCATCGAAGAAACCCCACCAGAACATCGGGGTTTAGCGATGGCCCTCTTTTCCCAGTGCTTCACGGTGAGTGCGATCGTTGCTCCCCTGCTCGGTGGCGCCATGCTTGATCACCTCAACAATGGGCTGCTGCTTTGGCTCTTGATGGGAGGTGCTTGCCTGGCAATGCTTCCAGCACTGCGGAACTTGCGGCCCCGCTTCACGGCGGATGGATCATCCTCAGAAAGGAACTCCCAAGCTGAGGTTCAAGGTGCAGAAAAAACCTTATCGATGCTGTAGCAGGGAGTCCACGCCACCTTGGGTTCAATCGGCTGCATTCGGCGATTCATCAGTACGTAGCGACAAAACTGGCCGCTTTGCTCCAGCGCCGGTCCCCTCACGGTGACGTCTAAGGGATCAAGTTCCACCCGATACCGCATTTCAAAACTGGGCTGTGAAGTCAGAATGGCTGAGCGATGCAGCGTGTAGGTCACGGCATGGGCGTTCGGCGAACCCAAACCGAGCAGGACACCCCACAGCCACCAAGTCCGACCGAGATCACCCATGACGTCAGACGCAGGATTTCAAAACAGTACGACCGATACCAGGTTCCAACCCCTGCTGATCGTGCATGCCGGAACCCATAAGACAGCCTCGACTTACATCCAAGAGCGGTTGCATCTCAACCGCGACTTATTGAAACAGCAATCGATCACTTATCAGGATCCTTGCTTCGATCGACCAAAGGCGAAAAAACTTGCTGGAGAATTATGTAAATACCGCGAAAAGCGCTGGAGAAGAATGCTCTCCAACCACAAACAAGATCAGCATCTTTTGTTAAGTGCAGAACAATTTTCTGTTCCATTAACCAACCAAAAATGCATTCAGAATCTTGAAGAGCTTGCCAATAACTTTGGATTCAAGCTACATATTGTGATCTTCATTCGAAGCCAGCTCGACTATATCAATTCCCGCTATATCTACTCGCTACGACGATTTTATCACAGTCAAACCTTTGAACAGTTTGTTAGCGATGCCATCGAAGGTGAGATGCACAGTGAATGGCAACAACGGGGCCGCATTGCCCGTCGTCAGGATGTTTTTAATTTTTGGACGTACTTCCAACCACTCTTAGAAGCGAAGAAATCTGGCCTCACGGTGACCTTCATCCCGTTTAAGCAAAACGGCAGCGATCCCTTTCACGATCTGATTACAACCATTGGAGTGTCCCCCAATCAAGCCTGGAGACACTGCACCAGCCGACACTTCAACCGAAGCCCTGGCACACGCGGCGTGTGGATGGCACGTCTACTCAGCCAAAAGCTGACAGAGCAGAAAATCACCATAAAATCAATCGATAATTCCTCACAGATCATTCTTCGAGAAGAACAACAGCGACGCTGGAAGGATCCAGCCTTTTGGGGTTATTCCAGACGATTAAAAAATCAAGTGATCAAATACTTTAAAAACGACAACGACAAGTTTGCCAAGGCCGCCTGGGGGACAAGCTGGGCGACTGCATTCCCAGACGACATCAAACTGATACAACGAAAGAAACAAATTTATCAACCCCAATCCATTGAAGAAGAAGAAACAATGCATGCTATTGCCACCCATCTTTTACGGCGAATTCGCCACAAAATAAACCCCAATTTTTCCTATCGAATTGCAGATCCGCTGGAACGAATAGCGAACTTTTTATCACCATCGATCTCGCTTCGGACAATACGGTACGCAAAAACCCGCTTGCTACAACTTGGCAAACCTTGATACCTGAGCAAGCGTCAACACATGAGCAGGCCAAAGCCAGAACTCTTTATTGCAAATTCAGCAAATCTCGCTCAGCATCTTCAGAAAGTAGAGCGTAGATCACATCTCCACGTTGATTCCTAAAGGTCACCACATCCAAATGGTTCGGATGAGACTCGATGTCTGCATACTTACCGCTTCGCAGGAGATAACGGGCCATAGCATTTAACTTATATCGATACCCTAAAAGCCAGGCTTTATCTTTGCTTGTTCGCTTTACCGAACTAGTTCCACGGGAAGGTTATCAAGAGGCATCCCAAGCCTTCAGCAGTAAGTGCTCAGCACTTTCGGAGAGAGTGGCGTAAATATATTCACCACTAAAGCTTCTAAAAACAAGTACATCCACAAGCTTAGGCTCAACCTCAATGCTGAGCAAAGAGCCATTACGCAGTAAGTAGCGAGCCAACCCTTTCCCTGCAATTAAACAACTTTAAGAAGAATCGCTCCTGCGCAGCTCGCTTATCAGTCAATCCATACCTCTCTTCCGGTTTCTTGTATCAATGGCTGCCTATCGGCGGAATAGACACAACAATTGATTTTGTTTTACAGCCATTATTTATGGACTGCAATTGACCCTGACGGACTTCCTAGATTGCCTAGAAGAGAAATCTTTATGACTGGGTTGTCAAGCATGATTATTACGTAGACATCTTAGAAGAAGAGCTTTAAGTATTGATATAGCAAGACTTCTAGACGTTGAATAAAAACTCCATGACATCACCTTCTGCCACCACGTAATCCTTCCCTTCACTGCGTAACCAACCTTTATTTCTGGCTTCCACCAGAGATCCAGCTTCGAGCAACTTCTCGCAGCCAATCGTCTGAGCTCGGATGAACCCACGCTCAAAGTCGGTATGGATCACACCAGCCGTTTGCGGTGCTGTCATCCCTGATTTAAACGTCCAAGCCCGAGTTTCTTTTTCGCCTGTCGTGAAATAGGTCCGCAGCCCAAGAAGCCGATAGGTGGCGCGAATCAAACTGCGAAGCCCTCCTTCACTCACCCCTAAGCCTTCGAGATAGTCGGCCCGTTCTTCGTCGCCAAGTTCCACAAGTTCCGCTTCCACTTGCGCTGAAATTCGCACCGTTTCAGCCCCTTCCTGTTCCGCCACAGCCATCACTTCAGAGCAATAACGATTGCCATCGGCGAGGTCGTCTTCACTCACGTTGGTGGCGTAGATGATCGGCTTCGCCGTGAGCAAACCCAGAGGTTTGATCATTCCCTCCTCCTCTGCGGTGATCTCCACACTCCGCGCGGCGCCTCCCTGTTCCAGCACCGCCTGAATGCGCTCAAGGGCCGCATCTTCAACTTGCGCCTCCGTACTGGTGCGCATTTGCTTTTTCAGACGTTCACGGCGCTTCTCGATTTGCGATAAGTCGGCGAGTCCCAACTCCAGATTGATCACCTCGGCATCCCGCGCTGGCCCCACGGAGCCCGACACATGAATCACATCGTCGTCTTCAAAACAGCGCACCACATGCACGATGGCGTCGACTTCGCGGATGTTGGACAGAAATTTGTTGCCCAGGCCTTCGCCCTGGCTGGCCCCCTTCACCAAGCCAGCGATATCCACAAACTCCATTCGCGTAGGAACGGTGTTTTGACTCTTGCTGAGGTCCGTGAGCAGCTGAAGACGGTCGTCCGGAACCGACACCGTGCCCACATTCGGCTCGATCGTGCAGAACGGGAAATTGGCAGCTTGCGCCTGAGCGTTGGCCACCAATGCGTTGAACAACGTGGACTTGCCCACATTGGGCAATCCAACAATTCCGGCTTTGAGCATGGGGCGGAATCTACCGGCCGACGGCGAGACTGTTGTTAACTTTTGTGCGCTCATGCCGCAGTCCCAGCGACGACCCCGCACAACCTTGCCCACCCCCTCTTCCTCGTCGGCGCCGACCAGCTCTCCTGACGGGATGTCCAGAGCGTCAGCCTCTCGCTGGCGTCCGAGCCAAAAAACCATCGCGATTGCCCTACTCGCCCTTCTGGGCGGAGGGTTGCTGCTGGCAAGGTTTGCTCCCTGGAATCCAAAACGAGACCTCACGCCGTACACCACAACCGCAGAACGAGGTGCCCTGTCCGGAGTCGTCACCGCCAGCGGCGAACTACAAGCCATCCAAAAGGTGAACGTGAGCCCCCGCCAGCAGGGGCTTCTTCAGACATTGCTGGTGGATGAGGGCGATGTGGTGAAGGCGAACCAGATTTTGGCGGTGATGGATCGCGGTGATCTTGATGACCGTCTGCAAGAACGCGAGGCCCTGCTTCAACAAGCCAAAGCCCAATACAGAATCAAAAAACAGGAATATGAGCGCCGCAACAAGCTGTTTGAGATGGCAGTGATCAGTGCTGACGACTTCAGCACCGTTCAAAACGAGATGCTGGCGCGTCAGGCGGGGATGACGGCAGCACAAGAACGGGTCGAGCAACTCGAGCAAACAAGACGAGAGCTGGATATTCGCGCCCCCTTCGCCGGAACGATCACGGCCCGTTACGCAGAACCGGGGGCGTTTGTCACCCCCACCACCGCAGCTTCAGCCACCGCTGGTGCCACCAGTTCATCGATCGTGGAGCTCTCCCAGGGATTAGAGGTTTCGGCTCGCGTTCCCGAAAGCGACATCGGACGGATCGCCATCGGCCAAGCCGCACAAATCCGCGTGGACGCCTTTCCCGATGAGCGCTTCCAAGCCCAGGTCAGCGAGATCGCTCCGAGGGCTGTGAAACAGGAGAACGTGATCTCCTTCGAGGTGCAACTTGCGCTCATGAATCCCCCCAAGAAATTGCTGATTGGGATGACCACCGACGTGGACTTTCAAACAGGCCGCAGCGCCATCAAGACCCTCGTCCCCACCGTGGCGATCGTGACGGAAGGCGGCAAAACAGGGGTGCTTGTGGTGGATCAACAGCAACAGCCGGTCTTCC
>ERZ802830.2778-NODE-2778-length-15500-cov-5.65212_pt1 | contig 15500 bp, 18 predicted proteins | sample MGYA00345654_ERZ802830 | MGnify/ENA primary metagenome ERZ802830 (study PRJEB30503, sample SAMEA104212375) | marine metagenome | biome: Westerlies Biome; feature: [SRF] surface water layer (ENVO:00010504) within the epipelagic zone...; material: water... | reverse complement strand
GGTTCGTTCCGGTCGGGGCATGCCAGCGCCGGGCTGGCAATAATCCAGATGGGCATTATTGGCCGACGATGGCGTCGGTCCGGCTTTCCAGGGGCGGCAACATGCCTGCATCGACAATAAACGCGATGATGTCCTTTAGTCCTCTCTCCTGCTTCAGGTTGGAAAATACAAAGGGACGCTCGCCGCGCATTTTGGTGGCGTCGCGGTGCATGACTTCTAGCGAGGCACCGACAATGGGGGCAAGGTCCGTTTTGTTGATAATCAACAGGTCGGAGCGGGTGATACCCGGGCCACCCTTGCGGGGTATTTTGTCGCCCGCGGATACGTCGATCACGTAAAGAGTGAGGTCAGACAGCTCCGGGCTGAAGGTTGCGCTCAGGTTATCGCCGCCGCTCTCTACAAACACCACATCCAGTTCGCCATGGCGCTTCTGAAGTTCGTCGATAGCGGCGAGGTTCATGGATGCATCCTCGCGAATGGCCGTGTGCGGGCAGCCGCCGGTTTCCACGCCGATGATGCGATCGGCTTCCAGCGCCTCGTGCTCAGTTAGGAACTTGGCGTCTTCCTTGGTATAAATATCGTTGGTCACCACCGCAATGTCATAGACATCGCGCAGGTGGCTGCACAGCGCACGCAGCAGGGCTGTCTTGCCAGAGCCAACTGGGCCACCGACACCCACTCGCAAAGTTTGTTTTACCGTCATATATGTCTCCTTCAGGAACGGAACAGGCGGGAGTACTGGGACTCGTGACGGCAACTGGCCAAAGCCAGCGCCGGTAGTGACCCCCCAATATCTATGTCTTCAAGTGTTTTGGCTGCTTTCAGGCAGGCTTCCAGATCGGCCTGTAACAGGCTTATCAACTGCTGGGCGGCCGTTTGTCCATGCGGTACCAGTTTGGTCGCTGCCGCGGTCTGGTTTTCAAGCCAGGACCACAGGTATCCTCGACAGGCACTGTCTTCGTCGATACCCCATTGGGCGGCGGCATAAGCGAAAATGGTCACAAAGCTTTGCTCGCCTTCGACTGCGGGCAGTGTCATCTCCAGGTCGCCCAGCAGGCGCGCCAACGCCTGCCCCATCGCGGTGTCAGTCAGGCGTAATTCTGCAGTCTCGCGACAGGCCAGTGCTAGGGCATTGTTGTAGTTGAGGCTATGGCGGTCTCCGGACAGGCTGGCGCGATGCTGGCGCAGCAGAAGTGGCACATCAACCCGTCCCAGGGAAAATGCCAGCTGCTGGCGCAACCAGTCTGTGGTGCTGTCCCTGTCTGTGAGCCAGCCGGTATCAACTGCATACTCTATGCCCTGCGAGAATGCATATCCCCCTACTGGCAGGGCAGGGCTGGAGAGCTGTAGCAGTCGCAGCAGCCCGCTGTCAATAGTGATGGCCATGCCCCCCCCGTGCATAGGCGCCGGATTCCGGGACAAACACCGCCCGGGTTGCGGCTATTGTAAGGCCCAGTTCGCGGAGCATTTCTTCCAGAACATGGTCGGGTGTAATACGCAGCCAGCCGGAACCGATCTGCACCTTGGTATGGCGATTGCCCAAGTGATAGCAGCCCAGGCTGAACAGCAACGTATCTTCGGTGCTTGCTTCCAGTACGACCTCCATCGCGCCATCTACCTGCAGAAATTTGCCACAACGAGTTTTCAGGACCTCGCCTACCTGCAGGGTTTGGCCGCGCTCCAGAAAAATACGCACTTCTTCGCCATTACTGGACTCTGCCTTGAAACGCCCTCGTTCCCGTTGCAGGTGATCGAGCACCACCTGGGCGTGAATATTGTCGGCCGCAGCCGCGGTCTGTCGTTCATAAACTTCGAGCATTCCTACCTCAGAACAGGTTGTACAGCTGGGCCAGCGGCAGCACATCGGCAGGCTCACAGGTGAGTAGTGCACCGTCGGCCCTGACCTCATAGGTCTGCGGGTCGACAGTTACTTTGGGCTGCCATGTGTTGAGCAGCATGTCGGCTTTGCTGATGGATCGGGTATTGCGACAGGCCACCATTTTGCGTTGCACGCCGAGGGTTTCAGCGATGGCCGATTCGATAGCCGCGCGCGAGCAGAATGTCACTGAGGTATGCCGCGCTGCACCGGCATGGGCGCCAAACATGGGCCGATAGTGGACCGGCTGCGGGGTGGGAATCGAGGCGTTCGGATCGCCCATAGGAGCCGCGGCAATGAAGCCGCCTTTGATGATCATAGACGGTTTGACGCCAAAAAATGCCGGTTTCCACAGCACCAAGTCGGCCAGCTTGCCTTCCTCGATCGAACCCACCTCGTGGTCTATACCGTGCGTAATAGCGGGATTAATTGTGTACTTGGCGACATAACGCCGTGCGCGAAAGTTATCGTTGCGCTCGCTGTCCTCCGCCAGTGCGCCGCGCTGTACCTTCATTTTGTGGGCAGTTTGCCAGGTGCGTGTTACCACCTCTCCTACCCTGCCCATGGCCTGGGAGTCCGACGCAATCATGCTGAATGCGCCCAGGTCGTGGAAGATATCCTCGGCGGCTATAGTCTCCTTGCGGATACGCGAGTCTGCGAAAGCGACGTCTTCCGGGATAGATGTGTCAAGATGGTGGCACACCATGAGCATGTCGAGGTGCTCATCCACGGTGTTGCGCGTATAGGGTCTGGTCGGGTTGGTCGACGATGGCAGTACATTGGACTCGGCACAGGCGCGGATGATATCCGGCGCGTGGCCGCCGCCAGCACCTTCGGTATGGTAGGTGTGAATCGCGCGGCCCTTGAAAGCAGCCAGGGTGTCGCCGACGAATCCAGATTCATTCAGTGTGTCGGTGTGAATGGCCACTTGAACGTCGAAGCGCTCGGCGACGCCCAGGCAGGTGTCGATAGCGGCGGGCGTGGTTCCCCAGTCCTCGTGGAGCTTTAGGCCGCATGCACCGGCGGCGAGTTGCTCTTCCAGCGGCAGTGGCTGGCTGGCATTGCCCTTGCCGAGGAATCCGAAGTTCATGGGCAGGTCGTCGGTGGCCTGGAGCATCTTGCCGATGTTCCACGGGCCGGGTGTGCAGGTTGTGGCCTTGGTGCCGGTCGCAGGGCCGGTGCCACCGCCAATCATGGTGGTCACACCAGACATGAGTGCCTCTTCGATCTGCTGAGGACATATAAAGTGGATATGGGCGTCGACACCCCCTGCGGTGAGAATTTGCCCTTCGCCGGCAATGACTTCCGTGCCGGGGCCGATTACGATAGTGACGTTGTCCTGAATGTCCGGATTGCCCGCTTTACCAATGCCACATATGCGCCCGGTTTTAATACCTACATCCGCTTTGACGATTCCCCAGTGATCGAGAATCAAAGCGTTGGTAATGACCGTATCGGCCACCTCAGAACTGGTCAGCTGCCCTTGGCCCATGCCATCGCGGATCACCTTGCCTCCGCCAAACTTTACTTCGTCGCCGTAAAATGCGTAGTCCTTCTCCACTTCAATCAGCAGCTCAGTGTCGCCCAGCCTGACGCGGTCTCCGGTGGTGGGGCCGAACATGGCAGCATAGGATTTTCTGTCGATGGTGGTCATGCGTTTGCCTCCTCACCATCCAATGGCCCCATGACATCACCGCGGAAACCATAAACTTCGCGTTTTCCCGCATAGGCGACCAGTTCAACCTCTCGGTTCTGGCCTGGCTCAAAACGAACGGCGGTACCGGATACGATATTCAGGTGAAAGCCGCGGGCGGCTTCCCGATCGGAATCCAGAGATGGATTGACCTCAAAGAAGTGGTAATGAGAGCCCACCTGCACCGGGCGGTCGCCGGCATTATTGATGGACAGGGTGACGGTGGCGCGTCCTACGTTGAGTTGCAAATCGCCCTCTGCAGCGAGTATTTCACCTGGTTTCATGGCCATGTCCTCAGTTGATGGGGTTGTGAACGGTGACCAGCTTGGTGCCATCCGGAAACGTCGCCTCTACCTGTACTTCAGGAACCAGATCGGCCACGCCGGGCATCACCTGATCTGCGGTAAGTATTTCCCTGCCGTAACTCATCAGTTCGGCCACTGTCTTGCCGTCGCGGGCCCCTTCCATGATCTCCAGAGTCAGCAGTGCCACTGCCTCTGGGTAATTCAGCTTGAGGCCTCGCGCCAGTCGTCGTTCTGCCAGCAGTGCTGCCGTGAATACCAGTAACTTGTCTTTCTCTCTGGGGAGCAATTCCATGTTGTCTTCCGTCAGTTTTTCAGGTGAACCAGATGCGTGGGGGGCAGGCCGGCCGGCCCAGCAGCCTGGGACGCAGTGCATGCCACCAATGTGTGAAGGCCTTGCGCGCCTGCTCCGCGCTGTCGCCCAGATAGCGACCTACGACAAAGCTGCCCACCTGGGACAGGTCTGCCTGAGGCGTATGGGTGGTGTTGCGCAATTGATCCATGTCGTCTTCTGTCAGTGGTTCACGGAAAGGCCCAGCAAGAAACAGGCCGCAGCTGGTCTCACCGCGTAGCGTCGCGCTACCTTCGATTTGGGCCTTCAGGTTATCTTCATTGATATGCAAACCCTCCACAAAGACCGGCACGCCGTTGTGAAAAACACGGTAGCGCTGTAAAAAGCTTCCCTGGGAAAACAGTTCATTCGACGCCGGTAGCCCAAAGCAGCTGATCTCCCAACCGACAAAGTGGCTGTCACCCTCGAGCTCCACCTGAGTGTTCAACTGTACACAGGCGCCGTTATAAATAATAGTTTCAAGTGGAAACCATTCGAGGCTGCTGCCAGGGGCTATTTTCAGTCGGACGTCTTGCCGCTGCACCGGGTTGAAATCTCGCGCCCGGTAAATGCGTGTAGCGCCGGGCGTTGTGATCAGCGCCTTGGCGTCATTCTCCATCTCGACATCGATGGCCAGATGATCGCCAGAGACCACGCCCCCCGGGGGATGCAGCAGGTACAGGTGCGCCAACGCTTCACCCTCGGGATAAAAGGCTTTCTGTACATACAGCGGCCCTTTGTGCCTGCAGCGATATAGTCGTGTCTGCGCATCACGCTGTGCCAGGCTGAGTTCGAGGGAAGCGTGCCAGGCAGACTCATCCACCAGATCCGTTGAAACGACGGTGTTCAACGCGGCTGTTCGTCCTCTTTGGTCAGACAAGCAGATACGGCTCGGGTGGCAGCCGGTGCCAGTATGATCAGCCCCGTCATTGCTGGGCCCCAGTGATCGAGGTGGGTCCACAAATGGGCAAGATTGGCCAACATGCTATCCGGGTGTGCGCCATCATGGGCGAATACACTGCCGCTGGCAAAGGTGGTGGCGATAGCCAGATAAAGGGATTTTTTCATAGGTTCTCCAGAATGGGTTTTACCCAGGGTTTATGGTCGGCGATTTCTTCAAGAGTCAGACCTTGCAGCTCGTAGGGCAGTACCAGCCAGTCTGAAGTTTCGTGTAAAAAATAATCGGGGAAACGTCCGGTTCGATTTTTGTCGGGACGGTAGTAAGACACAGCGATTCTTACATCCTTTGGGTAGTTGCGCTTGCACTTGGCCTGCAAGCGTCGCAGTGCGGCTTCTATGTTTTGGCCACTGCTGAATACGTCATCGACGAGCAGCAGGCGGTCGTCCCGATTCAGCTTCTCGTAGAGATACTGCAGGCCATGCACACGTATCGTTTCCGGCGAATGCACTTTTTCCAGGTAACTGTTCATACCACGATAAGAGGTGCGGATGGCGATGTGGTCGGTCACGACCCCCAGGTACTGAAGGCACTCCTGTACGTAGATTCCAATAGTGGAACCGCCTCGCCAGATACCAACAATAAAGTTGGGCCTGAAGCCACTTTCGTAAATGTTCACAGCCAGGCGGAAGGCGTCGTTGAGTAGCTCTTCCTCTTCGACAAATCGTTTCTCAGACTTCGGGGGCACAATATTTCCAGACATTCGTGCGTGTGAGCTCTATACTCTTCACATTGTAGACCCAGTCGAGAGGTCATGACAGAGAAAACTTATCTCTCTGCCCAGCAATTGCTGGAAGACTCTTTTCGCCTTGGCGCAGACATTGTCGCAGACCGATTTCGCCCCTCGTTTATTATTGCCATCTGGCGTGGAGGGACACCTGTCGGCATTGCCGTGCAGGAGATGCTGGCCTATTCCGGTATCGAGACGGATCACATCGCTATTCGGACATCGTCTTATGCGGCAGAGATCGATGGGCGCTCTGCGAATATCCGGATTCACGGTATGAACTACCTCATCAAGTACGTCACCTGCGAGGATCGTCTGTTGATTGTCGACGACGTGTTCGATACTGGGCATACTATTGACGCCGTCATTCGGCATCTGCAGTACAAGGCCCGACTGAATACGCCGCGGGACATTCGCGTGGCTGTGCCTTACTACAAGCCTACCCGCAGCGAAGTGGAGCGCGTGCCGGATTACTATCTGCACGAGACCGAAGCCTGGCTCAAGTACCCTCATTCGCTTGAGGGCCTCACTCGCGAGGAAATACGTGAGCACCGGCCTGTTCTGTATGGCATTCTCGGTGAACATATTCAAAACGACTGAGGCGCTCATCGTTAGTTTGCCGGCGCTCCGGCATCAATCCACTCACCTAGTGTTGCCCGTTCTGCCGGGGTCATGCCTGTCTTGTTGAGCAAAGGCATATCCATAGAGTCGACTGTATGTGCCTTGATCAGGGGCGCCCATTGCTGCATCTGTTCTATGGTGTCCAGCATTACACCCATGGGAGCGGTAGTGAATACCTCGTCGGTAGGTCGCGAAGAGTGACAATTTGTGCAGTGCTGCGTCAGGATCTTTTGCGCTGCCAGTGCGTTAACCTGGGAGCGAGTGTCAGCCGAATCGCTTATCGGAGCAGGCTTGGGCATCACTGCCCAGGCCAGTGCGGCAGTGGCGAGCAGCGAGACAACGAGGATAATGGGTTTGTTGATCCCTCTGTGTCGTAGGTTGAAGTAGTGCCGGGCGAAGGCAGTGATTGCGATAATCGCCAGCAGTATGAGCCAGTTGTGCTCATGGGCGTAGGTCATCGGATAGTGGTTGCTAATCATGATGAATAACAACGGCAACGTGAAATAGTTATTGTGCGTTGAGCGTACCTTGGCTTTCAGCCCCCAGCTTGGATCTGGTGTGCCGCCAGCCTCAATGGCAGCTATGAGCGCGCGTTGTGAAGGCATTATGACCCTGAACACGTTGCCGGCCATGATGGTGCCAATAATTGCGCCCATATGAATATAGGCTCCGCGGCCGCTGAACAAATGGGTCAGGGAGTAGGCAGTCATGACAGCAAGGCCGATAAGCACCAGGCCCAGCACATAACCGTTGCGTGCCAGTGGTGTCGCGCAAAGTAATTCGTAGAGTACCCAGCCGCCCAGAATGAAGCCCAGGCCTGTGCCAATGGCTTGAGACTGGCTGAGTTCTGCTATCCTGCGATCGATGAGATAGGCATCTGCGCCCACATAGAACACCAGAATCATCAGTACCATGCCCGTGAGCCAGGTGCTATAGGCCTCCCATTTGAACCAGTGCAGGGTCTCGGGCTTTTTCTCCGGTGCTAGGTCATATTTGGCAACCTCGTAAATCCCGCCACCGTGAATGGCCCACAGGTCACCTTTGATGCCCTTGTCCTTCTTCCAGTGCGGCGGATCCTCAAGGTGGTTGTCCAGCCAAACAAAGTAGAAAGAGGCTCCGATCCAGGCGACGCCGGTAATCAGGTGCAGCCAGCGTAAAATCAGCTGCAGCCATTCTAGGATATAGGCTTCCATATCAGATAGTTTCCGAGTTGTCGCGCCGATGCACACAGGCCCCAGCGGCGTAAGTTGCCAAGATACTGCGATCATCACCGAGCATGGCTAGTACAAAAAGTAGTTCCAGTAGGGAGTCACAGCGCTTGCTGCGGTATTCCATCAATGGGGTGGCAATGGGGTCCAGCACCACAAAGTCGGCTTCTTTGCCCACGGCGAAGTTGCCAATGTGCTGGTGGCAGTCAATGCTGTTAGCTCCGCCCAGCGTGGCCAGATAAAAAGCCTTGAAGGGCGTCATGCGGTTGCCACCCAATTGCTGGGTTTTATACGCGTCGGCCATCGTTTCCAGGATCGAGAATGTATTGCCCGCGCCGACATCCGTACCCAGCCCCACTTTGACGCGTTCCTGCACAGCGCGTTGCAGCTTGAACAAACCACTGCCAAGAAAGAGGTTTGAGACCGGACAGAAAGCGATGGCTGAGTCCGTGTCGGCCAGCCGCTGCCATTCCTCGTCTTCCAGGTGGATGCAGTGGGCGAAGGTGCTGCGCTCTCCGAGTAGGCCAGCGCGGTCGTAGCTGTCGAGGTAGTGTCTGGCTTCGGGGAATAATTCCCGCACCCAGGCGAATTCGGCACGATTTGCCGAGAGGTGAGTGTGCATGTGCACACCGGGATGTTCCTGCAGCAGTTTACCTGCCAGGGCCAGTTGCTCTGGCGAGGAGGTGGGCGCAAAGCGCGGTGTTACTGCATAGCGAAGCCGGCCGCGGCCGTGCCAAGTCTCGATCAGGCGCTTGCTGTCGGCGTAGCCATCTTCGGGGGTGTCGCGCAGTTCTTCAGGGGCGTTGCGGTCCATAAGTACTTTGCCGCAGATCATTCGCAGGTTGCGCTGCTCAGCTGCCGTAAAGAAAGCATCCACGGACTGTGCGTGGACAGTGCCGAACACCTGTGCTGTTGTGGTGCCGTTGCGCAGTAGTTCATCGAGAAAGCGCTCTGCGACTGATGCGGCGTAGTTTTCATCGGCAAACTGGATTTCCGTCGGAAATGTGTAGGTTTCCAGCCACTCCAGAAGTTGCTCGCCGTAGGAGGCAATCATTTCCTTCTGGGGATAGTGAATGTGAGTATCGATAAATCCTGGGCAGATCAGTTTGTCTCTGTAGTCGATGACCGTGACATCGTGGCCCAGCTCGGGCATTAGATTCTCAGCCGCGCCGAGTGCAGCAACCCGGCCATCTTCGATTAATAGCAGGCCATCTTCGAGATACTCGTAGCTCTCCTCGGTAGGCACCAGGTCGGGGTCATGGAGAAAGTGCAGCACCTTGGCACGGTAGGCGTGGCTGCTCATGCGGGGTCCTTCAGGCTGAATTCGAGTGCCGGCGACAACTCGACCTCATCGCAGTTCTCACCCGCCCCCTGTCTGTCGACCACCAGAAAATCACTCGATGTATCCAGCGCGAGGCTGAAGTGATGCCAGGTTCCTTGGTGATAGTTCACCCCTTGGTCGGGGCGAGCAAGAAACAGTTCTACTGCACAGGGATCAAACTCCCCCGGCGGCGCTACAGCGACCAGGTAGGGGCTTGAACCAAGTGGCATCAATGCCTGGCTGCCTTTCGGATGTCGCTCCATGACTTCAGCGTGAAATGGCAGGCTCACCGGTTGGCTGCAGAAGATGCTGATAATGGCGGTATCATCGACCCCCTGCAACTGCACTGTGGCCAAGGCGTGATGGCGTTGGGTGCGGCCATAGTTGATTGGAAACTGCTCGTTGGCCTCGCTGATTTCGATCACGTCACCATAGGGCGCAAATGCATCGCGGGTCAGGGCCTTTGCAGTCAAGCTTAGTGTTTGCATCAGCTACCCCTGTACGTGGAGTAACCAAAGCCCGATAGCAGCAGCGGTATGTGGTAGTGAGCGCCATCGCCATCGATGTTGAATACCACCTCTGCCCATGGGTAGAACACGCTTTGCCCATGGCGTTCAAAATAGGCGGCCGTGGCGAAGTGCATGCGGTAAGTGCCTGCGGGCAACACGCTTTGCTGTAGACAGAGATCGGCAATGCGACCATCCTCGTTGGTAGTCCCTTCGCCCACGGTTACCCAGGTATCGCGCTCCTGGTGGCATAGTGTAATGGCCACCTCGGCAGCCGGGCATCCTCTGGCGGTGTCGAGAATATGCGTAGTGATCTGGCTCATAACAGTTTCTCCAGGCGCAGGTGGAAGATCTTGCGTTGCTCTTCAGCGGCGTTCGCCAGTTCCTGTGCACGGGAGTTGGGCAAGCGGGCCAGCAGTAGGTTCAGCATTTCGCTGGGGCTCTTGCCAGTGGCACAGACGATGAAAATGAACCCAAATTTTTGCTCGTAGTCGCGGTTGCCGTTGGCCAGGGCTGCAATGACATCGTCGCTGGCTTGCGCTACGGATTCCTGCTCACCTGCAGCCAGCGCTTTGGTGCTGGCATACTTGGCCTGGAGTGAATTCACGTCGCCGATCTTGGGGTGACCGGCAAACGCCTGCAGGTAATCTGCTTCCGTCAGCTCCCCCCATACATTGTCGGCTGTCTCAAACAGCTCGGCAGCGCTGGCAAATGGCCGCGCGGTGAGCAGGCCGGCCATCCAGGCTTCGCTGGTGCAGCATTGTTTGAGCAGGTGCTCTGCCTCTTCGCTGGGCGCGTAGTTCAGGGCGGGCAGGCTCATGGTGTGTCGGACCAGTCAGGCTCGCCGATGATACGCAGCCTGCTTATGCCGCCATCCGGGAATATGTTGAGTCGCACGTGGGTGTGCTGTTGATCCGGCTGAACCAGAAGCTCGTCGATGAACAAGTGTGTGAGGTCGGCCTGAAGCGGAGTTTTGTCGATCACCGTGGTCCACTCGGTATTGCTATCGGTGTAAAGCTCGTCGATCGAAGCCGCTTCGAGGCTGAAGTGGTCGGGATAATTGCCGAGGTAGTGGGCGGTGTCGATCAGCACCTTGCGGATGGTGCCCTTCAGACCTAGTCGGACAATGCACCAGTCGTTGTGTTCATCCCGGCGTCGTTTAGTCTCCCAACCGTCGCCCATGTTTTTGCCGACATAAGGCATGAGTAGATTGTCGGGCGAGCTGTAGAACATGTCGCTGCACTGCTGTACACGGCCGCCCAGAACAACGCTGGCCAGATCCAGTATTTCGCCTGGCACATAGTGTTCCCGGCGCAGCAGAGGTCTGCCCCAGGTGCGAAGGCGGGCCACGCCACCGTCGGGATATATTTTCAGGCGTATGTGGGTACAGGGGCGCTGCTCATCGATTGCAAATAGGTTGTGGCTGTCTGCTTCGGTGGGCGATTTGGGCAGCAGCTCGAACCACTCCGCATCTTCCTGGAGGGCTCCGGTAGCCCAGGTGCCTTCGACGGCGGCGAACAATGGTGCATTACCGGTGAAGTGAGTGGTTTCGATATCGATGCCATGCAACGCACCTGATATACCCAGCCGCAGCACACACCAGTCGTGATCCAGGTCAGATTCAATCCGCGCGCGGCGACCGAAGGAACGGCGAGACTCCCAGCCGTCCATCCATTGGCCGGTGGAGATGAAATGGTCCTTCTTGAAGATGGGCTCCTCGTGTTTGACCAGGTTGTTGCACTCGGCGAACCATTGGTCGGAGCACGCCAAGGCTGTACCGCCCACCCGCGCGCTGACCAGGTCGGTGAAGTTTCTTTGAAAGTCCTCAGGTCTCATGTTGTTTCCATTACCTTAGTGGCGGGAAGCGGTCAGTGCAGAGGTTCAGGCATCGCTGCGCGCCAATTGCTGTGTTCTCTAGGCGGATGAACGTGTTAGTCGTCCTCCGCCAGCACGGTTTGCTGGGGCTTGTCTCCCAGCGTTTTCAGGTTGCGTCTATCCACGCCCTGGACCTGGGGATGCAGGTTTTGTTGGTGGTATCGCTGAATGATTTGCGCCGCCACAGAAACGGCAACTTCTACCGGTTCTTTGCCCGGCACCTGTTGCAGGCCTACGGGGCAGTGCACCTGTGCAAAGGTGTCGGCGGCCATACCTTCGTGTTCCAGGCGCAGACAGAAGCGGCGCCACTTTGTCGTTGACCCGATCATGCCGACGTAGCCCGCATCGCCGCGTTGCAGCGCAGCTCGCAGGATGGTGTAATCCTGCTGGTGATTGTGGGTCATGATGATGAACCAGGTGCCAGGCGGGAGCGCCGCAACGGCGTCTGCAGGCTCGTCGCTGCAGTGAATGGGCGTGCGTCGGCCAAGGGATTTGCCGTAGTCTTCACGACTGTCAAACCAGTGCAGGCGACAGGGCATTTGTTCTAGCAAAGGGGCGAGAGTGTGGCCCACGTGACCTGCGCCAAACAGCGCAATATTGAGTCTAGCGCCGGCAAAGCTCTCAAAAAGCACGTTGGTACTGCCGCCGCAGCACTGGCCCAGCGACGGCCCTAATGGGAAATATTCGATGCGCTGGTCGTCGGTGCCAATCATCTCGGCTGCGATCTGGCTGGCGCGATGCTCCAGATGGCCGCCGCCGATGGTGCCGAACCGTTCGTCCTGGCTGATCACCATTTTGGTGGCCGTTGCGCGCGGCGTCGAGCCTTTGGTGCCAAGTACAGTCACAATCACATAGGCATGACCGCTGGCCTGAAGTGCCTGCGCCGCTTCCGCCCAGTGGGTGTCCGTGTTAAGAGCGGTCATGGTTGGAACTCCATAAATTTCCGGATGCCCTCACAGGCTTTCAATATCCGTTCGGGTGTGGCGGGCGCGTTCAGTTCAGGCGAGGCCTGGTGATCAGCGATGCTGCCAATAGCGTCCCGGATCGCTGTCCAAACGGAAATGCCCAGCATCAGTGGCGGCTCGCCTACAGCTTTGGAGTGAAAAATGGTGGCTTCAGTATTTGGGCTGTCAGGTAATAGTTCTACGTTGAATGTGGGGGGCGTGTCGCTGATGGCGGGTATTTTATAGCTAGCGGGCCCCGCTGTTTGCAGGCGGCCATCTTTGTCCCAGATCAGTTCCTCTGATGTCAGCCAACCCATCCCCTGAATGAAGCCGCCTTCAATCTGGCCAATGTCCAGCGCGGGGTTGAGTGACTGTCCGACGTCCTGGCAGATGTCGGTCTGCAGTAAGCGATGCTCGCCTGTAAGTGTATCTACGAGTACCTCGGACACGGCTGCGCCGCAGGCATAGTAGAAAAACGGGCGGCCGTTGGCACTGTCTCGGTCGTAGTGAATTTTGGGTGTCTTGTAGAAACCGGTGGCAGACAATGATATGCGCTGCATGTAAGCCAGTTGCGCCAGGTCGGCAAAAGTGATCGACTGTTGTCCCGCCTTTACCTCGCCCTGCTCGAAAATCACCTCATCTTCGCTGACACCGAAATGCCCGGCGGCGAAGGTCGCCAGGCGTGACTTGATCTTGCGTGCGGCATCGCGCGCTGCCATGCCATTCAGATCGCTGCCTGAAGAGGCGGCTGTGGGGGAGGTGTTGGGTACCTTGTCGGTGCGGGTCGAGGTGCAGGTAATTCGCGAAATATCCACCTGCAGTTCGCTGGCCACGATTTGCGCGACCTTGGTATACAGGCCCTGACCCATTTCCGTGCCTCCGTGATTGAGTTGGATGCTGCCGTCGGTGTAGACGTGCAGCAGGGCACCCGCTTGATTGAGATGCTGGACCGTAAAGGAGATCCCAAACTTAACGGGGGTAAGTGCCAGGCCTCGCTTGAGCACCGGGCTCTCGGCATTGAAGGCGGAGATCTCTTGACGTCGCGCCCGATAGTTAGCGGTGTTTTCGAGCCGATCGACCAGTGGGCCGATGATGTGTTGTTCAATTTTCTGCCCGTAGTGGGTGGTGTCGCGGCCATTTTCGGCGCGATAGAAATTACGCTTGCGGACATCCAGTGGGTCCAGGCCCGTTGCCGTGGCGACTTGCTCAATGATGTGTTCCATGACGAGCATGCCCTGGGGGCCACCAAAGCCACGAAACGCGGTGTTTGACACGGTATCGGTGCGCACCCGGTGTCCGCGAATATCGGTTGCGGGAAGGAAGTAACAGTTGTCAGAGTGAAACATGGCGCGATCGACGATGGCATCGGAGAGATCGGGTGACATGCCACAATTGCCCGCCAACTCAAGGTCTAGGCCTCTGATAGTGCCATCATTGTCGAACGCAACCGTGTAGCGGCTGAAGAACGGGTGGCGTTTACCCGTGACAGCGAAGTCATCTGCCCGAGCGAGACGAAGTTTTACGCAGCGGCCGCTGCGGTGTGCTGCAAGGGCGGCAATGCAAGACCATTGGTTGGCATTGGTTTCCTTGCCGCCAAAAGCCCCGCCCATGCGGCGCACGTCTACGGTGACCATGCTCATGGGCAGGCCTAGCACTTCGGCGACCAGCTTTTGCCCCTCTGACGGGTGTTGGGTGGAGGCGTGCACCAGCATCCCGCCATCGTCCTGAGGCACGGCCATGGCAGCCTGGCCCTCGAGGTACATCTGTTCCTGGCCACCGCTGTGAAACTCGCCTTTCAGTTGCCGGTCGGCGCCGGCTTGAGCGCGTTTTAGGTCGCCGCGGGTCTGGCGATGCGAGGGCCGGACGAAATATGCCTGTGCCAATGCCTCCTCAACATCGAGGTGGCTGTCGACGGGCGCATAGTCCACTTGCGCCATTCGCGCTGCCCTGCGGGCGGCGAGCTGACTGTCTGCGACTACGACAAATAAAACCTGGCCGTAAAAAAGGACTTCGCCGTCCGCCAGAAGCGGGTCGCCGGGGAAGACTGCACCGATATCGCGGTGGCCTCGAATATCACTGACGGTGATGACATCAACCACCCCTGGTGCAGCTTGCACGGCCGTCAGGTCCATGCTGACTATGTTGCCGCGGGCAATCGTCGACAGGCCGGGATAGGCATAGAGCGTGTCTGCTGAGCCGCGACGATCATCCACATAGCTGGCCTGGCCGGTTACATGACCCACGGCGCTTTCGTGGCGCAGCGGGTAGCCTGCGTGACCTGCCGCAGCTATGCTGTTAAGGGCCTGTGGCAGCCTACGCATAGTGGGTTACCTGCAATTGCTTGGCCGGCAGGCTGTGCGAAAGTTGCAGGCGCCGCAGCAGATTGCCGGCAACACGAATGCGATAGTCCGCGCTAGCACGGAAATCGGAGATCGGGCTGAAATCTTCTGCCAGCGCTGCCACTGCCGTGTTAACTGTCGCTTCCGTCAATGGCTTGTCACGCAGAACGTCTTCGCAGCGGCTGGCGCGTCGGGGTGTTTCCGCCATACCGCCATAGGCGATGCGCGCACTGGCCACGCGGTCACCATCCAAGTGCAGGGCGAATGCGCCGCAAACCGCGGAGATATCGTCGTCGATACGCTTGCTAATCTTGTAGGCGCGAAACAGGGTATTTGCGCTGCGCAGGGGCACATGAATTCGCTCGATAAACTCGCCCGTGCCCAGCACGGTTTTTCGATAGCCGACAAAAAATGTGTCGAGTGGTACCGACCTGCGGTGCTCACCACAGCGCAAAGTTACGCTGGCGTCCAGCGCGAGTAGCACGGGCGGCATGTCGCCAATGGGTGAGGCGTTCCCGATGTTGCCGCCAATGGTGCCCTGGTTGCGAATCTGTTTTGAGCCGAATCGCTCCAATAATTCGCGCAGCTCTGGCCATTGTTGCAGTAACAAGGGGGCACTATCGCTGAAGGTGGCCGCGGCGCCAATGTCCAGATGTTCCGCCCCCTGGTGTACCTCGACCATGTCGATGGCACGTCCGGTGTGAATAAGCGTCTTGATTGCTGTTAACGTCTGAGTCAACTCGAGGCTGAGGTCGGTCGCTCCCGCCACCAGTCGCCCCTCGGGACGCGCGCGGTAGAG
>ERZ802830.2777-NODE-2777-length-15501-cov-13.4386_pt1 | contig 15501 bp, 16 predicted proteins | sample MGYA00345654_ERZ802830 | MGnify/ENA primary metagenome ERZ802830 (study PRJEB30503, sample SAMEA104212375) | marine metagenome | biome: Westerlies Biome; feature: [SRF] surface water layer (ENVO:00010504) within the epipelagic zone...; material: water... | reverse complement strand
TAAAAATGTGTCCACGGGGCAGGAGTACCAGCCGGGTACCCCGGGTATATATCTAGTGGTTGAATATTTTGAGAGGTTTTGAGGCGTTAACTAGATTTTAACTACCACTGGAACATGGTCACTGAATTTAATCCAATCATCATAAGAACCTATTTCAATCTTTTTAGGATTCAAGCCTTTTAAAAATACATAATCAATGTGTTTTATTTTGACAAACTGTTATGGCATTATGCGAGCATGAAAAAGCTTTTATATCTAATACTTATACTTCCATCATTAGGTTTTAGTTTTAACACGATTGAAGAAACTAATAACTTAAATTTAGGAGAGGTTTTAAACCATAGTTACTTCTTCGAAGAAGCTAATAAAGAGCAAAGTTATTCTTTATACATACCTGGATCTTATGATAGTTCCAAGACCTATCCTCTTATTATTCTCCTTCATGGGCTTGGAAGTAACCCAAATCAAATCATGAACTATAAGGGGATTATTACTGAAGCTGAGAATCGTGGCTATATTTTAGCTGCTCCATATGGTTATAACGAACGAGGATGGTACGGAAGTCGAGGAGAAGGTAAAGATGGAATTGGGTTTGGAAAAGATAATGACCCAGATAACCTTGGTGAGTTAAGTGAGAAGGATGTTCTAAATGTTTTAAAAATAATGAAAAAAAATTTTTCAATTAATCCTAACCAAATTTATATTGTTGGACATTCTATGGGTGGGGCAGGTGCATTACATTTAGCATCAACTTATCCTTACGAATGGTCTGGAATAGCTTGTTTAGCACCTGCTTTTCATTCTTATACAGGCGACTATTCAAATTTAAATAATCTAAAAGACCTTCCTGTATATGTGGCTACTGGTGATAAAGACCGTCTTGTTCCATTAAGAACAGTAAGGTCTTGGGTTAAAGAAATGAAACAGCTCAATATGAATATTAAATACAATGAGATTAAGCGGGGTCGCCATTTTCGAGCTATTGCACGAAATCCTAAAATGATTTCAGATGTTTTTGATTTCTTTGAAGAACAAGGCTAGTACCCACGGTATGTATCTAGTGGTTGGATATTTTGACAAACTGTTATGGCATTATTATTTATATGTTTTTTCTTAAGATACTAGAGAAATTAGGACGAAAAAGAGTTGTGATGGACAGAGGTCTTTCACACCCAGAATACCACTTAGCTAAACCATGGACTGACAGGTATTATTTACTATTTAGAAAAAGACCAAAATGGTTTCCTTTCAATATATTTATTAATCATATTAAAGATAATGACCATGGTATTGGACTGCATAATCATCCCTTTCCATATATTACAATTATTTTAAGTGGCGGTTACTGGGAGACAAACATTAAAAAAGAAAGAAAATGGCGTGGAAAATTTTATATAGGTTTTAGAAGTGCTGACAATTTACACCGAGTTGACTTAGAACCAGGAATTATGCCAATCACAATTTATTTTGCTGGTCCTTACGGACTGAGAAAAAAAGGCAGAAGTGAATACGGGGCTTGGAAATAATTTTTTTCTAAGTTGAGCTTCCTCTTCAATAACTAGGTAGGATAGGAGCATCAGCCAGATGGGGTGGGTATATATCGGGTGGTTATGAGTTTTTACAAATTTTTTATTACTTAATTAATTTTGGAATTATTTCATACTGAGCAAGCATTCCAAAAAGTATTACAAATAAGAAAGCAAATAAGATATTTAAATTCTTCTTTTGTGTCCATTCAAATGAGTTTTCTAAAACTTTTCTTATCCATTTATCAGCTTTATCCGCAAATACAATAGCTTTTCTAGTCCATTTGTCACTCACTTCAATAATTGGAATTAAAAATGCTGCAATGATAAGCCAAACAATCCCATTAAGTACTATATCAATAATCCAGCCAACTAATATCCAATTAATTTCCATTAACCATATAGTATTCAATGTGTTTTATTTTGACAAACTGTTATGGCATTATTGAGATGCTTTATTTTAAATTGGAGAAAATATGAAAAATTTAGTAATCGTTTCATTCCCTGCAAAACCTGAAACAATTAATAACCTTAAAGAGACATTAAAATCAGCTTTACCAGATACAAGAAATTTTGATGGTTGTATTGGTGTAAGAACATTTATTGAGGAATCTACAAATACAATCCATCTAATTGAGGATTGGGAGACGTTAGAGCATCAACAAAAATACCTTGCATGGAGAATTGAAACTGGTTTATTAGATTTATTAGAGCCTCTATTGGATGGGGGAGCTTCCAGCCTTAAAGCAACTATATGCGGACCTGAACATACAGATATTTAATATGAAAAAACTCCTAGCTCTTTAGAAATGGAAATATATTTATAATGTTTAAATTTAAAGGACGAACTGCGGTAATAAGTGGTGGAGCTGAAGGTATTGGATTTTCTATTGCTAAAGCATTAGGAGAACAAAAGATGAATATAGTTCTTGCTGATATCGATAAAAAAAATCTACTTAAATCTTCTTCGGAATTAGAGTCATTAGGAATTCCTGTATTGCCTACTTTGTTGGATGTGGCTGATGAAATGCAATGGAAATCAGTTGCAAAACAAGCAATAGAAAAATTTGGTAAGGTTCATATGGTTGTGAATAATGCTGGTGTTGGTGGCGATTCAGGACCTATAGAAAACCAAGAAAAAGAAGGCTGGCATTGGGCATTGGAAGTTAATTTAATGGGTGTTGTTTATGGTGCAAAGACAATGACACCTCTGATCAAGGAGCATGGTGAAGGAGGTTGGATTTTAAATGTATCCTCAATGGCAGGCATGGGTGGTGTTCCATATAGTGGAGCATATACTGCAAGTAAAGCTGCGGTTGTAGCTTTGTCTGAAAGTTGGGCTCAAGAGCTACAAGATAAGCGTATTGGCGTATCTGTATTATGTCCTGCTTTTGTAAAAACCCGTATATATGACTCTGAAAGAAATCGACCAGAAAAATATAAATCAGATATATACAATTCTGAAAATGAAAGTAGCTTTTCAAAGCAAACAAAACAGATGGTAAAAGATGGAATTGATGCCTCCATTGTCGGCAAAAGAGTAGTAGAAGCAATTAACGATGGAGAATTATATATTTTCACTCATCCCAATTATCGAGAAGTAAATCAAGCAAGATTTGCTGGCATTGATGAGGCATTTGCTAAATCTGAAAAAAGCCTATTTCTAAAAGATATAGTTAATCAAAAAATCGATATGCTTTAACAAGACTTTTTGTATAAACCCAAACTATTTGGCTTTGGGTTTTCTTATATTATCAATGAATTCTTGAGCTATCTGTTTTTCTATACCAGAGGAAAAAAAATGACCTCCAGAATATTTTTTAACGATTGGATTGTGGTAGTTTTTAATAGCTTCTTCTATAAGATGTGCATCTATTTCTGTATCATCTTCCGCATAGGCGAAATAGCTTGGTATAGAATTATTTCCAATAATGCTATGATCATTGAGCCTATTCCCCATGGCATTTCCTAAGAAGAATTTTTTGAAGAAATTTTCAGTTCCTTTAACTTTAAATTGTTCAATATAATGATCTTTTAACTTTTTACTCATTAAGCCCTCATACTCTTCAATTCTTTTCAAAACTGTAGGTACTAATAGTCCTCTAGATAGCAAATCTCCATATAGAGGAATTTTTACTATCCACAATAGTGGCACATTCGCAGAATTAATAACTGGAACTTGATAACCTATGAAATTAATATTTTTTAGATTATTTGAGGCGTATTTAGCAACAACTGCAGCACCAAAAGAGACGCCATATAATATTACATTTTCAACTTCGCAATACTCAATTAGCTCTTTTAGTTGCTTTTCCATAAGCTCAATACTTACGTTGTTATCTACTCTATCAGAATAGCCTCTGCCGTATTGATCATAGGATATAACCCTATAGCCATTTTCAAGAAATACATTTACATATTCTTCATATGCCAATGATCCAAAAGTAGCACCGTGAACAAGAACAATAACTTCGTTACTTTTATCTCCAATATCTTTGTAAGCAGTAATGCCATCGCTTAAATCAACCTCTTTATATCCAGAATTTTTCCTAAATTCATCTACATTAATGCTCTCTCTGTTAAGAGCAAGGTATAAACAACATGGGATTAATATAAATATTAAGAAAAGATAAAATATTTTTTTCATCATTCATGTTATCAAAGTTCTTAGATTCTTTCTTGGTGTATTATTTAAAAGTAAATTAAATATATTCAATATGGAGGCACTATGAAATATTTATCATTATTAATAATAGTTATTGTATCAATTGGATGTGAAAGAACATCGAATGAAACTTCTCCTAAACCACCTTTTACTAACATTGATGAGTGTATAGATTATGTAAATAAATCAGATGCTAAAAAAGGCTATCCAAAAAGGAAAAAAGATTCTGTCATTAGTGAATGCAAGAATAATTATGATCTGATGAAGAAATAGATTTTTTTAGGACAAAGAAAACTTCAGCTAAGTTACTATGTATTATCCCCGTCTTGATATTCTAAATCAGACTTGTCAAATACCTTTCTTTCAGATTTTCCTAACAGATTATTAATAATATTTATTAGCCATTTCATAAATACATTATACAAATAATGTAAACACTTCATCAAGATGCAGAGAAGCTATCAGCAAGAGGTCCAAATTAGATGGCTTTTTTATACTTTAATATGAAAAAACTATAGAAGATTTAATATCATTTTTATTAAAATAATAGCTGAAATCACCCAAACTATCGAACGGGTTATTTGTCTATCAGATCCTAATGATTCTTTTGATTTATTTTTTTCTAGCCCAATAATAAATATTATTAAAATTTATATTCAAAGTATTGCTTAATATCTATTCATCAGACAAAACTAGCTAATAAATAAATAATGATATTATTAAGTATGGATAATATATGTACATATATTTAATATCTTTTATATTTGACATATATATTATTAGAGATTAAAAATAGATGTAACTTTTGGAGAGGAATTAATGAAAAACTTTTACATATCAATAATGTGCTTAACAGTATTTATAAGCTGCAGTAACAATGAGACTGAAACTTCATCAGATTCAGATGAGCAAATGAAACAAACTTATTTTACTGAGTTTATGGCTTGCAAAGCTGGCCCAGATTATAGTGCTGAGAGCATGACCAGCATGATTTCAGAATGGCAAAATCTTTTAACTGATGAAAGCCTGGTTGGTGCTTGGGGCTACGTACCTGCAGTCGAAACTAATTCAAGAGGCGATACTTTATGGTGGGAATTACAATGGACGTCTCAAGAGTCGGCTGACATCGCCTGGTCAAACTGGGTTCAGAATGAAGATGCATCATTATGGGATGAAAAGTATAAGTCTGTTTTAGATTGTAATGGTGAAAATAGATCATCATATGATGTGGCATATCCAATAGCATCAAATGCTTTCGGTGAACTACCAGACAGTGGTTATTTTTATGCTGAAGTGCATATGTGTGAATATAACGAAGGTTCTTCAAAAAAAGATGCAATCAACTTTCTTCCTGGTTTTTCAAATGCTGTAAATAAAGCTGATTATTCCGATACTTCCTATCATTATGGAAATTACTTTCAACAAGGTAATGATGATGTCTTTTTATGGGGCAATTTTACAAACAGTAAGGACTCTATGGATAAAGTTAATGCAGCATTCGAAGAAAGTGTAAGAGATTCCATGTTCCCAATATTTAGTGAATTTGCATCTTGTGGTGAGGTTCCAGATCTATATCATGGTTGGACATTATACTGGTCAGCTGATAAAGATTTTATGCCAAAGTTTCCATCTAATTAAGACTATTTAAAATGAAAAAATATTTTTTATTAATACTATTGGTTCCTTCAATAGTAATGGCAATGCACCATAAAAATGAACCAATAATATTTTATCTAGATATGGAGATTGCTGAAGGGAAGTCAGAGGGGGTAAGGGAATTTGTTGAATATTTAGTATCTGCTGTTAAAAAAACAGAACCAGATACTATGTATTACAAGTACTGGATTTCTGAAGATAATTCGAAGGTTTCTCTTATGGAAATTTATCATACGAATGAAGCTGCTATATTTCATATGAATGCGTTTGCAGAAGCTTCACATAGAGATAAATTTCTCGAAACATTCATAGTTACTAACTTTCAGGTTATGGGTGATACAAGTGACAAGTTAAAAGATGCTATGAAAGCATATACGACTGATCATAGAAACTTGATTGATGGATTCAAAAGACATAAATAATTATTTGATTTAAATTCTAGAAATATAATGAAATCTCATTACACTTAACCAATGAGATTTCAGTTTATTTTTTTATTTTTTTTTCATATTGCTTGTGCAGATGAATTCAATTCTTTAATAGAAGAATATCCGTTAAATAACACTAATAAAATAAATATTGTTATTAAAGACAATATTGATATTAAAGGAAAAGCTACAACTGCTGGATCTTTAGCACTAGTAAATAATATTGCTAAAGAAAATGCATTTTTAATTGAAAAGCTTCTTGCAAATAACTTTCATATAAAAGGTAAATCTAATTTATCTGAGTGGGCAAATTTTAGATCTACTAACTCTATTAGTGGCTGGTCAAGCATCAATGGGCAAACTACCCACCCCTTAAATCCAAAATATAATCCATGCGGCTCAAGTTCTGGTTCTGCTGTTGCAGTTGCATCAGGTATTGTTGATATTGCTATTGGTACAGAAACTAATGGCTCTATAACTTGCCCTGCATCAGTGGTTGGGATAGTAGGAATGAAGCCAACGGTTGGTCTGGTAAGTAGAAATGGAATCATTCCAATAGCCAGCTCTCAAGATACTGCTGGTCCGATGGGAAGATCTGTAAAGATTGTTGCACAAACCCTTCAAGCTATTGCTGGTGAAGATTTAAATGATATTAAAACAAAAGATATACCACAAAATTTTGATCGAAATTTTATGGAAGCTACAACTAATAAAACTCTTAAAGGCAAACGTTTTGGATTATTGAAATCAGGTTTTGATAATAAATTTGGGAAAGAGTTTTTAAAAACAATTAAAAAAGATATTGCAAAACTTGGGGGCTCAATTGTTATTTTAGATGACAATAGAAATTATCCGTCAGAAGAAGAATATTTTGTTCTTCTTTATGAATTTAAACACGGGCTTGAAAGTTATCTAAAAAATGCATCTGAGAAAAAAAAATCGCTCCAAGAATTGATAGATTTTAATAATGAAAATTCTAAAAAAGTAATGAAGTTATTTGGACAAGAAATTTTTTATTTAGCGATTGAGGCTTCTAGCAATGAAGTTGAATATTTTAAATCTTTACAAGTATTAAAAGAATCAAACGAAGAAACACTGCTCTTGATGGAAAAATACAATTTGGATGCATTTATTGGCCTTACAAGAGGACCTGCATGGAAAACTAATGAAGACGGAGGTGATAACGAAGCAATGAACGAGGTTATTTCTTTTGGAAATGGCGGATATGCCGCAATTGGCGGATTGCCTCACATTACAATTCCTTACTTTACAATTAATAGATTTCCAGTTGGTTTATCTTTGATTGGAAAACCTTGGTCAGATAAAGAGATCATTTCTTATGCCTCAGCATTAGAACATTAATGATTAAATGCGTATTATAGTTTTAACCCCTTCTTAAGGAATATTAAATGGAAAAAGTTTTAGTAACAGGAGCCACTGGATATATTGGACTTCATTGCGTGCAGCAGTTATTGAGTCAAGGTTATGTCGTTAACGGTTCTATAAGATCTCCTGAGAGAAAAAATGAAGTATTGGATGCTCTAAAAAACTCAGGTACATCAATAGAAAATTTAAATTTATATGTTTTTGATTTAACTAGTGATGAAGGTTGGGATGAGGGTATGGAAGGGTGTGATTATCTTCTTCATGTTGCATCACCTCTTGCTCTTGAAAATCATACAGAAGATTATTTTGTTAAACCAGCTGTTGAAGGCGCTAAAAGAGCATTAAAGTTTGCTAAAAAACATCGAGTAAAAAAAGTTGTTCTCACATCATCTGTTGCTGCAATATTTGAAACAGGCGAAGAAAAAACCTTTTATAACGAAAACGACTGGTCTAATCCTGATAACCCAGGAATAAGCAACTACTCAAAAAGTAAAACATTAGCAGAAAAAGCGGCATGGGATTTTGTTGAACAGGAGAGTAATCCATTTGAATTAGCAGTTATCAATCCAGCCCTAGTTATTGGTCCTTCACTTTCAGGTGATCTTGGGGTATCAAATAAAGCAATTGAGATGGTTGTAACTGGAAAAATGCCAGTTGCTATTCCGATTCAATTTGGCTTTGTAGACGTAAGAGATGTAGCATCAGCCCATATTCTTGCAATGCAAAATGATTCAAGTAGTGGAGAGAGGTTTGCTCTAGCTGAGAAAGATTTATGGTACAAAGATATTGCTAAAATTTTAAAAGATAATGGCTTTGATAAAGCGCCAACATTTGCAGTTCCTGTTTGGGTTGCAAGAATTTTGGCAAACTTTAACAAACAATTAAAAGTTACATTACCTTTTTTAGGGCGAGTAAGGAGTGTGACTAAAACTTCAAAAGCAAAAGATATTCTAGGTTGGAACCCAAGGCCAGCTGAAGAATCTATCTTGGAGATAGCGAATCAAATCAAAGATATGGGACTAATTAAATAATTCCTGGAATAAGCGCTTTTCTATTTTTTGGATAATTTGAAAATTTTTCCTGGTACCATTTATGATGAGTAAAAGCTCTTGGTACTAGATTTGCAATCGTCCATAAAGCAAACACAGCACCTGAAATACTCCAAGTTAAAATGGTCCAACCAATCCATTCAATAATCTCACCAAAATAATTGGGCGATGAAATGTACTTATGGAGGAATTTATTAGGTAGATGATATCCAGGCCCCTTTCTTTTTCTTAGAGCAATCAGTAAGTAATCTGATTTTATATTGATGTACATGCCAGATAGAAAAATTAAAATACCTGCATAAAAGAGATGACTATTTATCCAGTTATCTGAATATTCTGTGAAGTAAAAAATACCAAAAGCCTGAATATTTACATTGACTATATTAAATGAAAAGGCAGATGCAGCAACGCTAATTGGCATTTTTGGATTTGTCATATCAATTACAAAAGGGTAAACAAAAGATCTGTGAATATAATGCATCAGCCAAAGGAGTAGAAAAATTTCATGAATTTGTTTCAGATCATCTTTAACGATTAAGCCGTATATAATCATAATGATTACACAAGGTGATTCCATTACAACCCACCCAGTTCTCGCTGATATATTCCTTCCCCAGCCATCTCTAATATGTCTTCCGTAGGGAGCACTTACAAAAAATAAATATATAAAAGTTCCTATACCGATAGTTACCCAAAAAATAATAAATATATTAAAAGAACTCATAAAAAATAGTCACTAATATTAAGTTTGCATATCAGTTTACAGTTTGTTTGTTAAATCATAAACTCTACAAAGTATAAAAATAATAATAATACCAATGAAAAGTTATGATTTTATTATCTTAGGCGCTGGTTCAGCAGGATGTGTTTTAGCTAATAGGTTGAGTGCTAATCCTAATTTTAATATTTGCCTTATTGAAGCTGGATCCAAAGATAGTGATTTAAGATTACATGTGCCTCTTGGTTTTGCTTTTTTAGGAAAGGGAAGTAAATATAGCTGGAATTATAATACTGAACCTCAAAAAGAGTTTGAAAAAGTTACTCTTACAGAGCCTGCCACATCTGTTGTTGATTCAACTGGAGGAGTTCATCAAATTGAACCTGAATCAGAAGAACATAGAAGAGGGTATCAGCCTAGAGGTAAAACTTTAGGAGGTTCTAGTTCAATCAATGCAATGCTCTATGTAAGAGGCCATAAATGGGATTATGATCATTGGGCTGAGCTTGGCAATGATGGCTGGTCATATGATGAGGTTTTGCCTTACTTTAAGAGAGCAGAACACAACGAAATGTTTGATAATAATTTTCATGGGCAAGGTGGGCCTCTTAACGTTGCCCAAATAAGACATAAAAATAAATCTGTAGATGATTTTGTTGAAACCGGCTCTTCGATATACGGTTTTAATAATGATTTTAATGGCGAGGATCAGGAAGGAATTGGTTACTATCAAACAACACAAAAAGATGGAAAAAGATGTAGCACAGCAAAAGCATATTTAGTCCCTGCAATGCAAAGAGATAATCTCACAGTATTAACTGATACCCATATAGATAAAATTATTATTGACAACAGTAATAGGGCTGAAGGTGTAGCCTGTATTGATAAAGAAGGGAATGAATTTACTTTAAATGCTTCCAAAGAAGTTATTCTTTCGTCTGGTGCTTTTGGATCTCCTCAGATTTTATTAAGATCAGGTATAGGACCAGAAGAGGAAATAATTAAACATGGCATTGAGCATAAGATTAATTTACCAGGAGTTGGTAAAAACCTTCAAGATCATATCGATTATGTATCTGTTCATAAGCATAAATCATTAAACTTAATTGGTTTTTCTTTGGGAACAATATTTTTTAGGTTCCCTTTAGAAATTATTAAATATATTTTGACCAAGACTGGTATGTTTACATCTACCGTCGCTGAAGCTGGAGGATTTATAAGATCACGGAATGATATCGACATTCCTGATATTCAGTTGCACTTTGCACCAGGAATGGTTGTAGATCATGGTAGACAACAATTATGGGGCACTGGCATTAGCTGTCATACATGTTTATTAAGACCTAAATCAAGAGGTGAAGTTACTTTAAAATCATCTAGTCCACTAGACGATCCTAAGATTGATCCAAAATTTCTTTCTCATCCTGATGATGTTAGAGATATGGTTGCAGGCTATAAGAAAATGATGAAGGTAATGAATAAAACGCCTCTATCAAAATATACTAGCAATCATGTACTAAGTCCTATTGACTTAGATGATGATGAGGATATTGAAAAAGCCATTAGAACTGAAGCTGATACTGTTTATCATCCTGTTGGAACTTGTAAAATGGGATCTGATGAGATGTCAGTGGTGAGTAGTGATTTGATAGTTCATCAAGTTCCTAATTTAAGAGTTGTAGATGCATCAATTATGCCAACATTGGTAGGTGGTAATACAAATGCGCCAACAATTATGATTGGCGAGAAAGCTTCTGATATTATTTTAAGTTATTGGAATTAAATGATTCTAAAACTTAAAGCTCTTTTTATCTGCTTGTTTGCAATAAACTCAATAGCATTGACAGTTATTGATGTGAGAACAATAGAAGAGTGGAATAGTGGATATCTTGAGAATGCAATTCATAAAGAATGGCAAAACATCCTAGATATATCGCCTATCATTCCAAAAAATGAAACAATATATTTATATTGCAGAAGTGGCAATAGATCTGGTAAAGCCACAAATATTCTTATTAAAAATGGATATTTGAATGCTATTAATGCTGGAAGTATTCTTGAGGCAAGCAAACTCCTTAATACTAAAATTATTAAATAAATATATAAATGAAATCCCTTTTTGATTTATTTAATAAACCTAAAATCAAAGATAGTCCTAAAAAAATTATATCTTTTGATGGGGGCGGAGTTAGAGCAATTGCTGGTATTATTTTTTTAGATAAATTTGAAAATGCAACAGGTAAAAAAGTATCAGATGTTTTTGATATGTTTATTGGAACAAGCGCAGGATCATTAAATGCAGCTTGTTTTGCATCTGAATCTATGGATGCACAAGATATAAAAAAATATTGGTCTGAAGAATATCTTAATAAAATAATGGAGACTTCATTTTTTTGGGATAAAGCTTCATTAATTCAAGCCCGACCAAGATATGAAAGTAAGGGCAGAGTAAAAGTTTTAAAAGAAATTTTTGGGAATAAAAACCTAGGCCAATCTAAAAAACCAATTCTTACGCTTTGTTATGATGTCGAAAAAAGACAACATGTCATTCATACAAGTCATTCAACTCCAGAAATAAGTATAGTCGACGCTATATCTGCCTCAAGTGCAGCTCCTATGTACTTTCCCACATACCAAACTGAGCAAGGCTCATGGATGATAGATGGGAGTATTGTCACTAATAACCCAACCATGCTTGGATTAATTCATGCTCGGAAGTATTTCCAAACAAATAATATAAAAGTATTAAGTATTGGGGTTGGTCAAAACAAGAAAAAAATTATCGGTGAAAGTTCTGAAAATTGGGGTGGAGTTGGCTGGTTACGTAACGATATTATCGGAATGGTTTTAGATTCAGAAATTCATAACGAAATCGCTTCAAATATTATAGATAAAAACTATTTTAGAATTAATTCACCACTTAATAAGATTAACAAAATGTTAGATGATTCATCTCCAGAAAATGTTGAAAAAATTCACATGATGGGTTTGGGATGGTGGGATGAGTTTGGAAATGAATTAATAAAATTTTTAGAAGATTAACTTTTTATACTCTTAATATAATTTTTCATGTAAGATACACTTTTTTTATTAATTGGATATTTGGATATTATGAATATATACGTTGGAAACATATCTTGGGGAATGACTGACCAGGACTTAGAAAATCTTTTTGCAGAGCATGGCACTGTAACTTCAGCTAAAATCATTACTGATAGAATGACAAATCGTTCTAGAGGATTTGGTTTTGTTGAAATGAGTGATGGAGCTGAGGGTGCAATAGCAGCTCTTAATGATAGCGAAATAGATGGAAGAAAATTGGTCGTTAACGAGTCAAAACCTCGTGAATCTAGATAATTAATTAATCTTTTTTCTACAAGTTTTAAATAATCCAGGTGCTTAATTGTTCCTGGATTTTTTTTGTTAAATATGTAAACAATTTACATATTACTTTACTATAAACTTATTCTTGACGTTTTTATTACAATAATGTCTAATGAATTAGTTTTTTTATTACAAAAGGGGAAAATTCCGTGAAATTATATAAATTTTTACTTACATTAGTATTAATGTTACCTATAACTTTTCAAGCAGATGAGACTGCTGAGGTAGAGGTTGAAGAGGTAATTGTTACTGGTGTAAAACAAGCGCTTATTGATGCACTTGAGATTAAAAGAAATAACGTTGGTGTTACAGAAATCATTACTGCAGAAGATATTGGTAAGTTTCCAGATGGAAATTTAGCTGAATCACTTGCAAGACTACCAGGAATAGGTATTGATAGAAGTAACGTTGAGGGTAAAACTATCTCAGTTAGAGGGCTTGGACCTGAATATAACATGGTTACTCTAAATGGAAGAACCATGCCAAATGCACCTGCAGTGTTTAATGGGGGTAGAGCATTTGATTTTGGTGCTATATCTTCACACGGTATTTCAAGACTAGAAGTTTACAAATCTAATAATGCATTACTACCATCTGGTGGATTAGGTGCTACTGTTAACATGGTTACGACTAGACCATTAGAATCAACAGGAACTAAACTAGCTACTAGTGTTCTTTATAGAGCTGAAAACTCATATGAGGATTATGGCAATAATGAGCATGATGAAGTTACACCTGAAACTGAATTAGTATTTTCAACTACAGGAACTTTTGCAGATGGTATAGCATGGGGATATTCTTTTTCTGGCTCTTATCATGACAGAAGTAATACTGAAGAAACAACAAATGAAATCACATATATACCTGTTCAATATGACGGAGCAGCTGAAGGGCTTGGCTATGATATAGGTAGTGTTGTAGGTGGGAGCGATAATGGATATGCATTTGTTCCGCAAAGCTACTATTTAAAGTATAAAAACAACAATAGACTTCGTAAAAATCTTCAAAATACATTCCAAATTGGAACTGATAATTTAACACTTACTGTTGATAATACATTTTCATCCGTTCGATTTGCTTCAAATGGATCATCATGGGGTTCATGGTTGAACCTTCCTTATTCAACTGTTGGTGGATTTACTGGTGGGGCCTCTGGAATGTCATCCGCTGACATTAACTCTAACGGAACATTTAACTCATTTACAATAGACTCTAAAGCGCCTTTTGATAATGTGCTTGCAGATAGTGATTCATATACTTCTAATAGATCTGTTGGTATAAATCTTGAGTATCTTGTTAATGATGTATTAACTATTGAGTTTGACCATCATGAATCATATGCAAGTGTTGTTACTGAAGATGTTTCTCTTACATTCCAGAATGGCTCATGGCCTGGGTATGGAGATGGTCTACCATCTGATAACGGAGACCCTTATTTTCAACATGCATGGGTTACTCAATTAACATATACAGCTAATACAGAAATACCTTTGGTTGACTATGAATTCTGTAGAACTTTCCAAACTGCTTGTGGGGGTGTTGGAAATATTGATGGCTTAGCTGCTAGTGATATTGGTTCTAGAAATGTTATGGCATTTAATAATTACCGAAGAAATGATACAAGACAAGACAGACTTGTCGCAGAATTTGATTTAGTTAACAGTGAATCAGCTCTGAAAAAAGTTACTATAGGATTAAGTGAAATTGTTCAAGATTTCACTAGAACAAAATATGAAAATGAATTAGCTTCACCGCTTTCTAATTCAGGTGGTACAGATGTCAGTATCTGGGGACCTACAGCAATTGCTGATGATTTATTTGTAGCATTTGATATAACACAGCTTATGGATGATTCATCTGTTGGTGGCGCTGGTATGACTAGTGTTTTAACACCAACAAGCTTTGCTGCAGCTGCTGCAGCTATTGAAGCAGGCTATTGGGCTGCTGGTTGGGGTGATGGTTGTACTACTGTCAGATGTTATGGCGGAATTGACCAAGAATTAATGGTTGAGGAGACTACAAGGTCTGCATTTGCTCAATTTGAATTTGAAGGCGAATATAATGGAATGCCTTGGGATTTGGTTGCTGGTGTTCGATATGAGGATGTAGGTCTTAATACACCTATGAATTATAATGCTCCATCCCAAACTGAAATATCTACATATAGTTGGAATTCACCAGCTGATGGACCTTATTTTATAATTTCATATGATAATAATGTATCTGCAGATATGACAAATACTGCAAACAATATATATCCAAGTTTAGCTTTTAGTATTGGACTTACAGATGATGTTGTTATGAGAGCCTCTTATAGCAAATCATCAGCAAGAGCTGGTCTGGAAAGCTATTCACCAAATATTGCATTTGCACAATTTCCTAATCCATATGATTTTTCAAATACTGCATCAGCAGGTAATCCTAACCTCGGAAATCAAGAAACTGAAAACTTTGATTTAGCGCTTGAGTACTATTACAAAGAAGGCAGTTACGCTGCTGTGAATTTATTTCAAAAGAACATTACTGGTTTCATAGAACAAACTAATATGCCTATGACATTTGATGGTGTTTATGATGTAAGAATTGGCCTTGATGGAAGAGGACCAGCTGATACTGAAGCTGCTATCCAATATTATGGAGATGGTTCTGGAGCATGGAGAACTTTAGATACTTTTGAATATATGTCTTT
>ERZ802830.2775-NODE-2775-length-15504-cov-40.8261_pt1 | contig 15504 bp, 11 predicted proteins | sample MGYA00345654_ERZ802830 | MGnify/ENA primary metagenome ERZ802830 (study PRJEB30503, sample SAMEA104212375) | marine metagenome | biome: Westerlies Biome; feature: [SRF] surface water layer (ENVO:00010504) within the epipelagic zone...; material: water... | reverse complement strand
TTTTTTAAAATAGATAATTTATTGGTTGCTGGACCTATCGTGCAAATAATCTTTGATCTAGTGAATTTCATGGCAAAATTTTATCAATAATATTAATTTATTCAACACAAAAAAAAACAGAGACTTGCTCTGTTTCTTAATTCGAGGTCCTCAGGGGTCTAAAGTGAGATTTTCTTCAGCTCCTTGGATTCTTTCTCTTGAATCCTTGGTGGATTTGCAAGCTATTTTTTATCATCGACTCCTGCAAATGCTTTCACCCTTCGGTCTCTTCTTCTGGCTTCTCTCTAGAACTTCTGTCTGCAGTTAGCTTCTAGTCGGTTGCCTTCGATACTTATAATATTACTCTTACTAAAATAGTTGTCAACACTTTTTAGTAAAAATAATATACTTTTTTTATAAAATATTTTAGGCAAAAAAAAACAGAGACTTGCTCTGTTTCTTAATTCGATTCCTCAGGGGTCTAAAGTGAGATTCTCTTCAGCTCCTTGGATTCTTTCTCTTGAATCCTTGGTGGTTCTGCAAGCTATTTTTTCTCATCGACTCTTGCAAATGCTTTCACCCTTCGGTCTCTTCTTTTGGCCTCTCTCTAGATTTTTGCGTCTGCAGTTGCTCACTAGTCGGATGCCATCCGTATTAGTAATATTACTCTTACTAAAATAGTTGTCAACACCTTTTGTTAAAAAAATATACTTTTTTTAATTGATAATAAAATCCTAGTATTTTTACTATTTTATGTGTTTAATAATATATAGAATATGTATACATTTTTACCTACAAAACCTCCACTTAAAAACTTTAGTACTAATAAAAAATCATTACATAATATTTCTCAGATAGCTTCAGAACTGCCAAAACTTTTATTAACTAATAAGGTTCAGTCTAAAATAAATAACTTATCTAAAAACAGTTTTTCAGTTAATTGTTTGATTAAAAATAAAAAAGTTAGAGAGATTAATTTAGCTATGGCTCAACTTAGCTTTATTGGGCATGCCTATATATGGGGTGATAGTAAACCACAAAATATTCTTCCAGAGGTCATATCTAGTCCATGGGTAAAATTATCTCAATATCTAGGCAGACCACCAATTTTAAGTTATGCCAGCTACTGTTTAGATAATTGGTACAAAATTGATGAGGCAGAGCCAATTTCACTTAATAATGTTGCCTTAATAAATAATTTTCTAGGCGGGGTTGATGAGGATTGGTTTGTAACTATTCATGTATGTATTGAGGATGCTGCAGGTGAAGCAATTAACTCTGCTTACAAGCTTTCATTATTAAACGATTCTAATAGTGTTAATGAATTTTCTATAGAACTTAAAAAGATTATTAAGTCTCTTAAAAAGGTAAATACTATTTTTTCTAAAATGCCTGAAAAATGTGATCCATATGTTTATTATCACAGAGTACGGCCTTATATATTTGGCACAAAGGATAATCCTGATCTCAAAGAAGGTTTGATTTATGAAAATCAATATCAAAATGCCCCTCAATTCTTTAGAGGTGAAACAGGCGCTCAAAGCAGCATCATTCCTTTTCTTGATGGTGCTCTTGGTATATATCATACAAATGATAATTTAAGGCCCTATCTAAATGAGATGAGAGATTATATGCCTCCTAAACATAGAAAAATGATTGAGAATGTTGAAGAAAAATCTATGGCAAAAGAATATATTTTTAAATCTAAAAAATTAATACATGAATATAATCAATGCCTGGAAGAAATAAGAAGATTTAGGGCTCAACATATGGAATTTGCAGCATCTTACATCCATAAACAATCTAGAGCTAAAACAGCTTTTGGTACGGGAGGTTCTACTTTCAGAGGAACTGGCGGGACTCCATTTATGAGGTATTTAAAGAAGCATAGAGACGAAACTAATAAGCAAAAAATCTAAACGCCTTCTACCACAGAAACCAATCTCAATGCTGAGATTTCAACCAATTTTAGAGCTGACTTATATTCAGAAGAGTTGTAACAATCAATGGCATCTTGATATGAGCTAAATTCTACGACTACAGTTCTGTCAAAACCTTTTTCTTCAAATTCGGTTTGATTTCCACCTCTTACTAAAAAGTTTCCATTATATTTATTAATTATTTCGGTGGCGATTTCTATATATTTTGAGTACTCATTAAAATTATTTATATTAGCTCTTACAACCCAATAACCTTTCTTCATTTTATTTTCTTCTTAATCTCATTTCATGAAGAATTGGTTCTGTATATCCACTTGGCTGATATTTACCTTTTATTGCGAGATTACATGCGGCTTTAAATGCAATACCATCAAAAGATGGACTCATTTTTTTATAATGAACATCATCTTTGTTCTGTTGGTCAACTATTTTTGCCATTTTTTTCATTGTTTCAATTACTTCAACTTCAGAACAAAGTCCATGATGCAACCAATTTGAAATGTGCTGACTTGAAATACGACAAGTAGCTCTATCTTCCATTAGGCCAATATCATTAATATCAGGAACTTTTGAGCAGCCGATACCTTGATCGACCCATCTAACAACATATCCCAATATTCCTTGAGCATTGTTTTCCAGCTCAGCTGTTATTTCTTCTTGAGATGGAATCTGATCTTTATTCATCATAGGTATTCGTAATAGATCATCTAAATTAGCTTTATCTCTTTTGATTATTTTTTCCTGTATATCTTGAACAAAAATTTGATGATAATGAATCGCATGCAAGGTTGCAGCTGTTGGAGATGGAACCCATGCGCAGTTTGCTCCTGCTTTTGGATGCATTGTTTTAGTATTATACATCTCTAACATTTCATCTGGCATTGGCCACATACCCTTGCCAATTTGAGCATTTCCTTTAAAACCTGTTTCTAGTCCAATATCAACATTCCAATTTTCATATGCGCTAATCCATTTTTGATTTTTCATTTCAGCTTTAGTTACCATTGGTCCAGCTTCCATGCTTGTATGGATTTCATCACCAGTTCTATCAAGAAACCCTGTGTTGATAAAAATGACTCTGTCTTTTGCCACTTCTATGCATTCTTTGAGATTAACTGTGGTCCTTCTCTCTTCATCCATTATTCCAAGCTTCACTGTATTTGTTGGTAAGTTAAAAATCTTTTCAACTTCTGAAAACAGATCACATGTGAATTGAACTTCTTCAGGTCCATGCATCTTAGGTTTTACAATATAAATACTTTTTGTTTTAGAGTTTTTATATTTACCATTTCCTATAATGTCATGAATTGCGATGCAGATAGTAAAAATTGAGTCCATGATACCTTCTGGAATTTCATTACCATTCTTATCCTTAATAGCAGGGTTTGTCATTAAATGTCCAACATTTCTAACTAGCATTAAGCTTCTTCCAGGCAATAAAATCATTTTGCCATTCTTGAGAAGGTATTTTCTGTCCGGATTCAATTCTCTTAAAATGCGTTTTCCTGCCTTATCAAAAGATCTTTGTAAATTACCTTTCATCAATCCTAACCAGTTTCTGTAGACAATTATTTTATCTGCTGAATCTACTGCTGCTACTGAATCCTCACAATCTTGAATTGTTGTTATTGCAGATTCCATCAATATATCTTTTATGCCAGCGGGATCTTCTTCACCAATAGGATGTGTTCTATCAATTTGTATCTCGAAATGTAAGTTGTTGTTTTTAAATAACAAACCACGAGCACCTTCACCTTTATCTTTGTAACCCAGATATTTATCCTTATCTACTAAGCTGGTTTTAGAGCCGTCAGATAATGTTATAGATAATTCACTTTCGATGAATTCAAATTTAATCACTTGATCGTAAGTTCCTTGCTGAAGTGGTACTGTTTTATCAAGAAAGTCTTTTGCAAAAGCAATTACCTTGTTGCCTCTTAAGGGGTTGTAGCCGCCTACCCTTTCGGCGCCATCATCTTCGCTAATTATATTTGTTCCGTAAAGAGCATCATATAGGCTACCCCATCTTGCATTTGCTGCATTCAGTGCAAATCTTGCATTCATGACTGGTACGACTAATTGAGGCCCAGCAATTTTTCCTATCTCGGGATCTACGCTATAGGTGTTAATTTTAAAGTCATTGCTTCTTGGAGAAAGATAGCCTATATCAAATAGAAATTTTTTATATTCCTCAATATTAAATTCTAAATTCCTATTTTTAATATGCCAATCGCTAATTTTTTCTTGTAGTTTTAGTCTTTTTTCTAATAAGTCTTTATTTCTTTTGGAAAATTTATCATAAATACTTTCAAATGAACTCCAAAAATAATGTGGTGAGATATCAAGACCAGGCAAGACTTCATTTTGAACAAATTCTTTAAGACTAGAAGATATCTTGAGTGTGATTTCTTTTGGTCTATGATCTTGTGATTTTAATGAATTAAATATTTTAGTAAGGAACTTCATTTATTAATTATAGCAATTGAGAATCATTAACCATAATTATACTCTTATAACTTTTTTGAAATTTTGTATGACCAAATAGCATTCGTTCTGATTGAAATAATTCCTGTAAATCTCATTAATATATTTCTAAGATAGACCAATATTGGATTTTTTAAGTGGTTAAGTTTTGCTTGATTGATTGATTTTCTATGAATTAATTTAATCCTGTCTAATCTTATATTTTGATATTCTATTTGAGCCTTTTTAAAATCATTGTTGTATTTTGTAATTAAATTTCCAAATGCGTATGCGTCTTCTAAAGCAAGACAGGCGCCTTGACCTAAAAAAGGAACTATTGGATGAGCAGCATCTCCTAAAAAGGTAATATTTTTATCAAATAGTTCATTTGGCAAGGGTCTTGTAAAAACACCCCATTTGTATATTTGATTGCTTTGCTTTAGTGATGGGAATTCATCTATTATAGAAGAAGGTAATTCTGATCTTAAATCTTCATAATCTCCTTTTTGTTTCCATGATTCATTGAGTTCTTTCTTTGTTTTTATTGCGGCAACAAAGCTAGATTGATTCATGCCAATAGGATAGGTAACTATATGAAAGTTTGCGCCAAGATGAAAATTAATATTTTTTTGATTAGTTGGTAATATTGATCTCCAAACAGAATATCCGCTATATACAGGTCCTTTGATTTTGCCTGACGATAAATTTTGACAAGAAGATTTAATTCCGTCGCAAGCAGCAATATGTTTAAATCTATAATTTTTTTTATTTGAAAAATATAAACTATTCATAGAAAAATCTATATTTACTAAGTTATGATCAAATAATATCTCTCCATCAAAAGATAAATATTTTTCATATAAAACTTTATATAAAGACTTTCTTGAAGTTGTTATTACTTCATTTGGGATTTCAGTTATTTTTTTTAGGTTAGAGTAAAAAATAGAACTAACTGGTTTTGCAGATATTTTTAGGAGATCATTATATATATTTAAACTCTTTAATACCTCTAAACCATTTGGAGAAATTGATATGCCAGCACCATACTCACTAACGGAATCATATTTTTCAAAAATGACGCAAGGAATGTTACTGCTTTTTAATATCACACCTAATGTGAGCCCAGAAATGCCAGCGCCAATAACTGCAATATGATTAGAGTAATCTTTCATGTGATTATTATGCATACTAAATGTAGAACCACAAAAAAAGGGAGCTTATGCTCCCTTTTGTAAAAGTTATTCTTATTATCTCATGGACATTCCAACATACTCTCTAGGATTTGAACATGAAAAACCTGTTAGATTTTTACCAGCTTCTGATTCGGCTATTTCATCCCAGTAAAGTTTTCCATTTACGCCCATAGCAGAAATAGATGATGTATAAAGAAGTCGAACAAAATCTGCATCTCCGTTATATCCAGCATTAGGAACAATTAATTTTCTTCCAACAGTATCACCAACTGATTTAGCATAAATTGCAAAATCTTTATATGAATCATATGCAGTTCTAAGAGTAACGCCTTCATCAAGGTTGCAATCTGAATAAACTGCCATCATCATAGCGCCCGGTTCAATAGAATCTGGTGTAGATACTACCATTTGAGTTGTGCTAGTAACGGTATGATTGGTTACAGGTAAACTTTCAAGCAGTTTTTGACCACCAGAAACCCAAGCTTCAAGTCCAGCATACTGTTCAACTTGATCAGGCCAGTTGTTAGCCCAAATGACATCAATTGATGTTAGATCATTATGAAAATAAGGTGTAAGTAGTGCTACTGTCATATTGTCATATGTACTGCCTTGCTTATCTGCCCATTCAGCAAATTTTTCATACCATTTCTGAAGATCTTCAAGATCTTTGCCTTTATTGAAATGACCAATATAATATTCTGCTTGATTCATTTCAGGTTCATATTTATATTCTGGGGTCTCGTGATCGTCAGCGGACACCACAAAAGTAAATATCACACTTAAACTAATAAGTAATTTCATAATTATCTCCTCTATTTTTATGAAGTTTAATTATACTTACAAAAATAATATTCGCGTTACAATTATGTATAAATTATGTAACTATTCTATCAATCCATAAAGATCATATTGCGATACAAAATCCCATATTTCATTTGAAGCACTTACACTATATTCCTGTAATGATGGCCAATCATGCCCCATTTCAGGATGAAGAATTAATTTAACATTTACATTATTTAAACAGTTTGAATATGTTTCATATACAACTAATGAATAATCATCATATTTAATTAGCGTCTCAGGATCCAAATTACAAGAGTTATAGTTTACCCAATAATTAATTACATCTGGAATGCTTTTTGATCCTGCATTTCCATCATAAGGAACAATAAAGTCTAATAGTCCATGAATTTGTAAAATGGGTGTTGGGTGAGTTGGATCACATTCATTGAATGTATCATTTGTCATTGATCCAGTTACTGAAGCGATAGCTGCAAACTTACTACTTAAATTGCAAGCTAAGTGATATCCCATGTAACCACCATTAGACATTCCAGATGAGTATATTCTTGTCTCATCTATTTGAATTTTATCTTTTAACAAACTAATGACTGTATCTACGAAATCCAAATCATTAATGGTGCTTTTAGATGTCCAACCTCCCACATTCCAGTGTGTTGATAAAGAAGCTGTTGTTGCTCCTTGCGGATATATAACTATAAAATTGTTTGAATCTGCTAAAGGAAAGTAATTTGTATAATTTAAATGTCTCATTGCTGATGAGCCATAACCATGAAAAGCAAATAAAACAGGAATGCTTTCATTTGAATCAAGATTGCTTGGAGTATAAACATAATAAAATCTATCTAAATTGTCATGTTTTAAATCACATTTCTTAATCCCAGATCTGCTAGTGTCAATACAAGTTTCATTAAATGAATTATCGTTGTCTGTTTCAGGGGGAATACTTATATCTTGAGAGCCTGAGGAGTTACTGCCTCCACATGATGACAATATTAAAATTAATAAACCTAATTGATAAGTTTTCACAAGTACATATTAAAGCAGTAAATTTAATAAAAAAAGGGAGCATAAAGCTCCCCTTAGAAATAAAAATTGCTTAGTTAGTATTATATGCTTTGACAGTTTGAATTATTGAAATATTTCTAATTTCTCTATTACCATCAACCTCTTTTGAGAACTCAGCAAATGAATCACTCGAATAGAGTGTTTCCGCAGATTGCATTGCTTCAGTAATACTTCCAGCGCTTGTAAATGCGTAATGCGTATAATAATTTACACTTCCGCTCATTTGTGCTCTTAATCCATAACTTCCAGCAACATTTCCAGCTTCTTCTTGTGCTTTGGTTACTTTTGAGTATGCCTTAGCGTAAGAAGCAGCATCGTCAACTTTCATTCTATAGGTTGTATAAACCTGATTATTTTCTGGATCATAATTTCCACCACTTATGAGCTTCATGTTTAAAGATTGTTCAACAGGCTCAATTAAACTCGCTGTTTGTGCTAAATGGGCCTGAAATATTGGATCAGAAAACGACTCTGTTCCTTTACCAAGACTTTCAGTATCCTCATAGTTTAAAACAACGATATGAGTAGCATCATCATAACCATTGAAAACATATTGATGTAAATTTACGACTGCTGGAAATGATTTGCCCCAATCAGAATCCATTAATTCATCTAAAGCCTTAACATACTCTGATGGATTTGAAACAGTGAAAGAATAAGTTGCAATATACCCAGCAGCAAACACTGACTGCGTACTTACAAATAATAAAGCTAAAAAACTATATGTGAATTTTTTCATAAATCTCTCCTATTGATATTAATAATATTAATATAACAAAGTTTTTCAGAAGAAATTTAATAATTATATATATTTTCTGATTATAAAATTGGTGCGGTACGCCGGTCTCGAACCGGCGGCCTTCTGCTTGGCAAGCAGACGCTCTACCAACTGAGCTAGTACCGCTAAAAAGTGAAGTTGACTATACATACATACATAATTTCTTACAATAGCTATTGCAAAATTTAATTTATAACTATTTTAGTAATTGGTCTTAATGCTGTTTTCCTTTTTTGAAGTATAAAAACAGATTTCTGATTTTGATCTAATTCAATTTCTATTTCTATATTATCGTGATGAAACTTTTTTGGATCATGATTATGGTCTTCTCCAGTATGTGAAAGGGATATTTCTTTCAAATAGTATGTCCTGTCTAGCTCATTAACTATACCTTCCTCATCTCCATATAGAACAACAAAAGTATTTACAGGAATAACTTCTGAAACATGCTTTAGATATTTTTTTATTAATTCAGATGAAAACTTTATTTCTTTATCAAATTCAACTTCCCTTAAACTAATTTGATTCTTATTTATGCTTTGTAAATTGATAATATCCCCATGATGATTAATTTTTAAATTTAAATCAGCATGTATTGGATTAAAAATTAAAAAAATAAAAAATATTAAGAAAAATTTCAAAAGTTGCTCCAGTTTATTACCATCTGGCCGCCAAGACCTGAATATTCAATAAAATACTCCATCCAGTGGCTGTTTTCATTACAGTCCGAGCAATATAATGTCATTAAGTCATTAAAGGATTTAACTTCGTATGCTCCATAAGCATTTGTCTCATCCTCTTGAATATCGTAAGCAGTTACCGTTCCATTACAGATACTATCATCATATCCTTCAACATCTGAATATGGCTCATCACAATAATGCAATTGGTTGAATGATGTAAAAAAACCTTGATATACATCTGCATATGACTCAAGAGGGTCTTCTACTGATATAAAATTTGATTCATTATTTTTTTCGAAAATCCTATAGGCAATCTTCTCCCATCCTGAGCTCTTCTTAGAGATAGTAAGTGAAGTTAAGTTTTTATATGAATCATTTTCAATACCATCAATAAACCATCTGATTTCAAAAATATCATCTGGTATAACAAAATCAAGATTGATCGCTACACCAGTATTACTAAATTGGTGATTGAGATTGTGTAGACCTTGATATTTAAGTGCCTGTATGACAAAACTTTCAACTCCAACTTTATCCCAAGACATTGCCGGTGTTTTGTTACCAAAATACCACCATTGCTCTCGATCCTCTCTATTTGGACTACCCATGATGTTTTCATAAGAAGGTCTAGATGTATGTTCTATACCATAGTAAGTTCCTTTAAATATCCCTAAACCCTCTGTTGTGTTTTCGTCATGATAACCAGGAATATTATCAGGATTGTTAAAGTGATGTTTCCATTTAAAAAACTCTGGTTGATCTTCAGATGTTGTATTTGGGCTTGCATCAACCCAACCACATCCCCAATCAAATATTAAACCATCTCGTTCAATTTCTGTATTTTCATCATCATCAATAACGCCATTTTCATCCAAGTCATATTCTATTAAATCATCATAATAATCTTCAACTGACTGACAGTTAATTGATCCATCGGGATTTTCTTCTGGGTCCCAATAATCTGATCTATATTCATCTGCCATGTCATTAAAAGAATGTCCAAATTCATGTTTCAAAGTGGCCATTACCAATCTAATGTATACATCTTGTGAGGCATTAGTTCCAATAAAAACATCTTGTATATTAATTGGTGTACTGCAACCCCCACATGCTGTTCCTCTTCCCTCTGTAGATGTTAAAACTGAAATATTATCAATGTCATTTATCCCATAACTTTTAATAAGGTCTTCTGCGCTCGTAACAAATTCACTGTTGAAACAATACATATTGTCATCTCTTAGCCCGCAGCCATTTTCAGAAAATATACCATCATAAAATTCATCAATTTCATCATCAGTCATCGAGTCAAAATCATTATCTTCTTTGATGGTTCTACCTGTTTGAATTTTAAGGCGAGTTTCATCAGAGCTTAATTCAATTATATTGATGTTGAAAAAATTTTTAACGAAATACTCAATGCCATCATCATTTATGAAATCGATCCACTCTCTTAAGCCTTGTCGTATTCCAATTAATGCAGAATCTTCAAAAGCATCTACAAATATTACGTAATTTACTCGCCTGTCATTGTTAAGGTGATTTCCAAGAAATGTATAAACTGAATTAATTGATTGGTCATCTGAGATTTTTTTTAAATTCCAAAATTTTACTTGAGTTGAGGCTGAGTCAGTATTATCTGAAACAGTTAAGTCGATATCCAGAGGTCCGGCAAAGCTATAATCTGCTGTATCAATAGAAATAATACTATCCACAGAATTATACGAGGTATTCAAATCACCATATATGCTGCTAGATGAAAAGACTAATTCTGAAATTTCATTATCAACATCATCAACTTGAACTTTAATAGTAAAAGTTTCATCAGAATAAATATTTTCATATGAATCATTAGTTTCTAATAATATTATTGAGGGAGGATCATTAACAGAGTTAACCGTTATGTTGACTGTTCCAGATTTGGTTGTATTGTTTGAAGCACTGACCGTATATGTAAATTGATCTGACCCGTAATAATTTGTATTTGGTGTATATGATATTTGTGCGCTAGTTGATGAAAGTGTAAGTGATCCATTTGTTGGCTCAGTATTAATAGAATAAGTAAAAGTAACAGATTCGTTGGCTGAGGCAGCTATAGAACCAGAAAAACTTGAATCCTCATCTACGCTAAACGAATTTAGGCCTAAAGAAATTAAAAATGGTACAGATGGACTGCTACCACCGCCGCCGCCCCCTCCTCCACATGAGACTAAAGCAACTGTAATAATTATGACCTGAATTATACGCACAATTAATTATATATAAAAAAGAGGGCTATGCCCTCTTTAATAAATGTTTATATGATAGTTAAAAACTAACTCTAAATCCTGCTTTAAATATTGGTCCATGATCTTGATATAAGAACAACATTTCTTCATATCTTGAAAATAACTCAACCTCAGAATCGGTGATGTTAATAGCTTCAAAAAATACCTGTGTGCTATCAGAAACGGTATATGTTGCTGTAAAGTCAATTTGATCTCTTTCAACAATATACAATGGATTGTACTGATCCATACCTGCGAAAGTTTCACCTTTCCAGTTATATGATAATCTTGCTCTCATCCTATCGTCTTCATAAAATACTGAGAAGTTTGCAGCATCACCAAATCCTGGCAGTGCAAACTGTTCTCCTAATGCTGCTGGATCTGCATCTGTATCACCACCAACCATAGTAGCATTTGCAACAACACCAAAATTATTTTCAAATAGATGCTGAACAGCAACCTCGAATCCATCTATAGTCCCATCATATTGATTGATTGGTTGTGCAAGATTGAAAACATAAAATGGATCATTTTCATCACCAATAAACACAGCATTTCCTGTGTTTGCATCTGGGATACAAGCTGTTGAATCTCCACAAACAAATGAGTAATTAGTATTCAAGAGCCAAGCCCAATCATAGGCATTTGACCATCCACATGCCCATCCACCACTCCAAACACATAAGGCATTGTCATTCTCAGGAACAATTAGCTCTCCTCTTGGACCATTAGTAACGTCTCTAACATTATTGAAAGGACCGCTTGTCAAACCCGCCCCATGATAATCTTTAATTTCTTTTCTAAAGTAATTCACAGCAAAATAACTTCCTTCAGCATAGTAGTGCTCATAAGCTAAATCTAAATTTACTGATTCATATGGCTGAAGATTTGGATTTCCTGAACTTATTGTAAGTGGGTATCTTGAATCAAAAGCACCTACACTAACAGTAGAATCTAATTGTTCTAATGAAGGTCTTGCAATTGTTTTACTCAGTGCTGTTCTTACAATCTTATTTTCAGCAATCTCAAAAGAAGCATTTATATTTGGTAGGAAATAGTCTGAATCACCTAAACCTGTATACACAACTTCATCAGTGATTACACCAACTTTATCTCCGTACATAAATGCCCCAAGACTCCATGCAGTATTTGTAGGAACAGTTGTAAGCGCAGATGAAGCTCTTTCTTCCTCTTCATAACGAAGTCCTATTTGTGCTTTGACTGGAATACCATTCATTTCAGTTTCAAAATTCATATTTACAAATATTGAATTTAGTTCTTCGGTAATAATTCCATTTGAATCTCTGCTTCCAAAACATCCATCAACTACTCCCCTTGTTGATGATCTGTTTCCGTCATATCCAACATTGGTTCCTAGACCATTTGGGTTACCGTCTGCATCAAATGCATCATTGGCAATACATTCTGCAGGCCACTGATATGGTGAATTACTATTATTCCACCAAGATCCATCACCTGAAGAAAAATCTCCAACAAAACCAGCTGCACCAAACCAATACAGAGCATCCTCTTTGGAAATATCAAAATAATAAAAAGGAACACCAGAACCAAGATAATTATTTGCATCAACCAAAGTGAATACATCATCTGGCATAAATGCGTATGTCATATTCACAGGATTACCTGGATCAAGTTTTCCATTAAGCAATTGGTTAAACCATTTTTGATTTTGGAACCTGGTATCCATCTGAGAGAAACCAAACTCTAAAGATGAAAGTGACTCCATGAATATGCCATCATTATTATCCCATGTGCCTATAATTTGAAGTTGTTCAAGATCACTGTCTCTATCCTGATAATATAAAAATGCTTCTCTTGGACCTAAATCACTTGCCTCAAACCTTGAAACATCTAATGGAGTACCTTGGAAGTTTTTATCCATGCTATATGTAAGAGCTCCGACTTTACTTGTATTAAAATCAAAAGATCTAGCTCTTAAGTATCCCGATGCTTCTTGAACAGGCCACCAACCATATGCGCCCCATGCACCATTTGAGAATGCAAGAACATTATTTTGTGGTCCACCAGGATTGCCTTTAAAGCCAGCAAACGAATCATGATAATCAATGCTTAGGCTTAAATTATCGTTAATTTCAATATCAAAATTTAAACCAATGGATTTATTATTATTATCTGAATCTCCGTATTCAAAATTATTTGTAAGGCTGTCTCCGTCTGGAAGTGCGTTTTGAGTTGCACTCATAACAGCCCCTCTCTCATTGACAGTCATTTCAGTTGCTGACCAGCCTCCAAAATATGAGCCTGCGGTTAATCCAGTAAACTCAAAACTTGTACTTGAAGCTGTATAGTCTAATGTCATTACAACCTTGCCAAAATCATATTGAAAAGTTGTTTGAATATTATCTCTAAAACTTTGATTATCTTTATATTTATAATAGAGAGCTTCAGGGTAAAAGAAAACACCGTCAGATCTTTGGTTAGATGAAGTAATCGCTACAGTGGATGGAACTTGATATCCTCTTTGATCACTTGGCAACCATGTAATCTCGTTCGTTCCCTCTTCTCTGTTATGTCTTTCTTGATGAGAGCCTGATATTGAGAACCCCCATGAATTTCCTAAATACTCTCCGTTTGTTATATAAATGAAATCTAATTCAGGAGTAAGATCATCTCCGTTAACATTTTTTGTATGATGATTAAGTCTAAAACTAGCAGCTCCGCCTTTATCAGCACCAATAGGCTTAGCTGTTACCATATTAATAGTTGAACCAAGTCCACCTGACGGTAAAACAGCATTAGCAGATTTATATACCTCAACAGCAGCTACACCATGACCTGATATATCACCAAAATTAAATGATCTTCCACCACCAAATTGAGGTGGAACTGTTGGCATAGTTCTTCCATTAAGAGTAACCATATTGAATTCAGGGCCTAATCCACGAACAGTCACTTTGGTACCCTCATCATTGCTTCTTTCCGTTGTTACACCAACTAACCTTGATAGAGCCTCTGCTAAATTTCCATCTGGAAACTTACCAAGGTCTTCTGCGGTTAACGCATCAACAACTCCAACATTGCTTCTTTTAATATTAATAGCATCTTTTAAGCTTGATTTAATGCCCTTCACAACAACTTCTTCAACATCAGTTGTATCACTGTCTTGTGCTGAAACATAAACAGAAAGTGGAATCATTAAGATTAATGACAATAGATATTTTTTCACAGTAAACCCCCTAGGTCATGATTTGTGAGAATTGATGGCTTTATTAGACTTTTTTGGTAAATTTATGTCAAGTTAAAAGATATATTAATTATGACAATTTATAGTCAATTGGTTAGTTTATTTTAATTTTCGATAAACTTTAATGCCTCTTCACCATATAAAGACCACCAATCCATACCCATTAAATGTATTCTTTCTAAGTTTTCTTCAGAATCATCATCTAAAAATCTGTTTACCTTTCCTAGGGATGAGTTAACTCTTAGGTAGTTATCTGAAAAAAGTTCATTTGAGATATCATTATGAATTTCTGAATCTAAAAGCATGCCCATTATATCGTTTCTAAGCCAACCAACTCCTCCCCACTTAGTGGACATGTCTCCATCTATTTTATTTTTATTTTGTCCTGAGCCAAGGCTTAATATCTTTATATTGTTTGTCTCAAGTATTTTTTTAGAATAGGAATAACCAATCAATGTTGGATTATTTGTAATAATACTTCCATCTATCATCCATGCCTTGTCATCCATTTGATATGTTGGGAAGTACATTGGAGCTGCGCTAGAGGCACCAATTGCATCTATAAATGTGACATCAGGTGTATTTATAGAATCAAATACGACATGACTTCTTTTTTCAATATCATACGCGTAGCATAAAAAAGGTTTATTTGATTGGCTTAAGGTATTTGATTTAAATATCTCATTAAGAACTTCTACTTTACCTTCATTCTCATACCTTGGCCTTGCTTGAACTAACGATGCTTTGTCCCAAAAGAAGGAACTTTTCATTATCTTGTCAGTATAATTTTTTGACCAGTATTTTTTTACTTTATCAGCAGAAAATCCTCCAAATGCAAAGCAGGCCGCATTTAAAGCACCTGCACTTGTTCCAATAAACATATCAAAAATATCTGATGTTTTTTTTCCACTTTCTGCTTCAAGTTTTTTTAAAAAGACAAGTGCAGCAATTGTTCTTACCCCGCCCCCATCAAAACATATAATTTTTTTATTATTGAAACTTGATAGAAAATTAAAAAAATTCTTCACTTAATGATTTTTCTTTTTAAAAATTCTGATGCATCTTGAAGACTGCCAAGATTAGTTACATCTTTATATCCTATATCT
>ERZ802830.2772-NODE-2772-length-15507-cov-6.83051_pt1 | contig 15507 bp, 16 predicted proteins | sample MGYA00345654_ERZ802830 | MGnify/ENA primary metagenome ERZ802830 (study PRJEB30503, sample SAMEA104212375) | marine metagenome | biome: Westerlies Biome; feature: [SRF] surface water layer (ENVO:00010504) within the epipelagic zone...; material: water... | reverse complement strand
ACATTGTTGCGTTGCCCAATAATAGAGTGAGAGTAACTCACCCTGCTTGGTTTGAGACTGGTCAAGGTGCTCCTGACTTCAAACCTAATCAACATACTTACAACTCAAAAGAAGACGTAGACTATGTTTGGGATACGCAACGAGTTTTCAATAATTTATATAGTGAGGAAGAATCATGATGAAAAAGAAAAAAGGTTATGCTAAGGGTGGTTTAAAACCTGCTCCAAACAAAGGAGCAGCATCTCTACCAAAAGCAGTACGTAATAAAATGGGCTTTATGAACAAAGGTGGAGCTATGATGAAGAAAAAAGGGTATGCTGCAGGTGGCTCAGCTTCCTCTTATAAAAACTATAAATCTGTTTCTGCTGCACAAAAAGCAGGATCAATGTACTTCATGGGTAAAGATGGTAAGAAGAAACTTGCTGTCACCAAAGAGCAATTAGATGCTTGGAAGAAAAAGAACAAGGGTAAGTACAAAGGTTCAGCACTTACTGCTTGGGCTAATGCCAAGGGTAAAGACATTGGTGGATCTAGTGCTCGTGATTCTTCTCCACGTCCTAAGCTACGTCCAGGCTCAGAGTCTGCAGGTCCAATGATGGGTGTAATGACTAAAGCTGAAAAGGCTGAAGTTGATGCAGCTAACGAAGCTAACCAAAAAGCTAAAGACAAAATGTCTGGTAGATCTGAAAGAGAGTCTGCAGGACAAAAGTTTAATGCTTGGTACAAAAAAAATGGTAGCAAGTACAAAACTATGAAGTCTGCAATGGAAGCCTATCAGAGTTCTTTGAAGTCTGGAAACTCAAAAGGTGGTATGGCTAAGAAAAAGAAATCAGGCTACACGAAAGGTGGTATGGTTGACATGAGAACAACAGGATTGTTTAGATGAAGCTAGAGGGCAACAAAGTAGTAGACCATATTGGTACTGTTCTTGCTGAAAAAATTCGTGGTGAGTGGCACACTAAAGACAATGCTGTTCTACAGTTCATTATGGCTACAGAAGTACAAGACTCAGAGCCTGTAGCAGAAGAGGAGTACAAACTAGAAATGGTTCGTGCTCGTGATGAAAAGGGTCATTATATTGCGGATGATCCTGATACTGAAGTAAACGAAGCTTGGATAGTAAAAACAAAAAAGAAGGCAGTTAAAAAGTAATGTCATTCACTCAGCAGGGTAAGCCAGCACGTATTAAATCAGTGTATGGTCACAACACAGGAACTACAACAGAAGAAGTGTATGTTTGCCCTGCTAATGCTGTGGCAGAGGTTACCTTCATTCATATTGTAAATGGAGGTAGTTCTACCAACTCTGTTGAAGTAGAGTGGTACGTAGCTGCTGATAGCTATACCTCTCACTTCTTAAAAGGCAAAAGTATTAATGCCAGTGACTATGTAAGCTTTAATGAGATTGACCTAGTTCTGCAGCCTGGAGACAAGATCCAAGTAACTCCAACATCTGCAGGACACATAGACACAATCGTTACTGTAACAGAAACATTTGTTCCTGTAGGGTAACGGGGTTGCATTTTTATCAATAGTATAGTATAACTGATAACATATAACTACTCCTGCCCAATAAGGGTTAATCACACAGGAGTAGAAAATGTTTAAAAGATTACTAAATAAAATGATTGAAGCAAGACAAGCCCAAGTAAATGCTCGTATTGCTGAAATGCATCTCTGGAGAATGTCAGACAGAGAACTTAACGATCTAGGTATTGGTCGTGCTGATATCAAAAGAATCGTGAGAGAAGGTAAAGTCTAATTAGTCTTTGGGAGGAGGCAGATGGATCCAGTTACTATAATTTCAGGAGCCACTGTTGCATTCAATGCTCTCAAAAAAGGCTTTGCTTTCGGAAAAGATCTTCAGGATATGTCTGGTCAACTAACTAAGTGGGCAGGGCATATGTCTGATCTAGGTCAGGCTGAGAAACAAGTTAAGAATCCACCTTGGTGGAAATCCTTAGGTGGCTCAGTAGAGGCCGAAAGTTTGGAAGTTTTTGCAGCCAAACGAAAAGCAGAGGCCATGAGAAAAGAGTTGAAGGATTATATATCTTTCACGATGGGGCCATCCGCATGGGACGAGCTAGTAGCTATTGAGGCTAAGATTCGTAAACAAAAGAAAGAACAAGAGTACCGTAAAGCAGAACTACAAGAAACAATAATAACTTGGACTATCTCAGGTTTTATATTGTTAGTAGGAACTGGCACTCTTGGATTTATATTATACATGGTGACATAATGGCTAGAAACCTAACAGAGAAACAACAGAAGTTCCTTGATGTCCTCTTTGACGAGGCTAAAGGAGATCCTGTGGCTGCAAAGAAGCTTGCAGGATATGCTGAAGGTGTTTCTACATCAAGCATTGTTAATACCTTGACAGACGAGATTGCAGACCTTACAAAGAAGTTCATAGCACAATCGTCTACTAAGGCTGCGTACACCATGTTCTCTGTTATGGCTGATCCTACTGATCTGGGTGTAAAAGAAAAGATGTTAGCAGCTAAAGACATTCTAGATCGTGCAGGATTTACAAAAACAGATAAGGTAGAGGTGAAGGCTACAGAGCCACTATTTATCCTACCTGCGAAAGAAGATGAGTAAAAGAGCATCAGAAGCTTCACACCCGACTAAAGTAGACTGGCAGATACCATTACAAGGAGAAAACGGAGAGTGGTATCCTGTTGTCAGAGTAGGAAGACACGTACCATTTGGTTACAAACAGGATGAAGAAGATGAAATGCTTCTAATTCCTATCCCTGAAGAACTAGAACTTTTAGAAAAAGCAAAGAAGTTTCTTCAAGACTACAGTGTTAGACAAGTAGCTAAGTGGTTGTCTGATCAGTCTGGTAGAAACATCTCACATGTAGGGTTATACAAACGTGTCAGAATGGAAGAAAAAAGACGGAGAGCCTCCTCAAACTACCGTCAATATGCCAAAAAATATAAAGAAGCGGCAAGGAAGAGCAAGAAGATCGAAGAAGAAAGACTTGGTGGAAAGCACACCAGAAGTCTTGACACAGACGAAGAATACATCTACCTTGAGCACGGAGAACAATGCCCCTTCTGTGGCAACACAAGAGGTGATCTTCCAACCGAATCCGGGGCCACAGACTAAGTTCCTTGCTTCAACAGAGCAAGAAGTCCTATATGGAGGGGCAGCAGGTGGTGGAAAAAGCTATTCGTTGGTTGCAGATCCAGTTAGGTTTTTTACAAACCCACATGCACGAATGCTACTTGTTCGTAGGTCTACAGAAGAGCTTAGAGAACTTATCTCTGTAAGTAAGCAACTATACCCAAAAGCTATACCGGGTATAAGATTTATGGAAAGAGATAAGACTTGGGTTGCCCCTAATGGTGCTACACTCTGGATGTCATATCTTGACAGAGATGACGATGTTATGAGATACCAAGGTCAAGCCTTTAACTGGATTGGGTTTGACGAACTTACACAGTGGCCTACACCGTATTCTTGGAACTACATGAGGTCACGTCTTCGTGCAACAAAAGCTTCAGGCTTACCGTTGTACATGAGAGCAACTTCAAACCCAGGGGGTCCGGGGCACCAATGGGTTCGTAAACACTTCTTAGATCCAAGCCCACCTAACAAATCTTTCTGGGCTACAGATGAATACGGTGAAGTAATTAAATGGCCCCAAGGCCACAGCAGAGAGGGACAACCTCTTTTTAAACGTAAGTTTATTCCTGCTACCCTTTTTGATAATCCCTACCTAGCAGAAGATGGAATGTATGAAGCCAACCTTTTATCTCTGCCTGAACATCAACGAAGACAGTTGCTTGAGGGTGACTGGGACATTAACGAAGGAGCAGCTTTCCCAGAGTTTAACAGACGCATACACGTTGTTGAACCATTCGATATTCCAAGCAACTGGGTACGTTTCAGAGCTTGTGACTATGGGTATGGGTCTTATACTGGTGTAGTCTGGATTGCAGTTGTTCCAGGATCTGAACAGCTAATTGTGTACAGAGAGTTGTATGTATCTAAGATAATAGCCACTGATTTGGCTGACATGATCCTGGACATTGAACAAGAGGAGAAGATCAGGTATGGAGTTCTTGACTCTTCTCTTTGGCATAATCGTGGTGATACTGGCCCTAGCCTTGCTGAACAGATGATTGTAAAAGGTTGTAAGTGGAGGCCAGCAGATAGATCAAAAGGATCTAGAGTAGCAGGTAAGAACGAAATACATAGACGACTACAGATTGATGAATTTACAGAGGAACCAAGGCTTGTCATATTTTCTAGTTGCACTAATCTTATATCTCAGCTTCCCTCTATTCCTCTAGACAAAAGAAACCCTGAGGACGTAGATACTAATTCGGAAGATCACCTATACGATGCTTTGAGGTATGGTGTGATGACAAGACCTAGAAGCAGTTTATTTGATTTTGATCCTGCTTCACAACGCACAGGGTTTCAAGCATCAGACCCAACATTCGGTTACTAAGGAATCCCTATGGAAGAAGATGACACTTTTGAATCAGAAGAACTTTACATGGATGACTCAGAATCATCTTTTGTAGAGGACAAGAAAGACTCTGAGCAGTATGATGATCCTACTGTAGGTAACATTGTTGGGCTTGTTGAGGAAAGGTTTTCTCGTGCAGAGAAAGCTAGGTACTCCGATGAACAACGTTGGATTAAGTCGTATCAGAACTACAGAGGTATCTACGGACCAGACGTACAGTTTACTTCAACAGAGAAGTCTCGTATCTTTGTTAAAGTAACTAAGACTAAGGTTCTTGCTGCCTATGGTCAGATCGTAGACGTTCTATTTGGGTCTAACAAGTTTCCTGTTTCAATTAACCCCAGTGTTCTTCCAGAAGGTATTGCTGACTCAGTTAACTTTGAATCACAGGAACAGAACAGAAAAGCACAACAAGAAGAGCCTATGCCCTCCCCAGAGGACATGAAACTTCAACCAGGTGAAACTATCATTGACCTGCAAGAACGTCTTGGTGGTCTGAAAAGGAAGCTTGAGCCTGTCTCTGATATTCTTGAAGATGGCCCAGGTACAACACAAACTAAGATTACTTTCCATCCTGCTATGGTTGCAGCTAAGAAGATGGAAAAGAAAATACACGATCAGCTAGATGAATCTAATGCTAAAAAGCAACTACGTGTTGCAGCATTTGAAGCTGCTTTGTTTGGCACAGGGATCATGAAAGGTCCGTTTGCTGTAGACAAAGAGTATCCTAACTGGTCAGAGGATGGTGAGTACACACCAACTATTAAGACTGTTCCTCAGACTTCTTCTGTTTCTATCTGGAACTTCTACCCTGACCCAGATGCTAACAACATGGATGAAGCAGAGTACGTTGTAGAACGTCACAAGATGTCTCGTTCACAGTTACGTGCTTTGAAACGTAGACCTTTCTTCCGCAGCAATGCTATTGATCTAGCTATTAATCTTGGTGAGTCCTACACCAAAGAGTGGTGGGAGCAGGTCATGGAAGACGCAGACCAAGAGACTAGAGCAGAAAGATATTCTGTACTAGAGTTCTGGGGCTACGTTGACACAGACATTCTAAAAGATCATGACGTAGACATTCCAAAAGAATTGAAAGACCAAGATCAAGTATCCGTAAATATCTGGGTATGTAACGGTCAAGTCCTACGTCTTGTAATGAATCCGTTTACTCCTTCTATCCTTCCGTACTATGCTGTACCCTTTGAAGTTAATCCTTACTCATTCTTTGGGGTAGGTATAGCTGACAATATGGATGACACACAGACCCTCATGAATGGGTTCATGCGTATGGCAACAGACAATGCAGCTTTATCAGGCAACTTGCTTATTGAGATTGATGAAACAAACCTAGCCCCCGGACAAGATTTATCTATCTACCCCGGCAAAGTCTTCCGTAGAATGGGGGGTGCACCTGGGCAATCTATATTCGGCACATCTTTTAAAAACGTTTCTCAAGAAAACATGCAGATGTTTGATAAGGCAAGGGTACTAGCAGATGAATCAACTGGCTTTCCATCTTTCGCACATGGTCAAACAGGGGTACAGGGTGTGGGCCGTACTGCTTCTGGTATTTCCATGCTTATGTCTGCTGCCAACGGCTCTATCCGTACAGTAGTAAAGAACATTGACGATTATCTACTAGGGCCACTGGCAAAAGCATTCTTTAGCTTTAACATGCAGTTTGACTACGATCCTGAGATTAAAGGTGATCTAGAAGTTAAAGCTGAAGGTACTGAGTCCTTGATGGCTAACGAAGTACGTAGCCAACGTCTTATGCAATTTCTTGGTGTTGTACAGAATCCTGCACTTGCACCCTTTGCAAAAATGGATTATATTATCAGAGAGATTGCTAAGTCTATGGATCTTGATCCTGATAAACTTACAAACTCACTTGGAGATGCAGCAGTACAAGCTGAGATCCTAAAGAAATTCCAAGCAGAGAACCCACCTGAAGTAGACCCTAATGCACCACAACAAGGTGTAAAAGGGCCACCTAATCCACGGCAAGGAGCACCTGCAGGTGTTCAAGTACAAGACACACAAGGGTCTGGTGGTGGAAACATGGGTACAGGTACGGCACCCCAACCAGGGGAGCAAGGTTTCTCAGGTAACACAGGACAAGCCCAAGGATGAGCCTAAAGCTACTCGTAAACAATAAAGACATCTGGGTATCATTTGTTGAAGAACTAGATGAACGAATTAATCAAGTTCATGTTCAGATGGAACAAGCAGCTACACCAGAAATACTATACCGTCTGCAGGGGCAAGCACATGCCCTACGTAGGTTAAAGACGTTAAGGGATAAAGTGAATGGTTAATCTTACAGGACAGATACCCCCTTCTCTTACTGACGAGACTGATGACATTACTGTAGAAGAAGAGCAATCTCCTCCTGAGAGAATGTCTGTTGGGTTTCAAGATCCTGCTGTTGTAGACCCTACTACTGGTAAACCATATAGCCCCTCTGGTTTAATGAGGCAACAAAAAGAGCAGACTAGGCAAGCAGAAGCTGTAGATTCTTTTAACGAGCTAAAATTAAAAAAAGATTTACAGCAAGACATTGAAGCTGTCCTCAACGAAGAAATAGATGATAAGCCTCAAGATAGGTCTTCAAGTCCAAGGCCAATGCTTAGGCCAAAACCTAAAAGAACAAGCCCTATTGATAAAGTCTTAGAGCTTAACTACCTGTTAAAAGAAAAGTCTAGCCTTGGTAATAAACTCCGTAGAAAAAAATCTAAGGTAATCCCTGGGCTTGATGCCCTTAACGAAGACCATCAAAAGACTATAAAAGGTTTCTTTGATAGTGCTGTAGGGGGAGATTCAGGGTTTGACCCCTTAAAGACAGCTTGGTGTGCTGCTTTTGTTTCTCATATTCTTGAAGAGCTTGGAGCAGACCCTCTAAAGTCAGGAGACAGGTACGATAGACTTAGGGCAGATAAATTTAAAAACTATGGATCACACGTTCAACCTGACGATATACAGGAAGGTGATATAGTCGTTTTTGATTTTGATGCTGATGGTAAGGGTGACCATGTAACTTTCTACGCAGGTAACCGAATAACATCTCAAGACGACACAGATCAAGGATTCATAAACGTTTTAGGTGGAAACCATAGTGGTCAGGTCAGTATTCGAGAAGGTCACCCACTTTATGTCTGGGGTAACGTTGCTGCTGTAAGACGTATTACTTACGATGATATTGACTTTGAATTTACAAAAGAAATGGCAGAACAAGATCCTGTCTTTAACGAGTTTATGCCTGAGTATGCAAGCTCTTCTGAAGAAACTACTCAAACATTTAACGAAGGTGGTGCGGTCATGCAAAGACAAATGGAACTGGCATTCATGAACGAAGGTGGCCTGAAAGACGATGGGTTGGAAAAAGACCCAGTGTCAGGTAATGAAATACCTGATGGCTCTATGGCTGAAGAAGTAAGAGATGACATTCCTGCACAACTATCTGAAGGTGAATACGTTGTTCCTGCTGATGTTGTAAGATTCTACGGTGTAAAGTTCTTTGAGGACTTACGTATGGAAGCTAAACGTGGCCTAGCAGAAATGGAAGCTAACGGACGTATTGGTGGAGAGCCTGTCCCTGCAGGTGGGCCACAAGCTAACGAAGCATCTATCACAGACCAAGAGATGTCTGCTCTAAGAGAGTTAGCAATGGAGATGAACCAAGGTGGTTCTGTTCCAAACATGCAACCTGCTCCAAGACCAATGGGCAATACTACGCAGCAACAGCAACCACAGATGATGAACAAAGGTGGTACGGTCTTAGGGTTCCAGGCTGCAGGTGATACAGGGACAACACAAGGTGCTGTGACAAGTGTCCAAGGTGCACAAGCTGCTCAAAGTTCTGTACCGGGTGGTACAGGGTTAGGGTTCTCACTCTTTGGTTCAGGATCAGAAATACAGAATATGACAGGCACTGGTGACATGTCTCAGACAGGCTCAACTACAACAGACGACAGAGATCAGTTTGAAGAGGGGCAAGAAGTTTACTTGTACAAAGATAACCAGACCATGACATTTATGATGATGGCAGACTATGACGACTACAAGCAAAAGCTATCTGAAGGTTGGTCTACTGAACAGGTTCTAGAAGATCCAGAAATTACTGATCCAACTATTACTCCTGTTAAAGAAGATGATGGAGGATCACCCCCACCACCTAATAAAGAAACTAAACCTGCTAAATCTCCATCTGAGATGACTGACAAAGAGCTAGTAGACTCACTCAACTCAATGGGAACTATTGCTCGAGCAGGTAGCTCTCTAGCTATATCAATGGGTCTTCCTGTAGGGGCTATTGTAAGTGCAGGATTGGTTAATCAATACAACAATCTTCTAGCCGAAGCTGATTCTAGAGGTAAACTACCTGAAGGTGCAAAACGTAGAGGAAGTATTTTCGGGGGTGAAGGAAGCTTGACAGAGAACCTATACCAGATTGATGATGATGGTAACATTGTAGAAGGTACTGCAGGTCAAGGTGACTTCAGTGATACTTGGTTAGGTGACCTACTAGGCTTTGACGGTGAAGCAGGAGTCCAAGGCCCAGGTCTAAGAGACTCTATTGGTGGTGGACGTAGATACCAAGGCACAGCCACAGAGGGTTCATCTACTACTGATATAACAACAACTAACAACGATAGAGACTCTTCTCCAAGACCTGTAGAAACACCTGCGGTTAAAAACTTAGTTAGAGAAGGTAATAGAGACAACTCAAATATAGGTAAAGATGCAGGGGCAGGAATGACTTGGGTAAAAGACCCAACAGGAAACAGTAATGCAATAGTAAGAGTAAGAAGTGACAGCGTAGCAGCTAAAGGACAAAAAGCTGCTATGGAAGGTTTTGACGAATAATAATCCAGTATAACTATAAGGCTACCCAGGGAATCAACCCTGGCCCCAACATAAGGAAAATAATATGAACGTAGCAGTTAAAGCAACCCCTAAGAATGCAGGATTTGTAGACCGTGGGTTCAACCATGCTAAACGTAAAAAACGTATGGAAGAAGAAGAAAAAGAAATTGCTAGATTAGAGGCTGAAGCTCGTGGTGAAGAGTATGTTGAAGAAAGTGAACCCAGTAGCAAGAATACTGAGAACACCAAGGTACAAACCACAATTGATACCCAACAAGAAGAACAAGAACCCCAGAAAGGGGAAACACAAGAAGACGATACAAACTTAGATGCTGAAGAGAAATCTTTTAAGAAAAGATACGGTGATCTTCGTAGGCACATGCAAGAAAAAGAAAAGGAATGGAACGAAAGACTAGAAGCTATTGAGAAAAACAAAGCTAAAAACTCTTACGTTGCTCCTAAGTCTGATGAAGACATTGAAGCATGGCAAAAGAAATACCCAGACGTTGCAGGTATAGTTGAAAAGATTGCTGCTAAGAAAGCCAAAGAGATGTTTGGTAAAGCAGAGGAACGTCTAAAAGAACTAGATGAAGCTCATAATGAAGCTATACGAATGAAAGCAGAAAACCAGATTCGTAAAGTTCATGATGACTTTGATAATTTAAGACAAGCAGACGAGTTTCATGATTGGGCAGAGGCACAACCTAAGTGGGTTAAGGATGCACTCTACGAGAATGCAGATGATCCTGCCTCAGTGATTCGTGTGATTGATCTTTATAAAATAGACAACGGTCTAACAAAAGCAGCTAAAAATAATAATCGTAAGGCTGCAGCTTCTACCGTTGCTAAAGGTACTCGTACTTCTATAGATGCTAAAGGTGTTGCAGGACAGATCAAAGAATCTGATGTAGATAAAATGTCAGCTAAGGAGTTTGAGGATCGTCTAGATGAAATTAACGAGGCCATGCGGTCTGGTAAATTTGTCTATGACATGTCTGGTGCAGCCAGATAAACTATTGACACTTAACAAGTGTTATATATAACTACGTGTATCTATTAGTAGAGCCTCCCCTAGGGACTACCTCTACTAGATACTTTTTCCCAAAAGTCTAAACTATGTAAAGAACTACCTGATCTATTACAGGCCCACGAAAGTGTCACCCTGGAACGTCAGCCTCTTTTAAGATGTTTTAGCTTTATTAATAAGCCTAATATCATGGAGGATTTAATTATGGCTTTTACTTCAGCAGGTGGCTACGGAAACTTGCCTAACGGCAACTTCTCCAGCGTCATCTATTCCAAAAAAGTACAGCTTGCTTTTAGAAAAAGCACAGTTGTAGGTGATATCACGAACTCTGATTATTTTGGGGAGATTTCTGCCCAAGGTGATACGGTCAGAATTATCAAAGAACCAGAAATTTCTGTGTCGTCTTATGCGAGAGGGCAACAGATCACAGCACAAGATCTTGATGATGAAGACTTTTCTCTAGTCGTTGATAAAGCTAACTATTTTGCCTTCAAGATGGACGACATCGAAGAAGCTCACTCCCACGTCAACTTTATGCAGTTGGCTACGGACCGTGCAGCTTATCGTCTAGCTGATCAGCATGACCAAGAAGTTCTTGGTTACCTATCAGGTTATAAGCAGTCTGCACTAAATAGTTCTGCAGATACTGTGAATGATACTGTAAACGGTACTAAAGCAGTAACAACTGCAGGTTCAGACGAATTGCTATCTTCAATGAAGTTGAAGAAGGGTGACTTTGGTAACATCACAACTGCTTCTGCAGGTGACCACTCAATCCCAGTTGCAGCACGTCTACCAGGTGCAACAGCACTACCGACTGCTACGATCTCACCTGCAATGATGGTGGCTCGTATGGGTCGTCTACTTGACCAACAACAAGTTGACACTCAAGGTCGTTTTATCGTCGTTGACCCCGTATTTATGGAAGTACTTCGTGATGAAGACTCACGTTTCATGAATGCTGACTACGGTGAAGCAGGTGGTCTGCGTAATGGTTTGGTCTTGAACAACTTCCACGGTTTCCGTGTATATAGCTCAAGCAACCTACCTTCAGTAGGTACTGGTCCTTCAACAACTGGTACAGCTAACCAGAACACTAACTTCGGTGTTATCGTTGCAGGTCATGATTCTGCTGTTGCAACTGCAGAGCAAATCAGTAAGACTGAAACTTACCGTGACCCTGACAGCTTTGCTGACATCGTTCGTGGTATGCATTTGTATGGCAGAAAAATTCTAAGGCCAGAAGCCTTGGTAACTGCTAAGTATAACTTGGCATAAGAGGAGATTGAATTATGACACCTAATGGAATGCGTACAATCTCAGTAGAACTTAATGCAACAGATCTAGCATCTGGTGCAAACACAGTTGCTACTCTTCCTGCACAAACAGTTATCCTAGCTGCAGGTGTTGAAGTTACTGAAGCACTTACTGGTGCTTCTGCTTTGACTTTCGACATTGGTACTGGTCTCGATGATGATGCTTTTGTTGCAGCATATGCAATGGCTGCTAAGGCAGTGGGTGCAGTAGCACCTTCTATTGCTGGTGTTGCTTACCTGACTGCAGAAGACACACTTGACCTAACTGTTGACACATTAACAGGTACAGCTACAGCAGGTAAACTGCGTGTCTGGGCTTTGGTAATGGACGTTGATGGTAAAGGTGCAGCAGAAGTTGCTCGTGATCAAGTATAATTGAGCTTAACTTTAGGGGCAGGGAGACTTGCCCCTTTAGGCTATCTGAAGGATTTTTGTAATGGCAACCTACGTTACACTGGCAAATGAGTTACTTACTAGACTGAATGAAGTTACACTTGATGCTGCAGGTGATGGCTTTGATACAGTACGTAACGTACAAGCATTAGCTAAACAAGCTGTCAATAACTCCATTAGAAATATCTTACAGACAGGCCAAGAATGGCCTTTTCTTAAAACTACTTACACTCAGACATTGACTGCAGGGACAAGACAATATGACTTTCCTTCAGACTTTTCTAGAGCAGACTGGCAAACATTTTATATTAAAAAATTGACATCTGTTGAAAATACACCTATGGCTTTACCTGCTATTTCTTACGATAATTACATTCAAAATTATAGACAAAACGATGATACAGGGGATCAAACAGGCATATCGGCTCCTTCTACTGTTTATCAAACAAACGAAGAAAAATTTGGTGTAACCCCTATTCCAGATCAAGCATACGAGATTGAGTACGTCTATTGGTCCTTTCCATCTGACCTCACAAACTTTGATGATATAGCAGTAATACCTGATCGATTTAAACACGTAATTATAGATGGTGCTATGATGTACATGATGCGGTTTAGGTCTAATGATCAAAGTGCTCAGATCCATCAAGGTAACTTTGAAAATGGCATCAAAGCAATGAGAAGAATACTTGTTGATGAACCATTAAATATCAGATCTACAGTAGTAGAACGAATTAATTCTTCTAGTCAAACTCTAGGAAGAGTTTTCTGATGGCAGACAATTTAGCATCTTTTAAAGTATTTGCTGAAGGAGGTCTTAACACTAACAGAGATGTCCTCTCTCAAGGTGAAAGACAGCCTGGTTCTGCTACACTACTGGTCAACTATGAACCTGCTATTACTGGTGGTTATAGACGTATCAGTGGTTTTAGTAACGACTACGGAACTGTAACAGGTACTGGATCTGTTCTTGGAGTTATAGTAGCAGACGGTATTAATGATGGTATCTTAGCTGCTCGTAAACCTTCAAGTGGTAATAACTACTTACATCATTGGGATGAAACTGCAGAGTCTTGGACTGCTGTTACTACTTCTGGATCACCTACTATGACAGGGGTAGATAAAGTAAGGTTTCTTAGATTTAACTGGTCTGGTCCTAAAGTAATACTTACAGATGGTGTAAACCCTGCTGCTACTTACAATGGTACGACATACACCCAGATTACAGACAGTAATGCACCTAATAATCCTAAGTATGCTGCTAACTTTGCAAAGCATATGTTCTTAGCAGGTGACTCCACTGACGACTATAATTTATACTTTAGTGCTCCTTTAGACGAAACTGACTTTGATCCTGCTAATGGTGCAGGTGTTATTAATGTAGGCTTTCCTATTGTACAAATCAAAGCATTTCGTGATCAGCTTTATATTTTTGGCACAACTAATATTAAAAGATTAGAAGGAAACAATGCAGCAGATTTTGCGCTGAGAGAAGTTACAGATGATCTTGGTTGCATGGCTTCAGACAGTGTTGTAGAGATTGCAGGTGACTTGCTATTTCTATCTCAAGATGGTCTACGTCCTATTTCAGGTACAAACAAGATTGGTGACGTTAATCTTGAATCTATGTCAAAGAACATTCAGTCTATTTTTACTGATGTTGTATTTGATATTGACCTTAATGGTTTGTCTAGTGTTGTTATTCACCAAAAATCTCAAGTACGATTCTTTTTTGCTGCTGCAGATTCACAAGGAATTATTGCAGGATTTAGGCAAAATAGTCAATCAGGACAACTGGGTTTTGAATTTGGACAACTTCTTGGAATACCTGCTACCTGTGCTTCTAGTGGATATCTTGGTCAGTATGAATTTGTAATTCATGGAGACAGCAACGGTAAAGTCCACAGGCAAGAACGGGGAAATAATTTTGACGGTTCTGATATATTTAGTGTGTATCAAACACCATTTTTACACATGCAAGATCCAGAGCAAAGAAAAATCTTTTATACTGTAGCTTCATATTTAAGATCAGAAGGTGATAACGAAATTATTCTTTCTGTTCTTTATGACTACGAAGACTTTGATTCTTTAAGTCCAAATAACTTTACAATCACGACTGAGAATGCTGCTGCTTACTATAATGAGGCTCTGTACGATAGTACTGCTGTTTTTGATGGTAACCCTGCCCCAGTCAAAAGAACAAATATAGCAGGATCAGGAAAATCTGTGGCCTTTAAATACGTGACAAATGATAGAAACGCATCACACAGTATTCAAGGCTTAGTAATCACATTTGGTGTGGGGGATAGACTATAAATGGCAGGTTATTGTAGGCAAAGTGCAGGTGATATTGTTGCAAATGCAGTAATTAAAGCTGCCCCAGTAAATGCAGAATTTAACTGTGTAAGAGATGCATTTAATGCAACATCAGGACACAAACACGATGGTACTTCTACGGAAGGTGCTTATGTCCCACTTATTGCAGACTCAGATGCTAATAATAAAGTTTGTATTGATACTACAAACAACAGAGTTAGTTTCTTCACAGAAGTTTCTTCAAATCCAGTTGAACAGCTACGAGTTCAAGATGGAGTTATTGTTCCTGTAACAGATGATGATATTGACCTTGGTGTTACTTCTACAAACAGATTTAAGAATTTATTCCTATCAGGTAACATAACTGCTGCAGGTACATCTACCGTAACAGGTAATAGTACTTTCAGTGGTACTCTAGGGGTTACAGGAGTAACAACATTTAGTGACACTGTTTGTGCACCTGGCATTTGTGCTACAGGTACAGCAACTCTTGCTACGGTAGATATTAATGCAGGTAATATTGATAACACTGTCATTGGTGCCACCACTCCTGTTGCTGGCAGCTTTACTACACTTAGTACGACAGGACAGGGTACTTTTGCTACAGTCGATGTCAATGGGGGTACTATTGATGGTGCTATTATTGGTGGGGCTACTGCAGCAGCTATAACAGGTACAACAGTCACGGCTAATACTTGTTTCGTAGGAGATATCACTGGTAACGTAACAGGTGCAGTTACAGGTAATGTGACAGGCAATCTTACAGGTAACGTTACTGGGGATGTTACAGGAGATCTCACAGGGGATGTAACAGGTAACGTCACAGGAGATGTGACTGGAGATCTAACTGGTGCTGTAACAGGTAATGTCACTGGTAATGTTACAGGTAATCTGACTGGTGATGTAACGTCCACAGGTACTTCTTGCTTCTGTGACATTAACATGTCTGGTACAGCAGGTATTGATTTAGGCTCTGCTAAGATTACTTCTGTTGCAGATCCAACTGCTGACGGGGATGCAGCCAATAAATCGTATGTTGATCAGCAAATTACAGATCTTATTGGTGGTGCTCCAGGTGCTCTTGACACACTTAATGAACT
>ERZ802830.2771-NODE-2771-length-15509-cov-18.3934_pt1 | contig 15509 bp, 10 predicted proteins | sample MGYA00345654_ERZ802830 | MGnify/ENA primary metagenome ERZ802830 (study PRJEB30503, sample SAMEA104212375) | marine metagenome | biome: Westerlies Biome; feature: [SRF] surface water layer (ENVO:00010504) within the epipelagic zone...; material: water... | reverse complement strand
ATAGGTAAAGAAAATAAAAGACCAAGAAAACCAGTTTTTGAAGTTTCTAGCATATATGGAATAGCCAAAGCTACTGAAGTAGGAATGGGAATTGCCTCATTACCTGATTGGATGGAATTTGAAATGATTGCTCTTAAAGAAATTTTATCACAATTAGAAGGGCCAGAGATGTCGATTTCTTTGTGTTTTAATTATGAATTAAGAAATGATGCTAGAATTAATGCTTTTAAAAATTTTATGTTAAAAGAAGCAGAAGCTATTAATTAATGTGTTAATCACTTTTGGAATGCATTTAATGCATACCTGTCATTTAATGATATGTTTTACAATCGTTAATAAATGAATTAAATTGCTCCTCCATTTGAAGGGATTAAATAGTTCAAATTTTGTGTCATAAATAATTATTTACTAAAATGTAAATATGTTCAGAGGAATATAAATGTCAAAAATTAATTTTAATAAAATGGGTTTTCCTGAAGAGTATGGCCTATACGACCCCAAAAATGAGCACGAAAATTGTGGTTTTGGTTTTATAGCAAATATTAAAAATGAACCTAAGCATGAAATAGTTCATCAAGCCCTTGAGATTGTTCATAATCTTGATCACAGAGGAGCAGTAGGGGCTGATCCACTTGCAGGTGATGGTGCTGGAATATTGATTCAAATACCTGATCAATTTTTTAGAGATGATTTTGCTAGAAATGATATTACTCTTCCTAAGGTTGGTGATTATGGTGTTGGAATGGTTTTTTTTCCACAGGATAAAACTAGAGCTGATTTAGCAAAAAAAGCTATTGAGCAAACTATTTCCAACGAAGGACAAATATTTATAGGATGGAGAGATGTACCAACTGATGACATTGTCCTTGGAGAAACAGTTAAACATAATGCACCATTAATTAAACAATTCTTTATTCAAAAAGGTTCTAATTGTAAGGACGAGAAACAATTCCAAAGGAAACTGTACGTCATAAGAAAACAAGCGCATTTTTTACTACATAGTAAAAAAATAGAAGATTGGGACGATTTTTATATTGTATCACTTTCGTCGAGAACGATTATTTTTAAGGGTATGGTTTTAGCACCAAATTTGTCAAAATTTTATATTGATTTCCAAGACTCAAATTTTAAAACAGCGATAGCTTTATTTCACCAAAGATTTTCAACCAATACGTTTCCTTCTTGGAGGCTTGCGCAACCCTTTAGATATTTATGTCACAATGGTGAAATAAATACTGTAAAAGGTAACATAAACTGGATGAATTCCAGAAAACACAATATGACATCAGAAGTTCTAAAAGATGACTTGAAAAAATTGTGGCCTATTATTGAAGAGTCCCCATCAGATTCTTCAACTTTTGATAATGCATTAGAGCTGCTAGTTATGGGTGGATATTCTCTTCCACATGCGATGATGTTAATGATACCAGAAGCATGGAAAGATAATGATCTGATGGATGATAATAGAAAATCATTCTATGAGTATTATTCAGCTTTAATGGAGCCGTGGGACGGACCTGCTGCAATGGCATTTACTGATGGAGTACAAATAGCAGCAACACTTGATAGAAATGGTTTAAGACCAGCGAGGTATGTAGTAACCAGTGATGATTTAGTTATTATGTCTTCTGAAGTTGGAGTTTTACCTGATATACCTGAAGAAAAAATAGTAAATAAATGGCGTCTTCAGCCAGGAAAGATGCTTTTAGTTGATTTAGAACAACAAAGAATTATTTCTGATGAAGAACTCAAAGATGAACTCACGAATTCTCATCCTTATCAAGAATGGTTAAATAATACTCAAATTAACTTATCATCTTTGCCGTCAGAAATTAGTCCAATGACCCCTGAATCTTCTGTTTTGTTGGATTTGCAACAAGCTTTTGGTTATAATAAAGAAGACCTTAAGTTTTTTTTAGAGCCAATGATAGTGCAGGGTCAAGATCCAATTGGATCTATGGGTCGTGACATTCCCTTAGCAACTTTGTCAGATAAAAATAGACTTTTATATGATTATTTTTTCCAAAACTTTGCTCAAGTTACTAACCCCCCAATTGATCCAATAAGAGAAGAATTGGTAATGTCTTTGGTAAGTTTTATTGGGCCAAGACCCAACTTATTAGACCTAAAGTCTGGTGGAAAACAAAAACGTTTAGAAGTTGATCAACCTATCCTTACAAATATGGATTTAGAAAGAATACGAAGGATTGAAAATCACTTAGATGGATCTTTTAAAACATATACCTTAGATATTTGTTACAGAAAAGATAATGATAAGAAGAACGACTTAAAAGGTATAGTCTCTAAACTTTGTGCCAAAGCTGAAAAAGTTGTCCGTGAAAATGGTTATAATATTATAATTCTTTCTGACAGAAACGTTGATAAAGAACATATTGCCATTCCTGCATTATTAGCAACAAGTGCAATTCATCATCACCTTATAAAGCAGGGACTTAGGACTGAAGTTGGTATAGTGGTTGAGACTGGTGAAGCTAGAAGGGTACATGATTTATGTTTGTTGGCAGGTTATGGAGCAGAAGCTATTAATCCTTACTTAGCATTTTATTCACTTTCAGACATTGTTGAAAAGAATAGTATAAATATTAAGGAAAATGAAGCCCATATAAAATACGTAAAAGCAGTAACTAAAGGCATGTTAAAGGTTATGTCGAAAATGGGTATTTCGACTTATCAATCTTACTGTGGTGCACAAATATTTGATGCCGTAGGACTTTCAGCAGAGCTCATAGATAATTATTTCTGTGGAACCTCATCAAAAGTTGAAGGCATTAGTATTGAAGAAATACAATCAGAAACAGAAAAAAGACATGATCTAGCCTTTGGGGATTCACCATTATTAAGAAATGATCTAGATGTTGGAGGTGATTTAAGTTTTAGATTAAGAGGTGAAGAACATGTTTGGACTCCAGAAACAATTGGAGCTTTGCAGCATGCTGTAAGAAGTGCAGATTATAAAACATTTAAAAAATATTCTAAAAAAATCAATGATCAGTCAGTCAAACTTAAAAATTTGAGAGGGCTTTTCAATTTTAATTCAAACTTAGAGCCCATCAGTATTGATGAAGTTGAGCCTGTAGCTGAAATTGTAAAAAGATTTGCTACAGGTGCTATGTCTTTAGGGTCTATTTCTACTGAAGCTCACACTACTTTGGCTATTGCCATGAACCGTTTAGGTGGCAGATCAAATACAGGAGAAGGTGGAGAAGAATCATCCAGATTTAAACCTATGGCTAATGGTGACTCAATGAACTCTAGAATTAAACAAGTAGCCTCTGGCAGATTTGGAGTTACAACAGAATACTTGTCTAATGCCACAGATATTCAAATTAAAATGGCTCAAGGTGCAAAGCCAGGTGAAGGTGGACAATTACCTGGTGATAAAGTTAATGATTTTATAGCTAAAATAAGACATTCAACACCTGGGGTTGGTTTAATATCACCACCTCCCCATCACGATATTTATTCTATTGAGGATCTTGCTCAATTAATTCATGACTTGAAAAATGTAAATCCAGAGGCTAGGGTTTCTGTTAAGTTAGTATCCGAAATTGGTGTTGGTACAGTTGCTGCTGGTGTAAGTAAAGCTTATGCTGACCACGTAACTATTTCAGGGCATGATGGTGGTACTGGGGCAAGTCCAATTACATCTTTATTAAATGCAGGCGGTCCATGGGAAACTGGTTTGGCTGAAGCACATCAGACACTTGTTATGAATAATCTAAGAGAAAGAATAGCCGTACAAGTTGATGGAGGCTTAAGAACAGGGCGTGACGTTGTTATAGGGGGATTACTTGGTGCTGACGAATTTGGTTTTGCTACGGCAGCACTTATCTCTGAAGGATGTATTATGATGAGAAAATGTCATTTAAACACGTGTCCTGTTGGAGTTGCAACTCAAGATCCTGAGCTAAGAAAAAATTTTACTGGAACCCCTGATCATGTTGTAAATTTTTTCGTATTTATTGCAAATGAAGTAAGAGAAATTTTAGCAGAATTAGGCTTTAAAAGTTTTAATGAAATTATTGGAAAAAGAGAGTTGCTTAACTTTGAAACTGCTAACCAACATTGGAAAGCGCATGGCGTAGATTTATCTAAATTAATAGTACCATTGGAAGCCGCTCCTAATGAAAAATTTTACAATTGTGAGTTACAAAATCATCAATTAGAAAAAGCGCTTGATAATATGTTAATTGAGAAAAGTAAAAGAGCAATTGAAGAGAAACAAACTGTAAAAATCGAATCTAACATTCAAAACATTAATAGAACTGTAGGAGCAATGCTTTCAGGTAGAATAGCAAAAAAATATGGTCATGAAGGCCTTCCACATGATACCATTAATGTAAATTTTACAGGTAATGCAGGCCAAAGTTTTGGTGCATGGTTATCCAAGGGTGTCACTTTTAACCTTGAAGGAGACGCTAACGATTATGTAGGTAAAGGGCTGTCAGGAGGTAAAATTTCTGTTTTCAAACATAATAAAAGCTCAATTTTTTCAGAAAAAAATATTATTGCAGGGAACACAGTTTTATATGGAGCTATATCAGGTGAATGTTATTTAAATGGTATAGTAGGCGAACGTTTTGCAGTCAGAAATTCGGGAGCTACAACTGTAGTTGAAGGTTGTGGAGATCATGGTTGTGAGTATATGACTGGAGGAGTTGTTGTTGTTTTAGGAAAAACAGGAAGAAATTTTGCAGCAGGCATGTCAGGTGGTATTGCCTATATTCTAGATGAAGATAATACTTTTGAATCTCATTGTAACAAATCAATGGTTGAACTTGAGTCACTGGCAGAATTATGTTTGAATCAAAATGAAAAACAAATTGAATATAACAATGATTTATTGAGTTTTGATGTATCACGCTTAAAAATTACTATTCAAAATCATGTAAAATTTACTAAGAGTGAAAAAGGAAAGCTAATTTTAAGTAATTGGGAGAAATATTTGCCATTGTTTGTGAAAATCACCCCTTTTGAATTCAAAAGAGCTTTAAACGACAGAAAAGAAAAAATAATGATAAATAAAATTGCTGGAGAATAAAATGGGTAAAGCTACAGGTTTTATGGAACTAGACCGCGTTGAAAGAGATTACGAAACGGTTGAAGATAGAATTAAACATTTTAAAGAATTTATGATTCCATTGGATCCTAAAGAAGTATCTAAGCAGGGCGCTCGATGTATGGATTGTGGAATACCTTATTGTCATCAAGGTTGTCCAGTTAATAATCTGATACCTGATTGGAATGACATGGTTTACAGTGGAAAATGGAAAGAGGCACTTGATTTATTGCACTCCACTAATAATTTCCCTGAATTTACAGGTAGAATATGTCCTGCGCCATGTGAAGCTTCTTGTACATTAAATATTACTGATAATCCTGTGGCTATCAAAACAATTGAATGTTCCGTAGTAGATAGAGGTTGGGAAGAGGGTTGGATAAAACCTCAATTATCATTAAAACATACAGATAAAAAAGTTGCGGTAATTGGATCAGGCCCATCCGGACTTGCTTGTGCACAGCAACTTGCAAGGGCAGGACATGCTGTAGTTGTATTCGAAAAAAACGAGAGAATTGGTGGACTTCTCAGAATTGGAATTCCTGACTTTAAAATGGAAAAAACTCTAATTGATAGAAGAATGGCACAAATGCAGTCTGAAGGAGTGGAGTTTAGAGTTAATAGTCACGTTGGCAAAAATATTAGTATAGAAAGTTTAAATAAAAATTTTGATGCAATTGCTTTTTGTGGAGGATCTGAACACCCAAGAGATCTTCCCGTTGAAGGTAGAGAATTATCGGGCATTCACTTTGCCATGGAGTTTCTGTCTCAACAAAATGACAGGGTATCTGGAAAAATTGTAAATGCCGATATCGAAATTTTAGCCAAAGGAAAAAATGTTCTTGTAATTGGTGGAGGAGACACGGGTTCAGATTGCGTTGGCACATCGAACCGGCAGGGCGCTAAATCGGTTACACAATTAGAATTACTTGATCAGCCTCCTGAGAAGGAAAATAAAGCTTTAACATGGCCAAATTGGCCAATGAAATTAAGAACTTCAACATCTCACCAAGAAGGTTGTGAAAGAAATTGGTCGGTTTTAACTAAATCTTTTGATGGTAATGATGGCAAAGTAACTAAGTTAAACTGTGTAAATGTAAAATGGTCTAAAGATGATGATGGGAAAATGACAATGTCTGAGATTGCGGATTCAGAATTTTCATTTGAAGCAGATCTTGTTTTGTTAGCAATGGGTTTTGTTCATCCAATTCATGAAGGTTTGATTAAAGATCTAGGCGTTAAGTTAACCTCCTCAGGCAATTTAGAGGCTGACGAAGTTAAATATAAAACATCTATAGATAAGTTTTTTGCTGCAGGTGATTCAAGACGTGGTCAATCCTTAGTTGTATGGGCAATTAAAGAAGGCAGACAATGCGCTTACTCAATAGATGAATATCTTATGGGAAAATCCGAACTACCTAAATAACTTGATCTTTTTTTATTGATTTAATTATAGTTACATATAAATAGTATTTTTTGTGATAAGTCTTAAAAGATAATTTGTGTGATGACTAATATTAAAATAAGAAATGAAACTAGTTCTGATTATTCACAAAAATTAAGTATATTAGATGCTTGTTTTGGTCCATCTAGGTTAAATAGAACAGTTTATATGTATAGGAAATCATCTCCTATTGAAGAACTATCACTTATATCATGTTTTGAAGAAGACCCATCTAAAGTAATTGGAACAATAAACTTCTATAGAGTTCTTATTAAAAAAATAGATTGTTTATTATTAGGACCTCTAGCTGTTGATAAAAAATTTCAAGGATATGGTTTTGGTAAAAAATTAATTCAGATAGGACTTGAGAAAGCTAAATTAAACAATGAAACAATTTGTTTCGTTTCAGGGGAATATGACTATTATAACGAATTTGGGTTTGATAAACTAATTAATAAAGGGCTGGATATATCGATACCAGGACCTTTATCTTATGATGGTTTACTAATTTGTGAGTTAAAATACAATGCTGCTAGTTTATTAGAACAAAATTCAAAATTATTACCTCTAATAAAATAGAATTTATACTTTACAGCATTTATTTATATTCGAGATTAGCGTTATTAAATCTATTTGGGATAATTATAAATCTAGATCTCTTTTAATGTTTTTTTTATTATATCGATTATCATATCTAATTGGTTCTCTTCAGATAGTCTATGACCTGCTTCTTTATCTAATAATAAACTGACATTTTGAGAACCTTTTATTTTTTCTAAAATTTTTATACTTATACTATATGGAACATCTTCATCTTTCATGCCGTGGTATAAATGAACAGGTCCTTTGAATAAAATGTCTTCAGATAAAGTTAAATTTTTAAAGCTATCTTTTATTAATTTGTAAGAAAAAAAATGACTTATTTCATTGGCATCAATAAAATTAATATTTTTATTTGTTACAAGTTGTCTTTTTTGTGTTGTATTCATGTTTTGCCAAATTAAATTTTGAGGAAAATCCGGAGCAGGAGCTAAACCAATCATTGCTGATACTTTTTGAGGTAAAAGCTTTGATAACATTAACATTACCCAGCCGCCCATAGAAGAACCTATTAATATTTGTTTTCCCTTAGTAAGTTTTTTTATCAAAAATTCTGCATCTTTATACCAATCTGTAAAACAGGTATTATTTAAATTATTAGAAGAAAGTCCATGACCTGAATAATCAAATCTTAGAAAGCTGTGATTGCAATCTTTTGCCCATTTTTCAATAAAAAGTGCTTTTTTACCTTGCATGTCAGACCCAAAACCACTTAGAAAGACGATACTATTTTCTTTTCCGATGCTCTGGTTGTATGCTATTTTGCTACCATGTGGAGTTTCTATAAAGTCTGTCATTAAAAATCCATTCGATTTAAGGTTAATAAGATGAGTAAAAATAAATATACCATAGCCCAAATATTACCAGCATTAAATACTGGTGGAGTTGAAAGGGGTGTTGTTGAAATATCTAAAGCATTGGCAGAAAATAACTTTAGATCAATTGTGATTTCTTCTGGTGGACATTTTGAATCACAATTAAGAAGAAATGGCGCCATTCACTACAAGCTAGATGTACATTCTAAAAACCCTTTAAGGTGGGTAAAAATAAGAAATCAGTTAAAAGTGATACTAGAAGAAGAAAAAGTTGATTTGTTACATCTTTGTTCAAGAGCGCCAGCCTGGATTGCTTTTCCTTTAGGTTCAATATTAGATATTCCTGTTATTACCTCTGTTCATATGAGATTTAGAAGAACAAATATTTTTAAAAAAATTTATAATAGTGTTTTAACTAAGGGAGATGCTGTTATTGCTATTTCAAAGCATATAGAAAAAAGTATTAAAACTGTTTTTCCCAAAGTAGCTCACAAAATCAATGTTATTCATAGAGGAGTAGACTTAGAATTATTTAATCCAAATAACATAAAAGCTGGCAGGATAATTGCCCAATCAAAAATATTAAACTTAAGAGATAATGTCCCTGTTATTGTAATGGCTTCACGTCCTGCTATGTGGAAGGGATACAGTGTTTTAATAACTGCTCTGTCTAAGGTTAAAGAAGACTTTCAATGTGTGTTGATAGGAGCAGGCGACGGTAGTACAAAGTTTCAAAATATATTAATTAATAAAATCATTAAGTTAAAATTAGAAGCTAAGGTTAAATTATTAAAATCAACTAGAGATATTCAAGCTGCAATGATTTTAGGTGATATAGTTGTGATGCCATCTTTGACCCCTGAACCATTTGGCAGAGTAATACTAGAAGCACAAGCTTTAGGTAAAATACCTATTGCGTTTGATCATGGAGGAGCTTCTGAAACCATAATCGATGGTAAAAATGGATTTTTAGCTAAACCTATTGACGTTGATAGCTTAAGCAAAAAAATTTCCTTAGCTCTTTCATTAAAAGGATCCAAAATGGAAAAAATTGGAGAATTTGCTAAAAAAAATGTGTCTAAAAATTTTAGCCATGATAAGATGTGTAAGTTAACTTTATCATTGTATAAGCGGTGTCTTGCAGATTACAAAAGATAAATTTTAATAAGTAAGACAATGAATTATTTATACTGGATAAAATGCTTACAATTACATTACCTAATCAAGACAAAAAAAAATATAATCAACCTGTAACTTCTATGCAAATAGCAGAAGATATTTCAAAAAACTTAGCATCTAATGCTTTTGTTTCTCTTGTAAATGGTGAGCTTTGGGACCTCGAAAGAGTAATTGAAGTAGACAGTACTGTATCTATATTAACTCAAAAAAATAAAGAAATTCTTGATGTTATCAGGCATGACGCAGCGCATATAATGGCAGAAGCAGTTTTAGAGCTTTTTCCAGAAACACAAGCAACTATTGGCCCTTCCATTGAAAATGGTTTCTATTACGATTTTTTCAGAGAAAAAAAATTTTCTTTAACCGATCTTGAGATTATAGAAAAAAGAATGCATGAAATTGTTGATAGAGATGAAAAAATCTTTAGGGAGATTTGGACTAGAAAAAAAGCATTGGAACACTACAGTCAAAACAATGAAAATTTTAAAATCGAATTAGTTAATGCTATTCCAGAAGACCAGCTTATAACTTTTTATAGACAAGGTGATTTTCTTGATCTTTGCAGAGGTCCTCACACATCATCGACTAAAAAATTAGGTCATGCTTTTAAATTAACTAAATTAGCAGGATCATATTGGAGAGGCGATAGCAAAAATTCTGTACTTCAAAGAATATACGGAACTGCGTTTTTAAGTGACAAAGATCTTAAAAATTATTTATTAATGATAGAAGAAGCAGAAAAAAGGGATCACAGAAAACTGGGTAAAGAACTAGACCTTTTTCATCTTCAAGATGAAGCTATAGGGTCAGTTTTTTGGCATAAAAAAGGTTGGGCCATTTACCTTGAAGTTGAAGCCTATATGAGAAGAAAACTTAACAAATCTGAATATGATGAAGTTAAAACTCCCCAAGTAATAGATAGATCGTTATGGGAAAAATCAGGACATTGGGAAAAATTTAAAGAACATATGTTTATGGCTAAAGGTGATGAAGATAAAACCCTTGCTTTAAAACCAATGAATTGTCCAGGTCATGTTCAAATTTACAAACAAGGTTTAAAATCATATAAAGATCTCCCCATTAGAATGGCTGAATTTGGTTCTTGTCATAGAAATGAACCATCTGGGGCTTTACACGGTATAATGAGAGTAAGGCAATTTACCCAAGATGATGCTCATATATTTTGTATGGATAACCAAATAACATCAGAATGTGTAATATTCTGTGAGTTGTTACAAGCAATATATAAAGATTTTGGGTTTGCAGATTTAAAAGTTAAATTTTCCGACAGACCAGAAATCCGGGCAGGAGATGACAAAACTTGGGATAAAGCAGAAAATGCACTTTTAGTTGCTATTAAAGCAGCGAACATAAGTTATTCATTAAACCCGGGTGAAGGTGCATTTTATGGACCAAAATTAGAGTTTGTTTTAACAGATGCAATTGGAAGAGATTGGCAATGTGGTACGCTTCAGGTGGATTTTGTTCTACCTAATAGATTAGGTGCATATTATGTTGATATAGATGGTCAAAAGAAAAATCCAGTAATGCTTCATAGAGCAATTTTAGGATCGCTAGAGAGATGGATAGGGATATTAATTGAACAATACTCAGGTAGAATGCCATTATGGCTTTCACCTATCCAAGTTACCATCTGTTCTATTACTAACAATACAAATGATTATATTCTTAAAATCAACAAAGATTTAGATAAAGTTGGTATTAGGAATGAAATTGATTTAAGAAATGAAAAAATTGGTTATAAAATTAGAGAGCACTCTAATAATGCAGTCCCAATAATAATTGTTATTGGCGATAAAGAACAAGAAACAAAAACTGTTGCGGTTAGATATTTAGGTTCTAAAAATCAAGAAAATTTAGATTTAGAAACTTTCATAGAAAATGTTAAAAGAAAATGTCTTCCTCCTGACTTAGAGTAGTTGAGTTTTTTTTAAAAGTTATTAACAATTAATAAAAAAATAGTGTAATAGTAGTCAAACTGTAATTTTTTAGAGGAGATTTTCGTATAGTAGGCTTAAATAATACCCCACCAACTCAAGATGGTCCAAGAATAAATGAGTCAATTAGAGCTGATAGTGTGCGTTGTATTGGAGCAGATGGAGAACAATTGGGTGTAATACCTATTCTTGAGGCTTTAAATTTGGCTGATAACTTAAATTTGGACCTTGTTGAAATTCAACCAAATGTTGATCCACCAGTCTGTAAAATCCTTGATTATGGTAAATTCAAGTATGAAGCTCAAAAAAGAAAAAATGAAGCTAGAAAAAAACAAAAAATTATTGAAGTTAAAGAGATAAAGTTAAGACCTAACATAGATAATAATGATTTCACTGTAAAAATGAAACAGGTAAAAAAATTTATAGATAATGGTGATAAAGTAAAAATAACGCTAAGGTTCAGGGGACGTGAAATGACGCATCAAGCCCTTGGAGTTACAGTTTTAGATAGAGTTAAAGAAGATACTGAAGAATTATGTAAAATTGAAACTATGCCTAAGCTTGAAGGTAGGCAAATGGTTATGATATTAGCGCCAAAATAAAATTGTAAAAATTTAATTCAAATATATTCAACTTAGGGTTGATAACTTTGTAATGCTTATGTATAAGCATTTGATGTAACATTATAATTATGATTAAAGAGAATGAAATGCCTAAATTAAAAACAAAAAGCGGTGCAAAGAAAAGATTTAGCCTTACTGCAAGTGGAAAAGTTAAAGGAAGTCCAGCTTTTTTAAGTCATAATTTAAGAAAAAGATCTCAAAAAATGAAACGTCAAGCTCGTGGAACAATGATATTACAGGACTGTGACGCAAAAATAGTTAAACAGTTTATTCCGTACGCGTAAACAAGGAGAATCTCAATGGCTAGAGTAAAAAGAGGTGTAACAACTCATGCTAGACACAAAAAAGTAACAAAAGCTGCCAAAGGCTATTATGGTGCCAGAAAAAACCTTTTTACTGTTGCCACACAAGCTGTTGAAAAAGCTAGTCAATATGCGTATAGAGACCGTAGAAATAAGAAAAGAATGTTCAGAGGTCTCTGGATTCAAAGGATTAACGCTGGTTCTCGATTATATGGTTTAAATTACTCTAAATTTATGAATGGTCTTAAGTTAGCTGGTATAGATATAGACAGAAAAATTTTAGCTGATATAGCAGTGCATGAACCTCTTGCTTTTGAAGAACTGGTATCCAAAGCAAAGTTAGCAGCTGCGTAATCTTAGCTTTTATCAATAATAGATTTAATTTATTATTGTTGCTTTAATTTCAGGTTTTAAACAATTATGATCGCTGAATTGAAAGATAAAATTTTAAATTTATCCAATGACATTAGTCTTTTAATATCAGAGTGTCCTAACTTAAATTCTTTAGAAGAAATCAGAATTAATGCTTTAGGGAAAAAGGGTTCAATAACTTCTTATTTGAAAGATTTAAGAGCATACGATGATAATTCTAAAAGAGAAATTGGATCAATAGTTAATGAAATTAAAAATAAAATTAATAAAGAAATAGTTGATAGAACCCAATTTTTTAAAAAACAAATCCTTCAAGAAAAGATAAACACTGAAAAAATTGATGTTACTTTAACATCCTATGAAAATGAAACCGGTACTCTTCATCCTTTATCAAGAACTGTAGAAGAACTTTGTGCTATTTTTGCAGACATGGGATTTTCTATTGTAGATGGGCCAGACATTGAGACAGATTATTATAACTTTACGGCATTAAATATACCTACTGAACATCCTGCACGTCAAGAACATGATACTTTTTATCTTCAACCAAATAAAGATGGCAAAAGAAAAGTTTTAAGAACTCATACAAGTCCTGTTCAGATTAGGACTATGGAAAAAATTGATTTAGAAAATTTTGAAGAAATTAGATATATCATACCTGGTAGAACATATAGATCTGATCATGATGCAACTCATTCACCCATGTTTCATCAATGCGAAGGATTAGTGCTTGGTAAGAATATAAATATGGGCCATTTAAAAGGTTGTCTAATAGAATTTTGTAGAACTTATTTTAATTCAGAAAATTTACCTGTTCGCTTTAGACCTAGCTATTTTCCATTTACTGAACCATCTGCTGAAGTTGATATTGGATGTAGAAAAGAGAAAGATGGTAGTTTATCTATTGGTGAAGGTGAGGACTGGCTTGAGATTTTAGGCTCTGGAATGGTGCACCCGCGTGTTTTAGAAGGGGTCGGCATTGATCCATCTATTTATCAAGGTTTTGCGTTTGGGATGGGATTAGAGAGGTTGACTATGTTAAAATATGGGATTCCAGATTTAAGACCGTTTTATGACAGTGATTTAAGATGGTTAAAGCACTATGGTTTTATTCCTGTGGATAATCCAAGTTTGCACTCAGGTCTAAATGGTGTTTTTTCATGAAATTGACCTGGAAATGGCTGTTAGACCATCTTGATACAGACAGTAGTATAGATAAAATAATAGAAACTCTTCCAAAACTTGGTCTTGAAGTTGCCTCAGTTGTTAATTTAGCAGAGGACCTCAAAGAATTTATTTCCGTAAAATTAGTCGAAGTTTATAAACATCCAAACGCAGATAAACTTAATGTTTGTAAAGTGTTTGATGGACAAAATACATTTAGTGTTGTTTGTGGGGCTCCTAATGTAAGACAGGGTATGGTAGGCGTTTTTGCTAATGTTGGCACATTTATTCCAGGATTAAGTTTAACCTTAAAAAAGGGTAAAATTAGAGGCGAAGAGTCTTTTGGAATGTTATGTTCTGAAAAAGAGCTAACTATATCTGAGAACCATAATGGAATTATTGAATTACCAGACGATACAGTTTTAGGTTTATCAGTTGCAAAAGTGATGGACCTCAATGACCCAGTAATAGAGATTGAAATTACTCCAAATAGAGGTGACTGCCTTGGCGTAAGGGGTATAGCAAGAGATTTAGCAGCCTCTGGAATTGGAAAATTAAAAGATTTACAATATACGGAAATTAAAGGTGAATTTGATAGCTTTATAAATTGGAAAATAGACCTAAATGACACTGAAAAAAACTTATGTCCCAAGGTATTTGGAAGATCTTTTAAAGACTTAAATAATAAAGTATCGCCAGATTGGTTGAAAAACAGATTATTAGCTGTAGATCAAAGGCCTATATCCTCCCTTGTAGATATAACTAATTATATAATGATAGATATTGGTAGACCATTACACGCCTACGACGTAGAAAAGATTCAAGGTGACCAACTCATTATCAGACAATCTAAAAAAGATGAGAAGTTCGCCGCTCTTAATGGAAATACTTATAAATTAGACGAAGGGATGCTGGTCATTAGCGATGAACATGGTCTTGATGATTTAGCTGGGATTATGGGTGGTGAAAGGACAGGTGTAACAGATAAAACAACTAAAATGTTTCTAGAAGCTGCTATATTTGATCCTATTTCAATTGCAAAGACTGGTAGAAAATTAAATATAAATTCTGAAGCAAGGTATAGGTTTGAAAGAGGCGTAGACTACGATTCACCAGAAATTGTAATGCATTATGCTGCATCGTTGATACAAAAAATATGTGGTGGAAGTTTGAGTAAAATAGTTTCACTTCAACAAGAACGAAACAATAAGCTTATTAAATTCAATCCTGAGATTACACACAAACTCACTGGTGTAAAAATTGAAAATAAGATTTCTGAAGAAATTTTAACTAAATTAGGTTTTGAAATTAATTCTAATGAAATTATTTGGGATGTTATCGTCCCTTCTTGGCGTTCAGACATAGATGGAGTTGCTGATATTGTTGAAGAAATAATAAGAGTAAACGGTTATTCTTCTATTCCCATAACAAAGTTATCAAGAAATAATTACATAGCTAAGCCAGCTATGAGAATAAAGCATCGTCAGGCTTTTTTTGCGTCTAGAACGCTTGCTAGCAGAGGATATAACGAAGTCATTACTTTTTCATTCTTAAATAAGACAATGGCAAAACAGTTTAATGGTGGTTCTGAAGTTCTCAATTTAGTAAATCCAATATCCTCAGAATTAACGGATATGAGACCTTCAATACTTCCAACTTTATTACAGGCTGCACAAAAAAATATCAAAAAAAGCTCTGAAGACATATCTTTTTTTGAGGTAGGTCCAATTTTTATTGGTGATAACCCTGAGGAACAAATTAATACTATTACTGGAATTAGAATTGGGCATAAAATTAAAAAAGATTGGAAAAATGAGCCCGTTAAATTTGACTTTTACGATGTTAAAATTGACGTGTTAAAGGCCCTAGAAGCCATAGGCTTACCTCAAAACAGTATTAAAATTTTTAAAGACGTACCAAATTATTATCATCCTGGAAGAAGCGCTGTTTTTAAAATAGGTCAAAATGTAAT
>ERZ802830.2770-NODE-2770-length-15511-cov-28.7384_pt1 | contig 15511 bp, 16 predicted proteins | sample MGYA00345654_ERZ802830 | MGnify/ENA primary metagenome ERZ802830 (study PRJEB30503, sample SAMEA104212375) | marine metagenome | biome: Westerlies Biome; feature: [SRF] surface water layer (ENVO:00010504) within the epipelagic zone...; material: water... | reverse complement strand
ATGATTTTGATCAGTCAAACACATCAGAACTGTATAAGTTTAGCACGCTTTACAACGCAAACCCTGACTTTCAGTTTGAGTATGATATTTTCTACCGAAAAGCCGATGAGTCGGAATATAGCGACTTAACGTCAACCGCTAGAAGAGTTGAGGACATCAGCTCGCTACGCGAACAAACACCAAAGCAGTTGAGTCAGAACTTAAATGCCTATTTCACCCTTAACGAAAAGCATATTTTTGCGCTTGAGTTACAGCATACACTACAAGAGGAAAACCCATTTTTTGAACTACAAAAAGAAAGGATTCTATTTCCACAAGTGCTCCCTTTAAGCTATCAGCCCGAAGGTTATTTGGTTCAACAGAATCGTTTTACAAAAACCAATAAGCTAGACGGTCGTTTGGAGTATTACTATATGCTGAATGATACGGCGAGCTTAAATTTTACGTTGGGCACCACGCAGGTAAGACAAGACTATAATTCAAGTATGGGAAATACGGTTGATGGAACGCTTACTGTTTTTGAAGCGCCAAATTTGATTAACGACGTTAACTTTGATTTTTCTGACATATACACTGCTGTTCGTTACCGAGTAAAGCTGGGGAAGTTCCTAATCAATCCAGGTTTTACGTTGCACAACTACGATATCAAAACCCTTCAGTTGAACTCCACTTCGAGTAAGGAGACAAGGATTTTGCCAGATGTTTGGGTTCGGTATCAGTTCCGAAAGTCAGAAACGCTGCGCTTTACTTATCGCGCACAACTACAATATTCCGATGTGAGTAGACTTGGAGAGGGCTATACCTTTAGCAACTACAACAGATTATTTCTTGGAAATAGCACATTAAAACCTGCCTATTTCCATAATTTCAGCTTAAACTATTTCAATTTCAACATGTTCAACTTCACGAATATCTTTATTCGTATGAACTATCGAAAACAGTTTGATAATTTTAAAACGGTAAATGTTGTATCAGGGATCAATCGCGAGTCTTCTCCTTTTAATTCCCCAAAAGCAGAAGAGCGAATCAACATAAATGCTCGGCTTCAAAAAAGGTTTAATAACCTAAAAACGAGTTTTACGCTTCGTGCCAATAAAAACAAATCCTACAATATTGTAAATGGAGATTTGCGCCAATTCAACTACTTTACTCAGTTTGCCAGCGCAACCTTATCCACCAACTTTAAGGCTGCTCCCAATGTACAAGTGGGTTATAGTTACAACAACAACCGCACAAAAGATGAGGACAACGTTCGTTACTTTATTACTGAGCGTCCTTTTGTTGGTGTGGATGCTGCTTTTTTGAACGGATTTATCTTTTTAGCCGATTACAGCTTTTATGATTATCGCTTGGGGAGTACTTCTCTTAACAAATATGACGACTTATCCGCGTCACTGCTCTACAACAAAAAAGACAGCAAATGGGAGTTTGGTATTCAGGCTAAAAATGTGTTGGGCAACAGCAGTATAAATAGAGATAATTTCTCTGGGATTACACAAACCACAACCCTGTATATGATCCAGCCTCGTTTTATTTATTTAACGCTTAAATATTTTATTTGATGTATATTTGAAATAGAAACCTCAAAAACCTAATTATGAAAAACCTCACCATACTTATCATTTCGCTTACCGCAACCTTTTCATCTGCGCAATTATTTGATGATTTAGACAACGTTTTGGCCGCAACAACTGAAGATGCACAATTACTCGTTGATGCATATGTTGCACCGCTAGGGCAATCATTGACTTACAGCTTAAACAGTGGCTGGGCATCATCTGCCAAGACACATAAAAAATTTGGTTTTGACCTTACTGTTGGTGTTGCTTCACCTAGTGTTTCAGATGCGGCAAAGTCATTTAATATTAAAGCATTAAACCTTCAGAACCTTGAGCCTACTAACTCCAATACCACTACTGCAAGCACTGTTTTTGGCCCTAAGAGCGGCACAACGTTTACCTATACCTTACCAGGCACCAGTATTTCTCAGTCTTTAGAAATGCCAGGTGGTTTAGAAGATGACTTGGTAATGAATTCACTTCCAGCACCCTATGTCCAAGTTGGTTTAGGTTTGTTTTTTGAAACCGATTTAATGGTGCGCTATGTGCCTAAAATAGAAAGTCAAGGAGCTAAATTCGGCCTTTTTGGTATTGGCTTTAAGCATAACCTGATGCAGTATTTGGGGGTCGTGGATAAACTCCCGCTTAATGTTTCTGCCATAGCTTCTTATTCTAAAATGAATTTGGAATATCAGCTTAGCACTACAAATCCCGGCCAAATGGTCAACTATGACGTGGATACTTTTACCATACAGGCACTTGGGTCATTGGATTTTCCAATCATCAGCATTGTTGGTGGTATTGGCTACGGCAAAGGAAATGTAGCCTTTGATATGCTTGGCGATTATACCATTACTCTTGCTAATGGAACATCAAAACCACTTTCTGACCCCTTAAAATCAGAAAAGGCATACACAGGTACCCACGCCATGATTGGTGCGAGAGCCAACTTACTGTTCTTAAAGATCTTTGCTAACTACACGCTTCAGGAATTCAATACCCTAAATGCTGGAGTCTCTATAAGTTTTCGATAAAATTTCTTTGTAAAGTTTCATCTTGTTGTATATTTGTGCCCACAGAGGAAGGATTTGACTGATTGCAACCTCTCAAAAAAACTGCTAAAACAGCTTGCTTTTGATTACTGCAATCAGTCTATATACTCCCCAAAAGCAAGATTATGTCATACTTTTTTACATCAGAGTCAGTAGGTGAAGGGCACCCAGACAAAGTATCAGATCAAATTAGTGATGCACTGTTAGATCACTTTATCGCATTTGATCCCAACAGCAAGGTAGCTTGCGAAACCCTCGTCACTACAGGTCAAGCCGTTGTAGCTGGTGAGGTAAAAAGCAAAACCTACCTAGACGTACAAGCCATTACAAGAAATACCATTAACCGTATAGGGTACAACAAGGATGCCTATCAATTTTCTGGCGATTCTTGCGGTGTAATTTCACTTATTCACGAACAATCACCCGATATCAATCAAGGCGTTGATAGGGATGAAGCAGCTGCACAAGGCGCCGGAGACCAAGGTATTATGTTCGGGTATGCTACCAACGAAACCGATAATTATATGCCCTTGGCGCTTGATATTTCCCATAAAATCATGCGTGTATTGTCTGATTTTAGAAGAGAACAAACAGCTATCCCCTATCTGCGACCAGATGCCAAGTCACAAGTGACGCTTGAATATGCAGACGATCACAAGCCACTGCGTGTTGACACCATTGTCATTTCAACCCAACACGACGATTTTGACGAAGACGACGCCATGTTGGCCAAAATCAGAAAAGATTTAATTACATTGGTTATTCCTGCCGTTATTGCCGAATATCCAGCACATATCCAGGCGCTTTTTGGCGATGATATTGTTTATCACATCAACCCAACAGGAAAATTTGTCATTGGTGGTCCTCACGGAGACACGGGTCTTACGGGCCGTAAGATTATTGTAGACACCTATGGTGGAAAAGGCGCACACGGCGGCGGAGCCTTTAGCGGTAAAGATCCTTCTAAAGTAGACAGAAGTGCTGCCTATGCCGCAAGACATATTGCCAAAAACTTGGTAGCAGCCGCGGTTTGTGATGAGGTATTGGTGCAGTTGAGTTATGCCATTGGTGTAGCAGCGCCAACGTCCATATTTATCAATACTTACGGTACATCAAAAAGCACACATTCAGATGCTGAGATAGCAGAAAAAATTGCCACGCTCGTAGATTTATCACCCTTTGGAATTGAGCAACGCCTCAAACTCCGCAATCCTATCTATGAAGAAACGGCAGCTTATGGACATATGGGCCGAAAGCCTGAAACTGTAAAAAAGACATTCGAGTCACCCTATAATGGTCGTATTGACTGTGAGGTGGAATTATTCACTTGGGAAAAACTCGATTTAGTACAAACATTTAAGAATCAATTTTAAAACAATAACATGAGTAAATCAAACTTTTCTACTGACGCCCTTCACGTGGGTCATGACGTAACAAAAACACAAGGGACAAGAGCGGTGCCTTTATACCAGTCCACTTCTTTTGTCTTTAACAATGCAGAACACGCTGCTAACCTCTTTGCTTTAGCAGAACCTGGATATATTTATACCCGACTAAACAACCCAACTACCGATGTGCTGGAGCAGCGCATGGCAGCACTTGAGGGTGGAATAGCCGCTGTTGCCACTTGTTCTGGAACTGCAGCGCTATCTACAGGAATCCTTACGTTCTTAAAAGCGGGAGACCATATTGTTTCTTCAAACAGCTTATACGGCGGGTCGTACAACATGCTTAAGTCAATGTTGCCACGCTTTGGTATCACCACAACTTTTGTTGACCCAAACGACGTTGCCAATTTTGAAGCCGCCGTCCAAGACAATACCCGTCTTATTTTTGCAGAGTCTTTGGGGAATCCAAAACTAGATGTCCTTGATTTGGCAGCCATTTCTAAAGTAGCCAAGAAACATAAGGTACCTTTTATGGTGGACAACACTGTTGCTACGCCTGCCTTGCTAAAGCCTATTGAGCACGGCGTAAACATTGTTATTCACTCCCTAACCAAATACCTAAACGGTAACGGTACTTCTATGGGTGGTGTTATTATTGACGCAGGTACTTTTGATTGGTCGAGTGGTAAATTTCCAGAATTCACTTCTCCATCCCCTTCATACCACGGACTAAACTACCACGAAGCCTTAGGCCCTGCGGCTTATATCGCAAGAATCAGAGTAGAGGGGCTTCGCGATTTGGGAGCTGCAATAAGCCCTTTTAATGCATTCCAAATCATTCAAGGAATAGAAACCCTTTCGGTTAGAATGCAACGACACAGCCAAAATGCACTTGAACTGGCAACATGGTTAAGCGAAAACGAATCCGTAGCTTGGGTAAACTATCCAGGTTTGGCATCGAGCAAATACAATGGCCTGGCAAAAGAATACCTAAAAGACGGCCAGAGTGGCGTTGTTACTTTTGGTGTTAAAGGTGGATTTGAAGCAGCCAAGAAAATTGCGGATAACACAAAGATTTTCTCTTTGCTCGCCAACTTTGGCGATTCAAAATCGCTCATCATTCACAATGCGAGTACAACACACCAACAACTTACACCAGAACAGCAAGAAGACACTGGGGTCACAAATGACCTTATCCGTTTGTCTGTTGGACTAGAAGATGTTGAAGATTTAAAAGCGGACTTACAAGCTGCTTTTGATACACTTAAATTGTAAAAGAATAAAAGGCAATATGTCGTCACTTCAGAAACATAGCATCCCTTCCTTTAAGCTGCACTGTGGCAAGGTCATTCCTTTGACCTTATCCTACCAAGTATTTGGTAAAGCGCTGCACGAAGCACCTGTTGTTTTGGTGAATCATTCACTTACAGGTAATTCGAATGTGTCGGGTGAAGAAGGATGGTGGAGCGATATTATCGGTCCAAAAAAATTGATAGATACTGAAGTGTACAGCGTTATTGCCTTTAATTTTCCTGGCAATGGCTTTGACGATGACTTTTTAACTTCCTACAAAGATTGGATATTACGGGATGTCTCTGAAGCCTTTAAAATTGCTTTAGACGAACTCGGCGTATCCGAGCTCTTTGCTGCCATTGGCGGTTCCATTGGCGGTGCATTGGCGTGGGAAATGGCGGTATCACACCCGCATTTTATTCGTAACGTTATCCCTATCGCTTGTCATTGGGAGGCTTCCGATTGGATTTTGGCAAATGTCTTGCTCCAAGACCGATTGCTGCACAACTCCCAAAACCCACTTGAAGATGCGCGCATTCACGCGATGTTGTGTTATAGAACGCCACAATCTTTAAAATTTAGATTCGACCGTACCATTAACAAGGAGCAAAATAAATTTAACGTCGAAACATGGCTGCTGTATCATGGCGATAAATTGGCTAGCCGTTTTGCTATTAGCGCCTATAAGTCGATGAATCATTTATTGGGCAGCGTTGCTATTTGCCACGAACGTGATTCGTTTGAAACATTGGTAGAAAAAGTGACGGGTAATATTTTTATTGTATCCATTGATACGGACTTGTTTTTTACCCACGAAGACAATAAGGAAACCTACCGTCGACTGTTGAATGTAAAGCCCAATGTGTTTTTTAAGACCATCAACTCCATTCACGGACACGATGCCTTTTTGATTGAACACGACCAACTAAGAAACCTTTTAAAAGAAGTATTCACCCCAATCCATGAACACGTATGAATGTAAAACTCACCCACCAGTCTGGCTTTTACGCCACCATCGAAAACAATAGCGGTCATCAAATTGCTATTGATAATAAATCTGTAGAAAATCCCAAGGGCGCAAGCCCAATGGAATTGCTGCTTATGGGAGTAGCCGGCTGTTCTAGTATTGATATTATCTCAATTCTAAACAAGCAAAAAGTAGTTTTTGACAGCCTAGAAATTGATGTTGATGGCGACCGTGTAGACAAACCTGCACCATCACTTTTCACAAAAGTGCATGCGACGGTACGTGTATCAGGAAATGTAAAGCCTGAAAAAATATACCGCGCAGCCGAGTTGTCATTTACAAAGTATTGTTCGGTTTCCCTAACACTGGCAGCCACTGCCGAGGTAAGCTTTTCTGTAATTGTAAATAACACACCCTATGAGCCCAAAAAAATTTGAAACCAATGCCGTTCGTACGCAAGCAGCAAGATCGCAGCACGACGAGCACAGCGTGCCGCTTTATCTAACGTCAAGCTTTGTTTTTGACGATGCTGAAGAAATGCGTGCCTCCTTTGCCGAGGAGAAGCAACGAAACATATACAGCCGATTTACCAATCCCAATACCAACGAATTTGTTGAGAAAATTTGCCAGATGGAAGGAGCCGCTGATGGCTGTGCTTTTGCCACTGGTATGGCTGCCGTAAGGCGGGTATTGAGGTGCCCATTATTCCGGGCTTAAAGCCACTGGCAACGCAAAAGCAACTCAATTTGATTCCACACCGTTTTCATGTTGACCTGCCTGAAGCATTGATAAAAGAAGTCTTAAAAGCCAAGACCAAGGAGGCGATTCGCCAAGTGGGTATTGACTGGTGTATCGCACAAAGCATGGAGTTGATTGCTGCTGGCGTGCCCTTTTTACACTATTATTCTATTGGCAAATCGGATAATATCCACAAGGTAGCAAGTGCTGTTTTTTAACAACAACCCGAGTTGGGATCACAGCTCACGCCACTAGCGGTAACGCGTACCCGTGGTTTTTCTTGCGGAATGCCACACTGATCGGGGGCTAGGCAAGCTGTTTGCGTATTGAGAAGCTGAAAGGCACTTCCGTCAAAAGCCAAGCGATAACGTCCAATGGTACTTTCTTGGTATTCCACTTCTACTTCCATATCGCTGTAAGCCAACTGTTTTTCGGCCATTTCTAATATCTCCAAAACGCTACTGGGTTTTAGGCGATGGTCTATGTCCGACGCCACCCAAAGCTGTAAGTTGAGTTTGTTTTCTTGTCGTAGCATGCCGCCACAGTCAATATAGTTCCGCGTTACATGCCCCACCTCGGTAAGGTGAAAATGTGCGGGTACATACTGCCCGTTGGGGAGTTGAAACTGTAGGGTGTCTACTTGACCAAGCGTTTGTTTGAAAGCGGATAACTGCATCTTTTTTTTACAAAGATATAAGGATTTGCTTTACTTCCTGTCATAATAAGCCCATACGGCAGCCATGGCAATAAAGCCAACGCCCAGTCCGATAACAGCGCCAATGTGTACGGCGTATTTGATAAAGCCAATGCCGATGCCCAACATAAGGCAGCCGACAAAGACCAGTCCGCCTATGGTACTTTTGGTTTTCTTTTTTTCGTTTTCTGTGTTCATGGTTTTTGGGTTTAGGTTTGTTTCTCGGCACTAGACAAAGCCCTGTCTTTTGACAGACAGGCTCGCGCCATCGAGAGATTTTGATTTTTTAGAGGTTTAATGTTTTAAATACAATATTAGGTTAGTGTAGTCAATGATGGCCTTGTTGTTGGTTAGTATGTCTGCGCCGATAACACCATCTACTTTTTCCAATCCCATGCGTTCAAAAGCATTGTTAACATGGTCTAGATTCAAAAGCATAAGTTTAAGGTTGCAAAGTTTTAGTGTTCCTACACTAAAGACGTTTTGGGTTGAGGTTTGCATTTGCATTTCTGTGCCGCCAGCGCCAGTTGCTTTTTTTTCTGTTGCTTTTGTTTGCATGCCAAACTTCTCTTTATTCTTTTTTTCAATGACGGTAGCTCCAGCCCCAGTGTCTAGCACAAAATTGCCGTCCACGCCATTCAGTTGGCCAAATAGATGCAGGTGACCGCTTGGCATTTTTTTCATTTTTATCGGCACATAGCCGTCTTGAATTAATTGTTCTTCAAGGTTAAAAATTTGTGTGTCCTTGTCGTTTGTGCCACAATTAAAATTGCACGAAACAAATGTCACTAAGGAGATGATTAGGACTGTTATATGAGATATGGATTTATGCATTGTTTTAGAGTTTAGATATGCGGACACAACCCTGTTTGCCCTGTCCGTTCAGGCGGGCGACTGGCAAGCCAGATGGATAGGTCTCGATACACCCAAAAAATCCTAAAAACAAAAAACGAAGTGTCCTGTATGGACAAGTAGGTTGTTGGTGTAGAATAGATTTGGGTTCTATGCTAGTTTAAAATTACAAAAAAATTTGTTTATTTCGATTTTGCGTGTACTTTTGCCCCTGTAATGAAAACAAATACATATTATTCATCTTTCTACTACTTCTATAACGGGAGGTAGCTGGGTGTATAATAGTTTTTCACAAACGAATTTAAAACCCTGAGCTAACGTTCGGGGTTTTTTTATGTGCCCATGAGGCATGAAGTAACAGAAACAATGGAAACAAAAATCGCCATACAAGGAATTAGAGGCTCTTACCACCACGAGGTAGCAGCCCAGCTTTTTGGTACCAACACGGCACTGGACGAGTGCCTGTCGTTTGATGCCCTCGTTGCAGCGGTTACCTCGAGTGCCGTTAGCCACGGCCTTTTGGCCTTGGAAAATTCCATAGCTGGCTCCATTATTCCCAACTATGCCCTTATAGACAAACACAACCTCCATATTGTGGACGAGGCTTACATCCGCATTGAGCACCAGCTGATGGCATTGCCCGGAACGGCTGTTGCAGATATCGCAGAAGTGGCTTCCCATCCCATGGCGCTGTTGCAGTGTAAAGACTTCTTTGCTACCCAACCGCACATCAAACTCATTGAAGATGCCGATACCGCAGAAGTGGCACAACGCATTGCCGACAAGCAAATCCGCGGCCTTGGCGCCATTGCCTCCAAAACGGCTGCTGCGCTTTACGGACTTGAAATTGTAGCACCCAACATCCACAGTATTGCCAACAATGCTACCCGTTTTGTTGTGGTTAAAACCACGCCCAACAGCTCTGAAGACATCAACAAGGCATCACTGAAATTTGTGTTAGACCACAAACGTGGAAGCCTGGCAGCCGTGCTTAACGTACTCAGCGATTGCAAACTAAACCTCACCAAGATTCAGTCCATGCCGGTGGTGGAAACCCCGTGGAAATACTCCTTTTTTGTGGACGTAACTTTTGATGAAGTGGCCTTTTATACCAAGACCATTCAGTTGCTGGAAATCATGACCGAATCGCTAAAAGTATTGGGAACCTATAAAAACCAACGTATCTCATGAGAGCTGCTAACAGACTAAATAGCGTCCAAGAATACTACTTTTCACGCAAGTTGCGTGAGGTGCGTCAACGCATTGGCAGTGGGCAAGACGTCATCAATATGGGTATTGGCAGTCCAGACCTGCCGCCACCCGCAGCGGCCCTATCGGCCCTAACGGAAAGCCTATCGCAGCCCACGGCACACAAATACCAAAGCTACCAAGGTACTCCTGCCTTGCGCCAAACCATAGCCACCTACTACCAAGATGCTTTTGGCGTAGCGTTAAACCCAGAAAATGAGGTGCTGCCGCTTATGGGCTCCAAAGAGGGCATCATGCATATTTCCATGGCATTCCTTAACCAGGGCGATGGCGTGCTGATTCCCAATCCCGGCTACCCGACCTATGCCTCAGTAACCGAATTGGTGGGTGCGCGAGCCGTTCCCTATACGCTGAGTGCTGCAACAAATTGGTTGCCAAATTTGGAGGAACTCGCAAAACAAGATTTAACAGGCGTAAAGCTGATGTGGGTCAATTACCCACACATGCCAACGGGCGCCATAGCCGATGCGGCATTTTTAGCCGAATTGGTTGCCTTTGCCAAAACCCATGACTTGCTCCTCATCAACGACAATCCCTATGCCAACATCCTAAACGATGCGCCCATGAGCTTGCTTCAAGTGCCCGGCGCCAAGGAAGTAGCCTTAGAGTTGCAATCCTTGAGTAAGGCGTACAATATGGCCGGCTGGCGTGTGGGTATGGTATGCGGAAGTGCAGCCCACATTCAAGATATTTTAAAGGTAAAAAGCAATATGGACTCGGGTATGTTCTTTGGTCTGCAACAAGGCGCTATGGCTGCCTTAGCACAAGGCACAGCTTGGTTTTCGGAGCTTAACGCTACCTACCGCAGCAGAAGAGAACTTATTTGGCAACTTGCTGAGGCTTTGGGTACCACCTTTGAGCGTGATACCGCAGGTATGTTTGTTTGGGCAAAACTGCCCGAAGGCGCGTTGGATAGCGAAGCCTATATTGACGCTTTGCTGGAGGAACACCATATTTTTATTGCCCCCGGAACCATTTTTGGAACCGCAGGGGAGGGCTATGTCCGCTTTTCACTTTGCGTAACCGAAGCCCGTATTCAAGAAGCCTTAAAACGCATTGCATCATGAACGTAAGTTTTGTAGGTATCGGATTGATGAACGGCTCGCTGTCGCTAGATTTGCAGCGCCTATATCCAGATGCGGTCATGCAGGGGATTAGCAGAAAAGAGGCCACGCTAAGCCGTGCGCTTGATTTGGGATTGATTCACAAAACAGGCGATCTAGACCACTTGCAAGATGCCGAGTGGGTATTTGTGTCTATTCCTGTAGAGGCTATTGCTTCACTGCTCCCCCGAATTTTAGATGCTATAGGCGAACAGACGCTCGTTGTGGATTTTGGTTCTACCAAAGCGGCCATTTGTGAAGCCGTAAAACACCACCCCAAGCGCGCGCAGTTTTTAGCAGCCCACCCCATCGCGGGAACGGAATATTCAGGGCCCGATGCAGCTGTGCTAGAGCTCTATAAGAACAAAACGATTATGCTATGCGAGACCGCACACACTCGTGTTGCGCTGTTGGACAAGGCAAAAAAATTATTCGGCCAGTTGGAAATGAATATCCGTGAGATGGATCCTGTGGAACACGACAAGCATATTGCGTATGTGTCGCACCTGTCGCATATCACTTCCTTTATGCTTGGCAAAACCGTGTTGGAAAAAGAAACCGACGAACAAAACATCTTTGATATGGCTGGCAGTGGATTTGCGTCCACAGTGCGCTTGGCCAAGAGTTCACCCGAAATGTGGATGCCCATTTTTACCCAAAACAAACACAACGTTTTGGAGTCACTAACGGAATACATTTCAAACCTGAATGCGTTCAAGGACAAACTGACGGCAGATGCCCACGCAGAGCTGCTGGCCGAAATGAAAGACATCAATAAGATAAAATCAATATTAGAACATAAATAAATACACCCATGGAAAACAATCCAAAAATGCGTCAATGGCTTAACAATTTTGAGCTGGACCACCCTTTAGTAATCGCAGGACCTTGTAGTGCTGAAACCGAAGAGCAAGTGCTTAAAATCGCACACCAACTCAAAGACACAGACGTTACGGCTTATCGCGCAGGGATCTGGAAGCCACGTACCCGCCCCGGAAACTTTGAGGGTGTAGGGGCCATTGGCCTTAAGTGGTTGCAACGTGTTAAAGAAGAAACAGGACTTATGACGTGTACTGAGGTGGCCAACCGCGCCCACGTGCAACTGGCATTGGAGCACGACATAGACGTGTTGTGGATTGGTGCCCGCTCAACGGTAAGTCCGTTTATCGTACAAGAAATTGCCGATGCCCTTGAAGGTACCGACAAGATTGTATTGGTCAAAAACCCTGTAAACCCAGACTTGTCTTTATGGCTAGGGGGGATTGAGCGTTTGTACACGGCCAACATCAAAAATCTAGGGGTTATCCACAGAGGATTCTCTACCTATGAAAAAACAAAATACCGCAACAACCCAGAATGGCAAATCGTAGTGGAGCTACAAAACAGATTCCCTGATCTGCCGTTAATTTGTGATCCTTCGCACATTGCGGGACGTCGTGATATTTTACAAGACATCTGCCAAACGGCACTTGACCTAAACTTTGACGGTTTGATGATAGAGTCACACTGGGATCCGGACAATGCTTGGAGTGATGCTGCGCAGCAGATTACACCAGATACGCTGATTCAAATGATGGATGATTTAAAAATTCGCAAAGAAACAGACGACGATGCCGAATACAAAAACAAGCTTAACACCATGCGTACGCAAATTGACGTGATTGATGCCAGTTTGTTGGAAAGCTTGAGCAAGCGTATGAAAATTGCCAATGGAATTGGAGAACTCAAAAAATCGCACAATGTGGCGGTATTGCAGTCCAAGCGTTGGAACGAGATTTTGGGGAAAATGATTTTGGACGGAGATGAAAGGGGCTTAAGCGAGGAATTTATCCTGCGCATATTTAAGGCCATCCACCAAGAATCCATCAACCACCAAGAAGAGATCATCAACGGTTAATGTGTATATACCAAAAATCCGTTAATTTGGCTGTATGACAGGCGTCGTATACAAATCAACGGGAAGCTGGTATCACGTAAAAGATGCCCAGGGGAAACTTATCCCCTGTCGCATCAAAGGGAAGTTCCGCATTGAGGGACTTACCAGCACCAATCCTGTGGCCGTTGGCGATGTGGTGGAGGTTACACTCAAAGACACCCAAGACGGACAGGAAGGCGTGATTACCGATATTCAAACACGCAAGAATTACATCGTGCGCAAGTCTGTGAATCTGTCCAAACAAATTCATATCATTGCCGCCAATATCGACTGTGCTTTTTTATTGGCAACCCTTAATAATCCACCTACTTATCCTGCCTTTATCGATCGGTTTTTAGCCACCGCAGAGGCCTATGGAATTGAAACAGTATTGCTTTTTAACAAAGAGGATAGCTATAGTACTTCCGATACCGAGCAAATGCGGAGTATGAAAAAGCTGTATGAAAATATTGGATATGCCTGCTTGGAGATTTCTGCCTTAAAGGGGACAAATTTGGAAGCTGTCAAAACAATGATGGAAGGCAAAACCTGTATGCTCTCTGGACACAGTGGGGTAGGGAAATCGACCTTGGTGAATGCCTTAGCACCAGAATTAAACATCAAGACGGCAGACATCTCTGCCCAGCACCAACAAGGACAACATACCACCACCTTTGCCGAAATGCACGATTTGGATTTTAATGCCCGCATTGTGGATACGCCTGGGATTCGTGGCTTTGGTCTTGTAAATATGGAAGCAGCAGAAATCGGCGACTACTTTCGCGAATTTTTTTCTATAAAAGACGCTTGTAAGTTTAACAACTGCCTACACCTAGAGGAGCCCAAATGTGCTGTTAAAGCAGCCGTTGAATCGGGTGAAATAGCCGCATCTCGTTATAAGAGTTATGTGCAAATGCTGGCAAAAGAAGATCAACACTATCGAACTGATTTTTGGGATTCATGAGAGCCGTACTACAACGTGTATCGTCAGCCAAAGTAACGGCTAACAAAACCCATGAGGCAAGCATTGGGCACGGTTTGCTGGTGCTGTTGGGCATCACACAATCCGATACTGATGAAGACCTAGATTGGCTCCTCAATAAAATCATCAATATGCGTATTTTCAACGACGAAGCCTTCGTGATGAACAAGAGTGTACTAGATGTTGCTGGCGAATTGTTGGTCATTAGTCAGTTTACGCTTTATGCGCAAACCAAAAAAGGCAACAGACCTTCTTATATTCGGGCAGCAGGCCATGAAATAGCCGTTCCGCTTTACGAGCAATTTTTACAAAAAGCGGCTCAGCTTATGGGAAAACCCGTACAGAGCGGTATTTTTGGTGCAGATATGCAAATCGATTTGACAAACGATGGTCCGGTAACGATTATCATCGATTCAAAAAACAAAGACTTATGAATATTCAAGATGCCCAAAAAGCCGTTGATGCATGGATTGAAAAACACGGCGTCCGTTACTTTAACGAGTTGACCAATATGGCGCAACTGACCGAGGAGGTAGGGGAAGTAGCCCGCATTATTGCACGCAGATATGGCGAGCAATCTGAAAAGGAAAGCGACAAGGGCAAGGACTTGGGCGAAGAATTGGCCGATGTGCTTTTTGTATTGCTTTGTCTGGCCAATCAAACCGACACCGATTTGCAAGCAGCTTTTGATAAAAAACTAGACCTAAAGGCATCTCGTGACCACGACCGTCACCACAACAATCCCAAGCTACGTTCATGAGCAGCATAAGACTCACACACGCTTCACAAATACTTGACGGCAACTGCCAGATAACGGGTTCTAAAAGTGAATCCAACCGCCTGTTGATACTCCAAGCATTATTTCCAAAATTGGCCTTGGATAACCTGTCCAATTCCGATGACACCCAAGCCATGCAACGCGGACTTGCTTCTAAAGACCAGACTATTGATATTGGACACGCTGGAACTACCATGCGCTTTTTGACTTCCTATTTTGCCACAACTCCAGGCGTGGAAAAAGTACTTACCGGCTCGAAGCGGATGCAAGAGCGCCCCATCAAACTATTGGTGGATGCATTGCGTTCCATTGGAGCAGCTATTGACTACGTAAAAAATGAAGGCTACCCGCCATTGCGTATTTCGGGCAAGGCCATAAGAACCACAAGGGTTTCCTTGGCTGCTAATGTGAGTAGTCAATACATTACCTCGTTGATGTTGGTTGCTCCCAAGCTGCCCAACGGATTAGAGATCGTCTTGGAAGGCGAAATCACCTCTGTACCTTATATCAACATGACCTGCGCACTTTTGCAACGCGTGGGTATAGACGCCACTTTCTCGGGCCAAAGCATTCGTATTATGCCACAACAAAGCATTGGCGCCAAAACCCTTACGGTGGAGTCTGACTGGAGTTCTGCGTCCTACCATTTTAGCATGGTTGCCTTGGCGCAATTAGCGGATGTGTCCATCAACAGCTATGTGCCCAACAGCCTGCAAGGCGATAGTGTGTTGGTTGATATCTATGCCCAATTGGGCGTGACCGCAATGTTTGACGGACACAAACTGCAACTGACGAAATCCGACAAGGTGCAATCGCATATTGCGCTAGATTTAATCAAAGCACCCGATATTGCACAAACCATTGCTGTTACGTGCTACGGCTTGGGTGTTTCCTGTGATTTGACGGGGCTACACACCCTAA
>ERZ802830.2769-NODE-2769-length-15512-cov-20.3994_pt1 | contig 15512 bp, 18 predicted proteins | sample MGYA00345654_ERZ802830 | MGnify/ENA primary metagenome ERZ802830 (study PRJEB30503, sample SAMEA104212375) | marine metagenome | biome: Westerlies Biome; feature: [SRF] surface water layer (ENVO:00010504) within the epipelagic zone...; material: water... | reverse complement strand
ATGCCTGGAATAAGACCAGGAGATCAAACAGCCGATTATATTGATGGTGTCATGACTCGTCTTACGGTCTGGGGCTCAGGCTACTTAATTTTGGTATGTCTTATGCCTCAGTTCTTAATAGTTTCTGCAAATGTACCTTTTTATTTAGGAGGTACATCATTATTAATTGCCGTAGTCGTTGTAATGGATTTTATGGCTCAAGTTCAATCACATCTTATGTCGCATCAATATGAATCACTTCTCAAAAAAGCAAATTTAAAAGGATACGGCGGAAATCCTTTAGGTGGAAGGTAAAAAATGAAAGTAAGAGCTTCGGTAAAAAAAATATGCAGAGATTGCAAAATTGTGAAAAGAAAAGGAACACTTTTTGTTATTTGTTCAACAGAACCTAGACATAAACAAAGGCAAGGTTAAAGGAGAAAGTAATGGCTCGTGTAGCAGGTGTAAATATTCCAGATAATAAACATGCGGAGATTTCATTAACTTATGTTTATGGGATAGGTAAGACTAGGGCACAGGATATTTGTGGTGTTATTGGTATAGATCCATCAACTAAGATTTCAGATTTATCTGAAGACCAATTAGAGCTTATAAGGGCTGAAGTTGGAAAATTTCTTGTTGAAGGGGATCTCAGAAGAGAAGTAGCAACTAACATAAAAAGATTACAAGATTTAGGTACAAATAGAGGTATCAGACATAGAAGACATCTTCCTGTAAGAGGTCAAAAAACAAAAAATAATGCAAGGACAAGAAAAGGGCCTAAACGTCCAATAAGAAGATAAAAATATGGTAACAAAAAAGACAACTAAAAAAAGAGTAAGTGAAGGTATTGCACACATTCACGCATCTTTTAATAATACTCTAATCAGTATTACAGATAAGCAAGGTAATGCAATTGCTCAGTCCAGTTCAGGCGCTCAAGGTTTTAGAGGTTCCAGAAAAAGTACTCCTTTTGCTGCTCAACGAGCTGCTGAAGCAGTTGGAGATAAAGTAAAAATGGTTGGCATCGAGAGCTTGGAAATTCAAGTTAGAGGTCCTGGTTCAGGAAGAGAGTCAGCTATACGAGGTTTAAATTCAAAAGGATTCAAGATAACCAAAATAACCGACGTTACCCCCATACCACATAATGGTTGCAGACCACCCAAAAGGAGGCGAGTCTAATGGCAAGATATATAGGACCTAAATGTAAATTATCCAGAAGAGAAGGCAGAGATCTCCTTTTAAAGAGTGGCATAAGATCTCATGATTCAAAATGTAAATCTGAGACCGTACCTGGTCAGCATGGAAGAACCAGACGCCCAAGAATTTCAGACTACGGTGTTCAACTTCGAGAGAAACAGAAAGTTCGAAGAATATACGGTGTAATGGAAAAACAATTCAAGACTTACTATAAGCATGCAGCCAGAATGAAGGGAGTTACAGGTGATAATTTACTCCAAATTCTTGAAAGCAGACTGGATAATGTAGTCTATCGTATGGGCTTCGCTTCTACCAGATCTGAGGCAAGACAACTCGTAAGTCACAAAGCAATCTTGGTCAATGATAAAAAGGTAAACATACCTAGTTATATGATTGCGCCGGGTGATGTGGTTTCACTTACAGAGCGTGCAAAAGGCCAAAACAGAGTCCAACAGGCCATAGAAATTGCAAAAAATAGAGAAGATTGTGATTGGGTAGATGTAAATACATCTAATTATTCAGGGACATACAAAAATATTCCTGAAAGATCTTCACTTGATACCGACATAAATGAAAATTTAATTGTAGAGCTTTATTCAAAATAAAAGAGGAAAAGAAATGACAGATAATTACGATATTATTAAAGATTTTTTAACACCAACTGAAATAGTAGTTGAAGAATCAGGTCCTACAAGATCAAAGATAGTACTTGAACCTCTTGAACAAGGTTTCGGACATACCTTAGGGAATGCTCTTAGGAGAATTATATTATCTTCTATGCCTGGTACAGCTGTATCAGAGGTTAAAATTGATGGTGTACTTCACGAATATAGCACTATAGAGGGTGTGCAAGAAGATGTGATCGATATCTTATTAAACTTAAAAGACCTTTCAGTGAGACTAACTGAAGTGGAAGATGCTGAATTAACTCTATCAAAATCTGGAAGTGGAGTTGTAACTGCAGCCGATATAGAACTATCAACAGGAGTAGAAGTTATCAATCCAGATCATCATATTGCTACTTTAAATGAAGAAGGCTCTATAAATATGACAATGAAAGTAACACGAGGCAGAGGCTTTGTACCTGTTAGACCTCTTGACGAAGACGAAGGCCAAGAAACCGGACTTCTAAGATTAGATGCAACTTACTCACCTATTAAAAGAGTGACATACCAGGTAGATAATGCCAGGGTTGAGCAAAGAACTAATTTAGATAGGCTTACAGTAGATATTGATACAGATGGAACTTTAGAAGCTGAAGAGATTTTAAGAATATCGGCAACCATTCTCCAGCATCAATTATCCGCTTTTGCTGAACTTGGAAGATTAGAAGAGGTTATTGAGGAAAAAGAGGAAGCGAAGATAGATCCAATAATGTTAAGACCTGTAGACGAACTAGAACTCACAGTTAGGTCTGCAAATTGCTTGAAAGCTGAGAATATACATTACATAGGTGATTTAGTTACCAGAATGGAATCAGATCTTTTGAGAACTCCAAACTTAGGAAAGAAATCCTTAAATGAAATTAAGGAAGTTCTCTTGTCTAGAGGTCTTTCGTTAGGTTTAATTCTCGATAACTGGCCACCAGAAAATAATTAAGAGAAAAAAATGAGACACAGGAAATCTGGAAGAAAGCTTAATAGAAATAGCCCTCAAAGAGCTTCCCTAAAGAAAGGGTTGGCCATTTCTATTATCGAACACGAGTCTGTTAAGACTACCTTAGCAAAAGCCAAAGAAATAAGAGGTTTTCTAGAACCGTTGGTCACTCTTGCTAAAGAGAACACAGTTGCTAATCAAAGACTTGCTTTCTCAAGATTGCAATCTAAAGAGGCAGTAGCAAAGCTATTTGATGAGCTTGGTCCGCGTTATAAAGATAGACCGGGAGGTTATTTAAGGGTCATCAAAAGAGGTTTTAGACCTGGTGATAAAGCTCCAGCTGCTCAAATTGAATTTGTTAAAGAAAATGTTTCAGATTCAGAAGAACTTGAGTCTTTAACTGAAGAAACAGCCTAAGATCAGAGTTCTTTTTTAAGGTGCTTTCCAGTGTGAGAGGCCTTTATCTTTGTTAGCGCTTCTGGTGAACCTGTAGCGACTATTTCTCCTCCATTTGATCCCCCTTCAGGGCCAAGATCTATAATCCAATCACTTGTTTTTATAACGTCCATGTTGTGTTCTATTACAACAACTGTATTTCCGTTATCTCTTAGCCTTTTTAGTACTTTTAGTAGTAATTGGACATCGTGCATATGAAGCCCCGTGGTAGGCTCATCAAGAATATATAACGTATGATTTAAGGCACTTTTTGAGAGTTCTTTCGCTAGCTTAACTCTCTGAGCCTCACCTCCTGATAGCGTGGTAGCCTGTTGCCCTAATTTCACGTAACCCAGACCTACATCCATTAATGTTTCTAACTTTTTTCTGATTGACGGAATAGAGTCAAAGAACTCTAAAGAATCTTCAACAGTCATATCTAAGACTTCATAAATATTTTTGCCTTTATATTTAATATCTAAAGTTTCTCGGTTATACCTATGTCCGTCACATACATCACATTTAACATAAACATCTGGTAAAAAATGCATCTCTACTTTTATTACACCGTCTCCCTGACAAGCTTCACATCTACCGCCCTTAACATTAAAACTGAATCTTCCTATTTTATAACCTCTTGATCTTGCTTCTTGCGTTCCTGCAAAAAGCTCTCTTAAAGGAGTGAAAAGACCTGTATAAGTCGCTGGATTTGATCTTGGTGTTCTGCCTATAGGACTTTGACTTATCTCTATGATTTTATCTATATCATTTATGCCTGAAAGTTTCTTAAACGGTTTTGTATCTTTTTTTTCTGCTTTAGATATTTCATTTGAAATTGCAGGGAGTAGGGTTTGATTTATGAGAGTAGATTTCCCAGAACCCGAAACTCCTGTTACGCATACAAACAAATCAAGAGGAAGATCTAAGTCAACTGATTTGAGGTTATGGCCGTCTGCACCTGAAAGTTTTATTAAACGTTTATTATTAAGCTTCTTTCTTTTTTTTGGGATTTCAATTTTCCTATTTCCAGATAAGAATTGACCTGTTATGGAGTCTTTTGATTTTGAAATTTCTAAGGCAGTTCCTTCGGCACATATTTTTCCACCATGAACGCCTGCACCCGGACCTATATCGACTACATGATCCGATGCATACATGGTTTCATTATCATGCTCTACAACTATGACAGTGTTTCCCAAGTCTCTAAGTTTTTTAAGTGTTTTTAAAAGTTTTTCGTTATCTCTCTGATGCAAACCAATAGATGGTTCATCTAAGATGTATGTCACTCCGACGAGACCTGCCCCTATTTGACTTGCAAGCCTTATTCTTTGTGCTTCTCCTCCACTTAAACTTTCTGCACTTCTTTCAAGTGTCAGATAATTGAGACCAACATCAATTAAGAACTCTAATCTTTCGTTAACTTCTTTGATTATTCTATCTGCGATTTCCCTTTTTGAACCTTTTAAACTTAGCTCTGAAAAGAATTTAAATGCTTGATCAATAGTATATGAAGTAATTTGAGGAAGGTTTACATCTTCTACAAATACATTTCTTGCTTCTTTTCTTAGTCTCGTGCCATCACAACTTTTGCAAGTTGAAAGGGATATAAGTTTAGATAAATTGTCTCTACTCCAACTAGATTCAGTTTCTTTATATCGCCTTTCAATATTATTCAATATCCCTTCAAAAGCAAAAATTCTCTCAACAAGGCTACCTCTCTTATTTCTCCAGCTGAAATCAACAGGTTTACCTTTACTACCATTGAGTAGAAGATCTTGTATATCATTTTCAAGGTCTTGATATGGAGTTTCTAATGAAAAATCGTATTCTTTTGATAAACATCTGATCAGATGATAATGATATCTATGACTGACATCCCAACCGACTATTGCTCCTTCACTTAAACTAGCTGTAGGCTCATGAATTACTTTCGAAACATCAACGTATTGTTTAACACCTAATCCTTCACAATCTGGGCATGCACCAGCAGGATTGTTGAAAGTAAAAAGTCTAGGTTCCAATTCAGGGATACTATAACCGCAAGTTGGGCATGCCATTTTTGAGCTATAAGTAATGTCTTCGTTCGAATCCATCAAGAAAACAATCAGATTTCCATCGCCTAAGCTAAGAGCATTCTCTACCGACTCTGCGAGTCTCAATTGAAAGTTTTCATCATGCTCTTTTGGCAGAACCAATCTATCAATTACTGCTTCAATCGAATGTTTTTTATTTTTATTTAATTTGGGACTATCTTCTACGTCAACAGTAATGCCATTTACCCTCATCCTTACATAGCCTTGCATTTTGAGCTCTTCAAAAATATGTAAGTGCTCACCTTTCTGTTCCTTAATAAGAGGAGCCAATATCATAAGCTTAGTTTCTTTCGGTAGCTCTAAGATCTTGTCACAAATTTGATTAGAAGTTTGGCCTTCCAAGGAGATATTATGATCAGGACACATTGGTGTACCTGCTCTGGCAAATAGCAGCCTCAAATAATCATAAATTTCTGTAACGGTTCCAACAGTTGATCTGGGATTATGAGAAGTAGTCTTTTGCTCAATTGAAATAGCAGGAGATAAACCTTCTATATGATCGACATCTGGTTTTTCCATCATAGATAGAAACTGTCTTGCATACGCGGATAGAGACTCTACATATCTTCTTTGCCCTTCTGCATAAAGAGTATCAAAAGCTAGACTAGATTTACCTGACCCAGATAACCCTGTAATGACAACAAGTTTGTCTCTGGGTATATCTATATCTATATTTTTAAGATTATGTTGCCTGGCACCTCTTACTTTGATGTGTTTCATTAAAAAAAAATAATGTTTTGGAACTTATGTTTAGAAAAGTGATTATAATCGGTGTTAGTAATATTAACTAAAATTAAAAATATATATGGCTAGAAGTGGAATCAATAAAGTTATTTTAGTGGGTAACTTAGGACAAGATCCTGAAGTAAAGTACACAGCTGGAGGGGCTGCTGTCACGACATTAAGTTTGGCTACATCAGAATCTTGGAAAGATAAAGATACGGGATCAGATCAAGAGAAAACAGAATGGCATAGAGTAGTGCTTTGGAGAAGATTAGCCGAAATAGCTGGAGAATATCTAAAAAAAGGATCAAAGGTTTACATAGAAGGGCAACTTCAAACTAGAAAATGGGAACAGGATGGACAAACTAGATATACTACAGAAGTCGTAGGCAGGGATATGCAGTTTTTGGATAGCAGGGGTAGTTCTTCATCAGATAGTTCTTCTTATGAAGATACTAATCAAGATATGAGTTCTCAAAATTTGCCTGATAGCGGGATCACGGATGACGATATTCCGTTCTAAATTTTTTCAAATATAAGACTTGCATTAGTTCCACCAAATCCAAAACTATTGCTCAAAAAACTCTGTAATTCTGTAGACACATTCTCTCTTACTATTGGAAAAGGTTCAGCTCCCTCGTCAAGGTTTTCAATATTTGCAGAACCAGCTATAAAACCTTCATCCATCATAATTAAGCCATAGATAGCTTCTTGAACACCTGCAGCACCTAAAGAGTGACCTGAAAGGGACTTTGTAGAACTTATCCAGGGAACCTTATCTCCAAAAACATTTTTAATTGCATTTAATTCTGTGATATCTCCGGCCGGAGTACTTGTGCCATGAGCATTGATATAGTCTATATTTTTATTACCACTCATTTCCCAGGCAATTTGCATACATCTCTCTCCACCCTCTCCAGAAGGACTAACCATATCCACTCCATCAGATGTTGCCGCATAACCAGTGAGTTGGGCATATATTTTTGCTCCTCTTTCAATTGCATGTTGCTTTTCTTCTAGGATTATCGATCCTGCTCCTCCAGCGATCACAAATCCATCTCTATCTTTATCGTAAGCTCTAGAGGCCTTTTCAGGTTCCTCATTGTACTTAGTTGATAATGCTCCCATTGCATCAAATAAACTTGTCATGCCCCAATGTTCAGCTTCACCACCTCCAGCAATTACAATATCCTGTTTACCTAATTGAATTTGCTCCATTCCTGAACCGATGCAGTGAGCACTGGTAGCGCAAGCAGATGAAATCGAATAATTTATGCCTTTGATACCGAAGGAGGTTGCAAGGCAAGCTGAAACGGTACTACCCATAGCTTTGGTAACTCTATATGGACCTATTCTTTTTAAACCTTTTGTTCTCAGGATATCGGCAGAATCTATTTGATCCTCTGAAGAAGCTCCTCCAGAACCCATAATTAAACCAGTCTTTTGATTAGATAATTCAGAATCGTTTAAAGATGCATCCTTTATGGCTTCTTCTGTGCTCAAGTATGCATATGCTGCAGCGTCCCCCATGAATCTATATAGTTTTCTATCTATTAGTTCTTTTGGGTCTAAGTTTTGAATAGAGCCTGATACATGGCTTCTTAGACCAAGTTCCTTATTGATTATATTTTTTGAGATACCTGAATTTAAATTTCTTAGAGAATTTGTTACTTCAGAAATATTATTTCCTAAGCTAGATATAATACCTATTCCTGTTATTACTACTTCACGCATTTAAAAACTAGACGTATCTTGGAAAAGACCAACTTTTAGGCCCTTTGCAGTATAAATCTCTCTACCATCTACGAGCATAGACCCTTCACCAATTCCTACTGTTAAATCAAGATTAAGAATTCTTTTCATATCAATTTTAAGGGTTACGAGTTTGGCTGAGGGGAGAACTTGCCCAAAAAATTTTACTTCAGAAGCGCCTAATGCTCTGCCTCTACCAGGATTATCCATCCAACATAAATAAAATCCAACCAGTTGCCACATTGCATCTAACCCCAAACAACCAGGCATCACAGGATCACCTTTGAAATGACAATCAAAAAACCACAAATCTGGATTTATATCTAGCTCAGCAATGATTTGGCCTTTTGAAAATTTACCTCCGTCAACATTAATCTCAGTAATACGATCAAACATGAGCATGTTTGGGGTAGGTAGGCGACCATTTTCCTCTCCAAATAAGTTTCCTTGTGCGCAATCAAGTATTTCTTCCTTGTTATAACTATTTTTAGGTGAAAAAGACATTTATCTTCCAAGTAATAGATTAATGATACATTAAAATTGACAACAAAAAATTAAGTTAATCTAGAACCAAGATTTCTAACTATATTTTCAAGCGCATCTCTGTATTGATTTTGAGGTAATTTTTCTAGCTCATTTATGCATTCATTAGAATAATGAGTGAAAATAGTTTGAAGTTGCTCAGTAGTCTTTTCACTCTCCATTAGAGCAAGTATCTCAGCAAAGTCTTCAATTTTTCTGGTTTTAAAGAGTGATAATAATCTCGTTTTATTTGTTTGATTCATAGTCTTGAGAGACAAAATAATAGGTAGAGTGAATTTTCCTTCTTCAAAATCTTTTCCGACTTTTTTCCCAGTCAGATTTTCCTGTCCATAATAATCCAGAATATCATCTTGTATTTGAAAGGCTAAACCCAACGAAGTAGCAAAATTATTTAGACTATCAAGCTCCGGTTTTGCACATTCACATAAAATACCTGCAGTCACTGCAGATACCTTAAAAAGTTCTGCCGTCTTTCTGTCAATAATATTGAAATAATCTTTTTCTGAAAGATTGGATTGCTCTCTCATCGATAGTTGTAAAACTTCACCTTCCGAGATTTTGTTAGTCGCATTAGCCAATGCTCTTATAATTTTGGGATTATCAAAACTGGCCATCAATTGAAAAGCTTTGGAATATACAAAGTCTCCAACTAATACTCCGTGAGCATCATCCCATTTAGCCTGAATACTCTCTTTACCTCTTCTAATAAGGCTTTCATCGACCACATCATCATGTATTAGGGTGGCCGTGTGAAGAAGTTCAATGGAGCTTGCAAGCCGAATTAGATCCGACTCAGAATATCCTAAGGTTTTGGCAACTAAAATACATATCGCAGGTCTTATTCTTTTTCCTCCTGAGTTAACAATATGACCAGAAACCTCTGTGGCTAATTCAATGTCAGAGTTTATAGATTCACTTAGAGTAATTTCTAGTTTCTCTAATTCATCAAATATGACTTTTTTATATAACAATTCCATCAGTCCATGTATTTTAAATTAAGTAAGGTTAATCGAGGAATTATATTGCGAATACTTCATCTTTTTCGTATAGTGCACATCCTTTAATTCCTCTTAGGAGATACATATGTTTGCCGTAATAGAATGCGGAGGAAAGCAACACACAGTTTCAGAGGGCGAAAGCCTCAAAGTTGAACTTTTATCTGCAGAAGAAGGTTCGACCATTGAATTTGATAAAGTCCTCATGATATCAGATGGAAGTGAATCTAAGATTGGCAATCCTTACGTTGATAATGCGAAAGTTACTGCTAAATTAGTTTCCAATGGTAAACACGACAAAATTCGTGTTTTTAAGATGAAAAGAAGGCAAAACTATAGAAGAACCTATGGTCATAGACAAAATTTTAGTGAAATTCATATAGAGTCTATTAGTTCATAATTGAGAGAGTAAGATGGCACATAAGAAAGCTGGCGGAAGCAGTAGAAACGGAAGAGATTCTCAGTCTAAGAGACTTGGAGTTAAGAGCTATGGCGGTGAATTAATCACTGCTGGTTCAATTATAGTTAGACAAAGAGGTACAAAATTCCATCCAGGAAAGAATGTTGGTTGTGGCAAAGACCATACTCTTTTTTCGAAGGTCGACGGCCGAGTCTCTTTTGTCAAAAAAGGTCCTAAGTTAAGGCAGTTTGTAAACGTAGATCCTGTTTAACTTATAAAAGTACCTCTTTAACTTTCCAATTCAATAAATCAATGAAGTTCATTGACGAAGTCACTATTGATGTGAAAGCCGGTGATGGCGGAAATGGTCTTGCAAGCTTTCGGCGTCTTAAAAATATTCCTAAGGGCGGACCTGACGGTGGTGATGGTGGACACGGAGGAAGTATAATCTTCAGAGCTGTCAACAATCTCAACACCTTATCAAAGTTTAGATTTCAAAGAAAATTCGAAGCTGAAAATGGTAAAAGAGGTGGGAGTCAAAATAAAACCGGATCAGATGGAAAAGATTTCGTTATAGAAGTTCCATGTGGCACTCTTTTGTATGATCTTGAAACAGAAAATCCCTTAATAGATTTAGTTAATAATCAAGACGAGTTTCTTATTTGCAAAGGTGGAAAAGGAGGCTTAGGAAATTTACGATATAAGAGTTCGACAAATAGATCTCCTACAAAATTTACTGAAGGTAAGTTAGGAGAAAGTCTCTCATTAAGATTAGAGCTCAGACTACTGGCAGATATCGGATTACTTGGAAAACCAAATGCTGGTAAATCATCACTTGTAAGGGCAGTCTCTAGTGCAAAACCTAAAGTTGCAGACTATGCTTTCACCACACTCCATCCCAGTTTAGGAGTAGTAGATTACTCTGAAAACTCTAGTTTTGTTATCTCCGATATTCCTGGACTGATAGCAGGTGCATCTGAAGGAGTTGGTCTGGGGATTCAGTTCTTAAAACACTTGTCTAGGACTAAAGTTATTGTGCAGATAGTTGATGTATATGAAAAAGGACCAAATGAAATAATAGAGGAGATAAAAGAGCTTTCAACAGAGATAACAAATTTTGATCCGATGTTAATAAATAAAGTTAAATGGTTAGCTTTAAACAAGGTTGATCTAATCAGTGAAGACAAGATTGAAGAATTAAAAACAGAGTTAGAAAATCAATATAAGGACAATTTAAATATATACTGTATTTCCGCTGCTAAAAAAGAAGGCACGCAGCAACTAATGCGAGATATTGGAGAATTCATGGAGACATCTAATGAATAAAGATGATAAGTGGGTAATAAAGGCAGGCAGTAGTCTGGTATCAGGCAATCATGAAGGTGTAAATATAGACTTTATATCTCAATTAGCTTCTCAAATAGATTTTTTAAGAAAGAATAAGCAAGAAGTTATCATTATTTCGTCTGGAGCTGTCGCTAAAGGTATGAATGATTTAGGTTTAGAAAAAAGACCCAATCAGCTGGCAATGCTTCAGGCTTGTGCTGCAGTTGGTCAAAGAGGTATCTCAGAAATCTATCAAAAAACCTTTGAAAAGCTTGGATACACTACTGGTCAAGTACTCATAACACATGATGATATTGCCAATAGAACACGATACTTGAATGCCAAAAATACCATAGAAGCACTCTTGGAACTCGGAATCATTCCTATTGTTAATGAGAATGATTGCGTCGCAACAGAAGAGATTTCTTTTGGTGATAATGATAGATTGGGAGCAGCTCTAGCAGGATTGATCAGAGCCGATAGATTTGTGATGTTGACGGATCAAGATGGAATTTTTACTGATGATCCTTCAAAAAATAAAGAAGCTAAATTATTAGATCTAATAAACTTAGATGACGAAAATATCGATCTTTCTCAACAATTAAATAGCACTTCAGGCCTTTTAGGTCGAGGAGGCATGAAAACAAAAATCGAAGCTGCCAGAACCTCTCTTAACTCTGGAGCTGCTACATGGGTAGCAAGCGGATTAGGAGATGATACTTTGTTGAAGATTTATAATGGAGAAGAGGTTGGAACTCAAATAACTACAAAGAAATCTACTCTATCTTCTAGAAAACTTTGGATTTCATCATTTGGTTCTGTTTCAGGTACCATAAAGTTGGATGATGGAGCATCTGAAGCCTTACTAAGCAAAGGCAAAAGTCTTCTATCTGTCGGCATCACTGATGTAGTCGGTAATTTTAATAAAGGTGACTTAGTAAGATGTACTGATAAAAGCGGAAATGAAATTGCTACTGGGCTCATTAATTTTAACAATGAAGAGGTTAAGGCCATTAAAGGCCTTAATTCTGAAGAAATATATAGTACTCTAGGCTATCTCACCCAAGCAGAGGTAATTCATCGTAATAACTTGGTCTTAAGTTAAAGAGCCTTAACTTTTTTTGATAATCTAGATTTAGTCCTAGAAGCTTTGTTTTTTGTGATCACTTTTTTACCAGCCATTGAATCAAGTGTCTTTTCTGCTCCAGCCAATGCACTTTTTGCCGTATCTTTGTCATTTGCTTCAATAGCGTTTAGAACAGACTTCACAGCTGTTCTGGTAGATGCTCTTTGAGAGCTTTTAAGAGCATTTCTTTTTACATTTTGCCTTGCTCTTTTTATTGCTGATTTAATATTTGCCATAAATCTTGTATATCACTGAGAGGCGCGCATAATGCATTCTGAAGAGCAAAGTGTCAAGTAACAATATCTGATATGTCCAATAAGTATTTAATTGTAATACTACGATTTCATGGCGATGTTCTGCTTACTAAGCCCATGATTGATAACATCAAGCTCAATGATCCTGATGGCGAAATAGATCTTCTTGTATATAAGGGTACGGGCTCTATTTTAGAGCAAGAAAGAAATATTGCGGAAATTATAGAAATAGATAATGCCTCTAAAGAGAATTTCTTTTCTAGGATAAAGAAAGAGATCAAGTTGTGGGCTAAAGTTAGATCAAAAAAATACAAATATGCTTTCTTTTTAACTACGCAATGGAGAGTGGTTCCTATTAGTTGGGCCATAGGTAAAGCAATGAAAGCAGCGGTAGATGATAAAAAAAGAAGAAAAAAACTATGGACCAAATCTTTTTCCACAATTTTTCCTGAAGCCTTAGAGAACCATATTGTTCAAAGAAATCTCTTAGCATTAGAGAGTTTAGGATTACAGATCTTTAAAGAGGATTTAGCTCTAGATCCAACTCATTTAGAAATTGAATATAAAGCCTTGTCCGATAGTTTTCCGTATCTAAATCAAGACAACTCTTATTGTGTCATTCATCCTACTTCAAGACGAGAAAAAAAATTGTGGGATAAAGAAAAATTTGCAGAGCTAATTAATCTATTAGTTAAAAAAAACTTTTCAGTTGTTATAACTTCTGGCCCGGATCAAGAAGAGATGAATTATGTGAGCGAAATATTAGGGAGTACTAATATGTTTGAGAATACAGTTTTAAATCTTGCCGGTAAAACTAGCCTCTTAGGTTTAGCTGCTCTCATTAAAGGCGCTAAATTTTTTATTGGCTTAGATTCTGTGGCATCTCACATAGCTGCTTCAGTGAATAAAGAGTCTATAACTTTATTTGGACCCAGTAATCCTATTAATTGGAAGCCTTGGTCTGATAAAGCTAAGATTATCGTACGAGATGATATGAAGAACATCGAAGTTGAAGATGTGATTAGTCTCGTAGAGGAAATATACCCATAATCAGAGGAGATAGTGATGAAAAGAGAACTGAAAACATTAATGGATGGCCTGACCTTCGGTGAAGGTCCAAGGTGGTATGGCAACAAATTCTATTTCTCTGATTTTTATAGTCACAAGGTCTATTCTTTAGATCTAAAAGGAAATTATGAAGTAATAGTTGAAGTTCCTAATCAACCTTCAGGATTAGGCTGGATGCCAGATGGAACAATGCTAATTGTTTCTATGAAAGACAGGAAGTTACTTAGTTTCAAAGATGACAACCTAAAAGAGGAAGCCGACTTATCTGAATTTGCAGGTTTTCATTGCAATGACATGGTTGTGGATCAATCTGGCAATGCGTATATCGGAAATTTTGGATTTAATACTTACGCAGGAGAAGAAGTAAAGCCTACGAATTTGATACTTGTGAAGCCAGGTGAAGATCCAGTTATTGCGGCAGATGAATTACTTTTTCCAAATGGCACAGTCATCACTTCTGATGATAAAACTTTAATAGTAGGTGAGACTTACGCAGCCAGATTAACTGCTTTTGATAAGACAGATGATGGTAGCCTAACTAATCGCAGAATTTGGGCAGACTTAAAGGGAAATGCAGAAGATGGGTTAGTGCCATTACCCGACGGAATGTGTTTAGATGAGGAGGGAGCAATATGGGTCGCCTCTCCTTCAACTGCAGAAGTCATTAGAGTGCACGAGGGAGGCATGATCTCTGAAAGAATTCCTGTTGAAACCAATGCATTTGCTTGCATGCTTGGAGGAGAGGATGGAAAAACATTGTTCATTTGCACCTCAAATGGTTCAGGTGTAGATCCCGATGCCGCTCTTAGAGAAAAATCTGGAAAGATAGAAATAGTAAAAGTTGATGTACCTGGAGCAGGAAGACCTTAAGTATGTTGAATCTTTTTCTAGAAAATTTTGTTTTAATCTTTGTAGCAATTGATCCAATTACTATATTGCCTATTTTTGCTACTTTCACCAAAGACCTGAACAAAAAAGATTTAATTACTCTGTGTTTGAGGAGCACATTAACAGCTTTTGGTATTTTGCTTTTATTTTGGTTATTTGGAAGCGCCTTACTTCAAACTATGGGAATCAATATAAATTCTTTTAGGATTGTTGGAGGCATGTTCTTAATGGTTATTGCATATCAGATGGTATTTGAACAAAGGCAAAAAAGAAGGGAAGAAACGGTAGAGGAAGTTATGGATGATGATGAGCTTTCTTTGCTGGCAACATTCCCAATAGCTACTCCTTTAATAGCAGGACCAGGAGCAATTACCCTGGTTATGTTGTTATCTGAGAAATCTGGAACCTCTATTGAAAATCAAATAGTTGGGTTTAGTCCCATTATTATAGTTTTGATTCTAAATGCTATTAGTTTGTGGGCTTCTGGAAAGATAGCAAAGAGTCTTCCTACATCTATATCTTCAGCCTTGCAAAGAACTTTCGGACTCTTGCTCGGTGCTTTAGCAATTGAATTCGTTATAGAGGGCCTAAGACAAACTTTTAGTATTTAATACTAAAGAAGACCCATTCTTCTATAAGATTCTCCAGTCTGCTTTAAGGTATCCTCAATTGAATATGTCGATAGTCCTAATTCATTAATAGCTTTTAAGCAATAGGATCTGGGTGAGTCGTATGTACTCTTCTCAGGTTTACCATTTTTCATTGCTTCGCCACCGATTTCTTTTATTTCCGGAAATAATTCTTGAAGTTTTGTTTGCAGCTGCCACGTAAACATTTCACCAGAGGTATCAGTTGCGGATAGGATATATCGGGATCCGTTCGTTGCATTTTTACTCTCTGCAGCTAAAACATGCGCTTTGGCTACATCTCTTACATCTACCAAATTCCATAACATTCTATCCCCTCGTAATTGTTTTCCATCCAAGACGCCAAAATTATTACCTTGGAGTAGTTGCCATACAAAGAATTGCCAACTAAAGAATTGATTATGGTTTTCAGTCATTAATGGTCCTACAACATGCAGAGGGTTAATTGAAATAGCTTCAAAATTCCCATCAGATTCTGCTATTTTAT
>ERZ802830.2768-NODE-2768-length-15516-cov-20.031_pt1 | contig 15516 bp, 17 predicted proteins | sample MGYA00345654_ERZ802830 | MGnify/ENA primary metagenome ERZ802830 (study PRJEB30503, sample SAMEA104212375) | marine metagenome | biome: Westerlies Biome; feature: [SRF] surface water layer (ENVO:00010504) within the epipelagic zone...; material: water... | reverse complement strand
TTAAATATCATCCAGACAAAAATCCTGGTGATACTAAAGCAGAAGATAAATTTAAAGAGGCTAGCGAAGCTTACGGGATACTCTCCGATAAAGAAAAAAAACAAAACTACGATAACTTTGGTCATGCCGCATTTGAAAATGGGGGTGGTAGATCTGGTGGAGGTTTTAGTGGCTTTGGTGGAACAGATTTTTCAGACATTTTTGAGGATTTCTTTGGAGATTTCGGAGGAGGCGGAAGATCTAGAAATAGAAAATCTAATAATAGAGGATCAGATTTAAGATATGATTTATCCATCTCATTAGAAGAGGCATATAATGGCAAAAAACAAGATATAAAATTTTCAACAACAGAACAATGTGGAACCTGTAAAGGTAATGGTAGTGAACCAGGTTATTCTCCAGATAGATGTTCATATTGTGGAGGAAATGGAAAAATAAGATCAAATCAAGGTTTTTTCACGGTACAACAAACTTGTCCCCAATGTAATGGAAATGGAGAAGAAATCACAAATCCTTGCAGAGATTGCAATGGGACAGGTAAAAAACAAACATCTAAAAAAATATCTGTAACTATTCCTAAAGGAGTGGATGATGGAACAAGAATTAGGCTAGCAGGAAAAGGTGAGGCTGGAAGCAGAGGTGGAGCAACTGGTGATTTGTATTTATTTATTAATGTTCACTCTCACGATTTATTTAAAAGATCAGATGAAAACTTGTTTTTTGAATTTCCACTTTCTCTTGCAGATGCTGCGCTTGGAACAACAATTGAAATACCAACTATTGATGGTGGGAAAGCAAAAATTAAAATTCCTGATGGAACTCAGAATGGTAAACAGTTCAGGTTGAAAGGTAAAGGAATGCCTTTTATGAGAAGAGGTGATTTTGGTGATTTATACGTTCAAGTGAAAACAGAGGTACCTGTATATTTAAATAAAAAACAAAAAGAATTACTGGAACAATTTAGAGAAATTGAAAATGATAAGTCAAATCCAAGTATTAAAAAATTTTTTCAAAAAGCAAAAGATTTCTGGAAAAATTAATAATGATCAAAACTATTTTTAACTTCTGGAAAAATTGGAATTGTCATTTATTTATCAAAAAAGTATATAGTGAGGACTCATAAGAATTTTTTTTAAAGATTAAATTAATATTAACTTTAAGGAGAATTTTTATGAGTAAAAAATATTTATTTTATAAAGCTATCATCTGGCAAATCATAGGACTGGTATGGATATCTTTTTTTTCTTATCTGTGGTTTGGGAGTTGGAGTAAATCTGTTTTATTTAGTTCAATTGTTATGATCATTAGTGTCTTTATTTATGTATTATATGAAGTAATATGGAATAAATTCATAAATAAATAATAAAATAAGATAAATATCTAATGATTGTCTGGTTGGCATCCTACCCAAAAAGTGGAAACACCTGGTTGAGAGCATTTTTGTCAGCATATTTTATGACAAAGGACGGGGAATTTAATATCGAAAATTTAGATTTAATTGAAAGTTATCCAAAAGCTGATTTTTTTGAAACTGAAATCATTGAAAAAGGAGATGTTTATAAATATTGGGAAAGTTCACAAAAAAATATTTTTGATAAAAAGGAAATAAGATTTCTAAAAACACACAATGCCCTTATCTCTAGAAAAAGTATTAATTTTACCTATCCAAGATATACATTAGGTGTAATCTATATAATTAGAGATCCAAGAAATGTAATTACATCTACAAAAAACCATAATCAGTTCGAAACCTATGACGAGTCCTTTGAATATATGAAAAATGAAAATGCGGTAACTTTTAAAGAAGTGAATAAAAATTTCGCAAAATACGAATATTTAACGAGTTGGAGGACACATTATCAATCATGGATGATGAACAAGGCTTATCGAATGCTATCAATTAAATACGAGGATATGGAAAAAGATCCATATAAAACTTTTAGAGATGTTGTTGTTTTTATTAATGCAGTATGCAAATTTAATAACAGAGTTGATGAGACAAAAATTAAAAATTCAATAGAAAGTACCACTTTCGATAAATTAAAAAAATTTGAGGAAGACGGTTTATTTAAAGAAAATGTTTTCATAGAAAATAAAAAAACTAAGCCAAAGTTTTTTTATTTGGGTAAAGAAAACAATTGGATGACACTCTTAAATGATGAAACAAAGAACAAAATGAATACCTATTACCAAAAAGATTTGATAGATTTAGGTTATGAAAAAAATTAATTTAACAATTTCAGGCTGCATGGGAAGAATGGGGCAACAATTAATCAAATCTGCCAAATCGAATAAAAATTTTAAACTTTCCTCCCTTACAGAAAATAGGACAATTAATAAAAAAATAAATGGAATTAGACCTGAATTAAATTCTGAGAATGCCTTTAAAAAAAGTGAAGTTATAATTGATTTTACTTCACCAAATTGCACAATTGAAATCTTAAGAATAGCTTCAAAACTCAAAAAAAAAGTTGTTATCGGAACGACTGGTTTTAATCAAAGACAAGAAAATATTATAAAAAATTATTCAAAAAAAATTCCTATTCTAAAAGCTGGCAACATGAGCCTTGGCGTAAACTTACTGATGTATTTAACTGAAATTGCCTCTAAATCTTTAAGCGAAAAATATTTAACTAAAATTTTTGAAGTACATCATAAACATAAAAAAGATTATCCTTCAGGTACTGCTTTGATGCTTGGGAAAGGTATTGCTGATGGCAAAGACAAAAAACTAAATAATTTAACTGGAAAAAAATATTTAAATAAAAAAACTTTTCCTTATGGAAAAAAAATTAATTTTAATTCACTAAGAAAAGGTGAAGTCATTGGAGAACACGAGGTAAAATTTTCAAGTGGAAAAGAGGTTATTACATTAAATCATGAGGCTTTTGACAGAGCCTTATACTCAGATGGAGCTTTAACAGCAGCTAAATGGTTGATGAAAAAAAAACCTGGTTTATATTCTATGAGAAGTTTGCTTGATTTTTCATAATGAATGAAAAAGCAAAAGCAAAATTAATAATTAGAACTTTAAATAAAATTTACCCTAAAGCACCAGTTCCTCTTAATCATAAAAATACGTTTACACTTTTAGTATCTGTTTTGTTATCTGCACAGTGTACAGACGTAAATGTGAACAATGTCACTAAAAATATTTATCCAAATTATTATAAACCTGAGCATTTTGTAAAATTGGGAAGAAGAAAAATTGAAAAATTAATTAAAAAGATAGGAATTTTTAGAATTAAAGCAAAAAGTATTTATTTTATGTCAAAACATCTTTTAGAAGAACACAAGGGTAAGGTTCCAAAAACTTATGAAGAACTTGAGAAATTGCCAGGAGTTGGTCATAAAACAGCCAGCGTAGTAATGTCTCAAGGATTTGGGTATCCAGCTTTTGCAGTAGATACCCACGTTCACAGATTAGCTCAAAGGTGGGGTCTTACGAGTGGAAAAAATGTTATCCAAACTGAACTTGATTTAAAAAGAATTTTTCCAAAAAAAACATGGTCTAAGTTACATCTCCAAATGATTTTTTACGGCAGAGAATACTGCAAAGCAAGAGAATGCTATGGATTGACTTGTAAAATTTGTACTACTTGTTATCCTAAAAGAAAAAAACCTGTGACTACTTTAAAAGCATAAAATGAAAATTTTAGGAATTGGAAACGCAATAGTAGACGTTCTATGTCGTGTTGATGATGCATTTTTGTCAAAAAATTCTCTTACGAAAAGCACAATGAAATTAATTAATGAGAATGAATTTAGAAATTTACTTAATGATGTTAAAATTGAAGAAACAGTGTCCGGGGGCTCAGTTGCAAATTCTATAGTAGGTTTGTCCCAACTAGGTAACGAAGTTGGGTTTATAGGAAAAATTAAAAATGATGAATTAGGCCAAAAATATGAAGAAGGTCTTAAAAAAGAAAAAGTAAATTTTTTATATGATAAAAAAGATGAACCTATCCCTACCGGAAGCTGTTTAATACTAATTACACCAGACTCTGAAAGAACTATGTGTACTTTTTTAGGAACTGCTGGAAAAATAAGCGATAAAGATATTAAAGAAAAAGATTTGAAAAACGCAGAAATTACCATGCTTGAGGGATATTTATGGGACGAAGGTGAGCCAAAAAAAGCATTTGATAAGGCAATAAATAACTCAAATAAAGTAGCAATGTCTTTGTCTGATCTCTTTTGCGTAGAAAGGCACAAAAAGCACTTCTTAGAATTGGTTCAGAATAAATTAGATATAATTTTTGCAAACGAACAAGAAATATTATCTTTAGTAAACACAAATTCATTTGGGGATGTTATTTCTTTTAGCAAAAGGATTAAGAAAGAAATCGTAATTACTCGAGGAGACAAGGGTGCAATTGCTATAAATGGAGATCAAGTATATGAACAAAAGGCAAAACAAAATCTTAAAATAACAGATCTAACCGGTGCAGGAGATTTATTCGCTGCTGGTTATTTGCATGGAGTGGCAAATAAAATGAGTATTGATGAAAGTCTTCAAAAAGGAACTGAACTATCATCAATTATTATTCAAAAAATTGGTGCTAGACTTTAAAAATTTTTTTTAAATTTATTTTCCCATTTAATATCAACAATCTCTCTACTTGGTAGTAGTCTATTAACATTCTCATTTTTTAAAAACGTAAAAGGTTTTTTTCCCCATGCATTAACTAGTAGTGCTCTTCTTTTGCCTTTAGTGATTTCAGTTACTCTATGAGGATTTGACGGATTAAACATTATAAGTCTATTTTCTATAGCCCTTAATCTTTGTACATTTTCAGGATTAATATTTTTAGTTTCTCTGCTATTTGCAATTTCAAGATAACCACCTTCAAGATCATTAACTAAAACATAGTAGATCAAACCAAATCTTGGCATAACCAATTCTTTTTTATCTGTAATTAATTTCTCATCTTTATCAACATGCCAGGCAAGACTACCTCCTGTTTGATGGATATTACTCCAATACTCAAATCCTGCTATTTTATTCTCTACATCTGTGTTTTGCTTCCAAACTAATTTTGTAAAATATTCAAAAATATTCCTAGGTTCAGTTTTCCACCAACCATCCCACCAATTTAAAGAAGGCATATTTTTCCATGTATTTTCATCCTGAAATGCTTCCAATATTTTTTTATCTTTTATATAATTATCAATAACTAACATAGGTTAAGTCACCTCTTTTTTCTCTTGAAACTTCCTTTTCCTTTTTTAGGTTTTACAATTCTTGATTTATATTTTTTTGTAAACAATTCTTTAGCAAATTTATTTTTTTTATTTAATTTGGTAACCATTTTTTTTACTTTGAATAAAACTATCATCGTTAAAATTTTTTAGTAACTTTTTTCTTAATCTATAAACGTGAGTTTCAACCGTGTGAGTATCTAACTTAGAATTATAACCCCAAACTTCAGATTGGAGCTGATTAATGGTTACTGGATTTTTAGAATTATATAAAAATAAAATTATATTCGACTCTTTTTCAGTTAATTTAAGTTTAACATTTTCTTCGATCAATTCCCTTGAGTTTAAGTTTAGTTTATATTTACCAATACTTAATTCGGATTTTTGATTAAATTGAGATTTGATAAAATTAATATTAATCTTTTCTAATAATTTAAAAAACTTTATAGGTAAATTGTCAAAATAAAGTTGCTTGTCTACACCTTGGATGTTTTTCGAAGTTAAAATCAAAAAATTTTTTGAAGAAATTTTTAATTCTTGAAGAATTTTTTCATTGGTAGCTTCAATTATCTCAAAGTTCAAATATTCATCTAGCTCTTTTAAAATTTCATATAAAGTATTAAATTTGAATATTATTAAATTTGGTCTATCCATATATAAACAAGATATGATAATTTATTTAAAAAATAAACATACTCTTAAAATAGATAGTTTTAATTTTCGTTGCTGTATTGGAAAAAAAGGACTAGCTAAAAAAAAAATTGAAGGAGATAAAAAAACTCCTATTGGAATGTTTCACATTGGACCACTCTATTTTAGGAATGACCGTATTAAGAATCTAGATACAAAATTAAAATGTATAAGGATTAAGAAATCAATGGGTTGGTGTGACGATGTAGGAAGCTCTCGATATTATAATAGATTGATAAGTACAAATAACGATGTTCATCATGAGAGGCTCTTTAGGAAAGACAATAAATATGATTTAATAATTCCTATAAAATATAACTCTAAAAGAGTTGCTGGAAAGGGAAGTTGCATATTTATACATCTCACAAAAGATTTTAAACCAACCGCTGGATGTATTGCACTTAAAAAAAAGGACTTTTTGATAATGTTAAAAATTATCAATAAAAAAACGAAGATTAAAATTTATTAACCTCTTTGACCAAAAATACCAGATCCAATTCTTAAAAATGTCGATGAGTATCGAGCGGCTTCAATATAATCAGATGACATGCCCATACTCAACTCATTAAGTTTAAGATCATTAGTTAAGGTTTGCATCTCTTTAAAGAAAGAAATCGTATCTTGATCAATGGGTGGAATGCACATTAATCCAACAATATTAAGATTTAGTTTTTTGCAGAATAAGTAAAAATCTTGCAATTGACTTTTGTTTATCCCTGATTTTTGCTGTTCGTTACCGATATTTACTTGAATAAATATTTTAATTTTCTTATTTATTTTTATTTCTTCATCAGCAATTTTTTTTGCAAGCTTTTCACTATCTACTGAATGAATATAGTCAAATATTTTAACGGCAAACTTTACTTTATTTGTTTGAAGTTTTCCAATTAGGTGAAGTTTAATTTTTGGGAAATTTAATTTTATATCTGACCATTTATCAATTGCTTCTTGAACTTTATTTTCACCAAAATCTAAATGTCCATACTCGATTAATGGCATAATTTTCTCTGAAGGAAAAGTTTTACTAACAGCTATAATTTTGATTTTATCATAATCTTTTACTTTTAACTTTAAATTCTCTTTTATTAAATTTAGATTATCAATTGATTTATGCAAAAAAAATACTCTCAGTTATATTGTTATGTAGATGATTATAATTATTCAGATTTAAAAAATCTTAATAAAAATATTAACATAATTTATCGTAATTATAAAAAAAACATCAATACAAGTACACTAGTTTTACTTAAAAATTTTTGTAAAAAACATAGTTTAAAACTATTCCTGTCTAATAATATCAAACTTGCTTTAAAATATAAGCTAAATGGTATTTATATCCCTGCATTTAACAATCAGATAAACTATATAAAATACGTTATTCCACGTAATTTTGACATCATTGGATCTGCTCACAATTTTAAAGAAATTTTGATTAAAAAAAAACAAGGGTGTAGATCAATTTTTTTATCTCCAACTTTTAAAGTTAAAAAAACAAACAATTTTTTAAACATTTCAAAGTTTAATATTTTGACCTTAAATAATAAGGTAAGATTTATTGCGCTTGGTGGTATTAAAAAAACTAATCTAAATAAAATAAAATTACTTAACGTTTCTGGTTATGCTGGTATTTCTTTCTTCCAAAAAAAAACGGCCCCATAAAGGGGCCGTTTAAATAATTAAATATCGGTTTAATTAAAACGCGAATGAAACTGATACTTCTTTGTATTCTTTATCAGTTGCGGCTGAACCAGCAACTGCATCTGTAGCGTTAGAGATTGCAGAAATAGTCATACCACCAGTTGTGTAAGAAGCAGAAATACCTGAGCTGTCTTCATCACTTTTTGAAGCAGCTTCGAAATCTACACTTGAAACACCGTAAGATACACTCATGTTTTCATTAACAGCTAATGAAATTGCCATAGCTGTTCTGTCTTCATCAGCAGCAGCATTATCAAGAGATGATGCTTGATAACCAACAGTCGCCATACCTACAGTATATTTCGCCCAATAAGTAGTGTGATCTGTTTCAGCAGTAGCACTTGTAGCTTCTGTACCAATACCATAACCTACTTGTAGGCCATCCATTAGATCATCAGCAACTAATACAACTGAGGTATCTCTTCCAAAAGCATCGTCTGAGTAACCAGCAGATACAGTCATACCCATAGCAGATACAACGTAACCAAATGCGTTTAATTTGTGTACACCAACAACACCATTGTCATCACTATCTACATCATCCCAAACTTCTTCACCAGCAGTTGGCATAACATCGTCATATTTATCGATACCAGCTAATGCAGTGTTGTTCATGAAATGTAGTGTTCCAGCATCACCCATATCTAATGATACAGTTGAAGTTGAGAACGCAGCATCTGTCATAGTGTAAGTTGTGCTTACAGTGAATCCATTATCCATTTCACCTGAACCAGAAAATGTAATTCCTTTTGAATTGCTAAAGTTGTTAGTTGCACTGTTACCTTGTCCACCTTTGTAAGTAACTTTTGCAGAACCACTAACACTCATAGCTCCTGCAAACGCAGAAGTAGCAACTAGAGAGCCTGCTAATGCAGTCAATCCAATTTTTGTTATATTGTTCATATTTACTCCTATTTTTGTTTTATAATTATAAACAGGCCATAAATATCATTTGTAATTAAAATTTGCTTTATTAAATAAGCTTTTACTAATTTTTTAAAATATTGTTGTAAATATGCAACACCAATAGTACTTATAACTTAAGGTTTTTTTAAATGATCAAACAAAATATTACCCTTTACACACTTCTTGAGGTATATGATTATTTTACTAAAAATTACCCAATGAATTTACGAATTATATCAATTAAACTGGTACTTCTCTTAATGGTAGTGACTAATCTTAATTCTTGCGGCATATATCGTCCTGTAAGTGCGAAAGATTATCCACCTGAACCAGAAAAAAGAATTCAAAAAAACATTCAAGAAGGCAAGGGTTTTCAAATAATGGGTGGAAATAAAAAAGGTGGAGATTTTGATTTTGCAACCTCTAACGAGATGTGGAGAGCAAGCTTAGATATATTAGATTTTATGCCATTAACATCTGCAGATTATGGGGGTGGTCTTATAATCACTGATTGGTATAGCGATCAAAATGATTCTAATGACTCAGTGAAAATTTCAATAAGATTTTTGTCGAATGAAATAAGAGCTGATGCACTAAAAATTCAAGTCTTTAGTAAAGAATGCAAGACAGATATGAATTGCAAAGTTTTACAAAGCAATCCTAAAATAGAAAGTGAGCTAAAGGTTGCAATTTTAAAAAGAGCAGCGAAATACAAAAAAGATATGGTTGATTCAAATGAAAAAAGACCATTAAATACCATACTGACATCTGACGATAAGCAGTAATTCATAAAGAGTTCTCGTGGATAGATATAATTTTAAAATAATCGAAAATAAATGGCAAAAATATTGGGAAGAAAATAAATCTTTTAAAGCATCAAAAACAAATGACCGAAAATTTTATTGTTTAGAAATGTTCCCTTATCCATCTGGGAAGATTCATATGGGTCATGTGAGAAACTACGCCATAGGAGATGTGCTAGCAAGATATAAAAAACTTCAAAAATACAATGTTCTACATCCTATGGGATGGGACTCTTTTGGTATGCCTGCAGAAAACGCTGCAAGACAAAATGATTTAAGTCCAAAAAAATGGACGGAAGAAAACATAAAAAATATGAAGGATCAATTAAAGGAATTAGGTCTTTCAATAGATTGGGAAAGAGAAATTTCCACGTGTTCTCCTGATTATTATAAGCATCAACAAAAAATTTTTTTAGACCTGTATGATAAAGGATTAGTTTATAGAAAAGAAAGTTACGTAAATTGGGACCCTGTAGATAATACTGTTCTTGCAAATGAGCAAGTTGTGGATGGCAAAGGGTGGAGATCAGGGGCAGTTGTTGAAAGAAAAAAACTTAATCAGTGGTTTTTTAAAATTTCTCATTTTTCAGAAGAGCTACTTAGTGATCTTGGCAAATTAGACGATTGGCCCGAAAAAGTTAAAATAATGCAAAAGAATTGGATAGGTAAATCCTTTGGATGTGAAATTGATTTTAAGATAGAAGGTTCAGATAAAGTAAACTCAATTAAATGCTACACGACTAGACCCGATACATTATTTGGTTTTTCTTTTTTAGCTCTTTCTGTTGATCACCCTTTATCAAAATATTACGAAAAAGACCCTGAATTCATTAAGTTTAAAGAAAACTGTTCAAAAACTGGGACCACAGAAGAGTCGATTGCACAAGCTGAAAAAATTGGATTTAAAACTGATTTAATAGCTGTAAACCCATTAGATAATACGAATAAAGTCCCAGTTTATTTTGCAAATTTTGTTTTAATGGACTATGGATTTGGTGCTGTTTTTGGATGCCCCGCACATGATCAAAGAGATTTTGATTTTGCAAAAAAATATAATTTAGAAATTAAAACGGTAGTCAAACCTAAAAATGAGAATGATGATTATGTTGTGGATACAGAGCCACACACCGGGCCAGGTGTTATGATTAATTCAGATTTTTTAAATGGCTTATCAGCACCAGAAAAATCAATTTCTGAAACAATCAAATATCTAGAAAAAAACAATTTAGGAAATAAAAAAACAAATTACAGACTTAAAGATTGGGGAATATCAAGACAAAGATATTGGGGATGTCCAATTCCAATTGCTTATGATGAAAATAATGAGGTAATTAGAATACCTCAGGAAGATCTACCCGTAAAACTTCCTGATATTGAAAAATTTAATACAGATGGAAACCCATTAGATACTCAAGAAGAATGGAAATCAGTTAAAATTAACGGTAAAAAATGCATTCGAGAAACTGATACATTGGATACTTTTGTTGATTCTTCTTGGTATTTTTTAAGATTCTGCTCATCAAATAATAAAGAAAAGGCTTTTAATGAGGACGAAATAAAATATTGGATGCCTGTTGATCAATACATTGGTGGTGTTGAGCATGCAATACTACACTTATTATATTCAAGATTTTTCGTAAGAGCTATTGATATGGATAACAGTACTTTCAATTTAAAAGAACCATTCCAGGGTTTGTTTACGCAAGGAATGGTTTGTCACCAAACTTTTAAAGATCAAAATAATAATTGGCTTAATCCAGATGAGGTTTATTCAGAAGATGGTGAAAAATATTTAATAAAAAATAGGCCAGAAGAAAAAGTTATGGTTGGACCATCTGAGTCTATGTCAAAATCAAAAAAGAATACTATTGATCCAGGTAAAATGATTGAAGCATACGGTGCTGATGCTGTAAGATTTTTTATTTTATCTGATAGTCCTCCTGAAAAAGATATTCAATGGTCTGACAGCGGGATGGCATCTGCATTTAGATATGTACAAAAATTTTGGTTATTGAACGAGAAAATTCTTAAAATAACTAAACAGGAGACTGCCGAAATTAACGAAGAGATAGATTTTTTTGTCAATCAAGCAATAAGTAAAATTAATTATGCTTTAGAAAGTTTTAGATACAACGTTATTATCTCGGTTTTCCACGAATTCTATTCTTTCTTTAACAAAGTTAGTGAAAATGAACTGCATTTCTCAAACCTAAGGGAAAATTATAAGAAAATATTAATTGTCATGATGCCAGTTATTCCCCACATAATAAATGAGTGTTTGGAAAGTTTAAATGAAAAAGATGAAATATCATGGCCAAAAGTAAATGAAAAATTTATTCAAAGTGACATGTGTAATATTGTGGTTCAAATTAACGGAAAAAAAAGATCGGTAATATCAGTTGAAAGAAACTTGAAAGAAAAAATAATTATAGAAAAAATACAAAATGATAAATCCCTTGATAAATACTTATTAGAAAAAAAATTGTTCAAAACGATTTATATTAAGGATAGAATTATTAACTTAATCGTAAAATAATGAATAAATTTTTTATATTGTTAATTTTTTTTATTACCTCTTGTGGTTATCAACCATTATATAAATCAAAAGGTGAAGATAATAATTTCAAAATTAAGGAAATTCAATTCATGGGTAATAAAGAAGTTAGCAAAAAAGTTTTGAGTAACCTTCCCTTTGTAATTGTTAAAAATGACGATGACCTAAATAGAATAGTTATTGAAGCAGACAAGAGTGTAATTGAAGCCTCAAAAAATTCCAAGGGTCAAGTAACTTCTTATAGAACAACATTAATTGTTAAATTTAAAATTTTAGATAGTAAAAATAAATTGGTGAGTGAAAAAAACCTGAAAAAAGAATTTGTGTATGACGTGGATGAGAACAAATTTAAGTTTAAAGAATATCAAAATAAAGTTGAAGAAAATTTGATTGAAGATATGGCTGAGGATATATTATTTTATCTTAATTATTCATGATAATAAAAAGTTTTGAATTAAAAAAACACAATTTAAAAAATATAAAATTTTTTCTTATTTATGGAGTCAATAAAGGACTATTAGACGACGTGGTTGAAGAGATACTTTTACCAAATTTAACAAAAAACCTTTTTAAATATGATGAGGCAGAAATTTTTAAAAATTTAAATGATTTTGAACAGAATATTTTAAATAAATCATTTTTTGAAAACGAAAAAGTATTAGTTATTAACAGAGCTAGCGATAAAATTTTAAATATAATTGAAGATATCATTTCTAAAGAGGTTGAAGACTTACATATAATACTTTTGTCTGGTGTTCTTGAAAAAAAATCTAAAATAAGAAAATTTTTTGAAAAAGAAAAAAAAGTTGCGTGCATCCCAGTTTATGAAGATAATTTTCAAACCTTAAGTGGTATTGCGGTAAAATTTATGAGAGAAAAAAACATAAAAATTTCTCAACAACTAATAAATATAATTGTAGATCGAGCCTTAGGAGATAGAAATAATCTCAAAAATGAATTAAAAAAAATTGAAAATTTTGCACTAAATAAAAAGACAATTAGTATTTCAGATGTTTTAAAAATTACTAATTTGTCAGAAAATTATAGTATCTCAGAGCTAGTAGATAGCTGTTTATCAAAAAATAAAACCGGGCTGCTTAAAATTCTTAATGAAAACAATTTTTCTTCGGAAGACTGTATAATTATTTTAAGAACTTTATTATTGAAGTTAAAAAGACTAGTTAAAATTCACGAACAATTAAATATTAACAAAAACAACATTGATGCAGCAATATCATCTTTTAAACCACCCATATTTTGGAAAGATAAACAAATTGTGAAGCAGCAAATGACATCTTTAAATTACTTAGAAACCAAGGATTTAATGGTAAAAACAAATGAGATTGAGCTAATTGTTAAAAAAAAACCTGAATCCTCATTAAATATAACAACTGATTTTATAATAAACCTTGCCCATTAATTTAATAATTATTTTTTACAATTTCGATAATTTTGTTTAATTGATCTAAATCTTTATATTCAAAAGAAATTTTTCCCTTATTGTTTTTTTTGTTTTTTATCTCAACATTTAAACCGACTTTATTTACAATCGACATTTCTAAATGCATAATGTTTGCGTCCTTTATGTTACTTGGTTTTTGTTTTTTATTTTTAAAAAATTTTACAAAATTTTCAGCTTGTCTAACAGAAAGTTTTTTTTCAACAATCTTATCAGCCACAAATTTAGCATTAGCAAGGCCAACTAAAATTTTTGCGTGGCCTGCGGACAATTTTTGATTTTCGATTAGATTTACTACTTCATCAGGAAGCAACAAAAGTCTAAGTGCATTTGCAATATAACTACGACTTTTACCAATAAATTTTGAAACTTTTTCTTGATCATATGAAAATTGATCTATTAACTTTTTGTATCCTTGTGCTTCCTCTAATGGATTTAAGTCATGTCTTTGAACATTTTCAATTATTGCAAATTCTAATGATTTTAAATCGTCTGCCTCTGTTATTACAACTGGCACACTATGTAGACCAACTTTTTGTGCTGCCAGCCACCTTCTCTCTCCTGCAATAATTTCAAATTTTGATTGATCATCATTAGATTTTCTAACAATAATTGGTTGCAAAATTCCTCTTTCCCTAATTGAGTTCATAAGTTCATTAAGATATTCTTCATCAAATATTTTTCTAGGTTGATATTTGTTAGGTACTAAATCGTTTATAGGTAACTGATTTTTCTGAGTTTCAATTTTTGTCTCTCCTATTAAGGACGATAGGCCTCTTCCAAGACCTCTTTTTATTTTATTTGAATCCATTAAGCGGCACTACCCATTGTTTTCTCTTGATTTAAAAATTCATCTGTAAAATTAAAATATGCTTTTGAACCTGGGCAAGATTTATCATAAATCAAGACTGGCATCCCATGAGAAGGTGCCTCTGACAATCTGACGTTCCTTGGGATCACTGTTGAATAAACTTTATCATTAAAATAATCTCTAGCCTCTTTCTCAACTTGAGAAGATAGTTTATTTCTTTTATCATACATTGTTAAAAGTATCCCTCTGATGATTAAATTAGGATTAAGATTTACTTTTATTCTCTCAATTGTTTTCATCAACTGAGTTAATCCCTCTAAAGCAAAAAATTCAGTTTGTAGTGGTACCAAAAGTGAGTTTGAGCAGACCAATGCCATCACAGTCAACAAGCTCAAAGATGGTGGGCAGTCTATCAATATATAATCATATATGCCTCTAGAATTGTTTAAATATGCGGTTAATTTCAATTTAAGTAAGAAAGCTCTATTGCTGTCATCTGCCGTCTCAACCTCAAGACCGGATAAATCTACGTTAGAAGTTATTATATCAAGATTTTTGAAACTCGTTTTTTTGATTACGTCAATTATTTCTTTAGTCCCATTTAGAACTCCATAAATTGTCTCTGAAGAATTGTCTATGTTTGATAATCCAAGTCCAGTGGTAGCATTTCCTTGAGGGTCCAAGTCTATAACTAAAATTTTTTTATTCTGATGTGATAACCCAGCAGCTAAGTTGATTACCGAAGTTGTTTTACCAACCCCACCCTTTTGATTTATAACTGAAATAATTTGCACTAGTTTTTTTTAATATATTTTTTGTTTTTTCGCTTTATTTTTTTTACATTAATTAAAAAAGAGTCTTCACTTGTTAAACTTTTTTTTTCTGAATATTCTAATTCCCAATCCTTCAAAGTATTTTTTAAAACGTCTCTTCCACTTTTTCCCATAAAAAAAATTATATTTGAAAAACTCGAAAAATTTTCATTCACTAAATCCAAAATTATTGGCATTGGTTTAAACGCCCTCGACATTATTGTTCCTGTCTCAATTTTTTTTTCTTCAAAAATATTTTTCTGCATAATTTCAGTTTTTAAATTTAATTTTGCAGAAACATCTTTAAGAAAATGGCTTTTATGGTAACTTTTTTCATAAAGTTTAACTTTAATATCTTTTTTTAAATTTTTAAGCATAATAGCGATAATTATACCTGGCATCCCACCACCTGAGCCTAAATCAGTGATTGTATTGCAATTAAAGTCAACAATATCAATAATTTGCGCAGAATCAACAAAATGTCGTTCAATTATGTAGTTTTTATTGATATTTTTATTACTGATTATGTTGATCTTTTGATTTTTTTGAAGGATCATCGAAATATAATTATCAAAGTCTAA
>ERZ802830.2767-NODE-2767-length-15520-cov-9.7246_pt1 | contig 15520 bp, 10 predicted proteins | sample MGYA00345654_ERZ802830 | MGnify/ENA primary metagenome ERZ802830 (study PRJEB30503, sample SAMEA104212375) | marine metagenome | biome: Westerlies Biome; feature: [SRF] surface water layer (ENVO:00010504) within the epipelagic zone...; material: water... | reverse complement strand
CTTCAAAAAGTCGCAACGTTTCGCTTCGTCCCAACTGAGATAATCCCCAAGTTCGAGTGCCGCGGTGATTTCAGCGATGGCATCGGCGTGTCGACCGGACTCCTGACGAATATCGAGGGTCACTAAATCGATCCCGAAGGTTGCGATCCGTCTCAGTGTATCCAGCAAATAGCCATCAGCAATCTCACCCATACCGAGCGCATGCAAGGATTCCCACATGAGAAGCATGGGATCAAATAGATCGGCTGTCTCACGAACACGGCTGTAGCGATCAACGGCTTCTCCACGTAAGGTCGCCTCAAGCTCAGCACGCAACACAACCATTTCTTCGCGTAAATCTTTGAGAATTCGACGATAGGGCTCGACTTCATTGGGGCCCGCTAAATTCCTGACCGCTTCTGTCGCATCAGACATCGAGAGATCTTGAATCAATCCAGACAGATCTCTCTCATAAAGATCAGCCGCAGCCCATCGGGCCAATAGCAAGACCTCGCGAGTGACTTCGTGAGTCACATTCGGGTTACCGTCTCGATCACCGCCCATCCATGAACAGAAGCGCACCGGAGCAACCCAAGGAGGGAGCTCTTCGCCAGTCGTTAAAGCGACTTGCGTGCTCAATTCTCGCAAAAAGTCAGGAACCGCTTGCCAGAGTGAATTTTCAATCATGGCGAAGCCCCACTTGGCCTCATCAATCGGAGAGGGTCGAGTCGCTCGCATGTCATTGGTATGCCAGCACTCGCTGATCAAACGCTTCAATCGACGTTTAATATGAGCATCGCGACGTGGTGAGAGTGTCCCGCCATCAAATTCCGACAAACACTCTGCAATTTTTTCGTATTTTTGAATGAGTGTGCGTCGCATCGATTCGGTCGGATGAGCGGTGAGCACCAAGTCGATTTGCATCTCCGAGAGCGTTTCTAATACCACGTCTGGTTGATTCTGGACCAAGATCGAATTCAATAGATTCGGTAGCGCAGCATCATCAAGGTAGGGATCGCTATCTTCAAAGTCACCCCGTGTTTTTCGGACTCTGTGGTGTTGCTCTGCGATATTGGCAAGATTGAGAAACTGGGTGAATGCGCGGGCGACAGAAACTAACTCTTCATCACCGAGATTTCTGACTTCTTGAATCAATAAATCACGAGCACCGTCATCCCCTTGATGGACAGATTTCGAGAGACCGCGGAGTCGTTCGATGCGCTCGAGAAACGAATCACCGCGGTCAGTCACCATGATCTGACCGAGCTGCTCACCTAATAGACGTACGTTGTCGCGTAATGACGGATGCAATTCCATAACTTCCAATCCCGTGGATGATCTCAAGGCTCAGACGCTTTTCGCCTGGTCCCATAGTCCATTTTTTTCGTTGTCGGTTGCGATCGTCAGGTCGATCCCTTGAGACTCAGCAAGTCGAATGACCTGACTGATCCGGGATTCAAATTTTTGTGTGGCCAATCGAAGCGATTGCTCACTGTTGATACCAAGATGCCTTGCTAGGCTGACCATTGTAAAGAGCAAATCACCATATTCTTCAATCACCGCCTCTGAATCTTGAGCACTGCGGGCGCGCTCGAGCTCACTAAGCTCTTCGGAGACTTTCTCCAGAACGCCATCAATGGTTGGCCAATCAAAGCCAATTCGGGTCGCGCGTTTCTGGATTTTCTGGGCTCGAGTTAACGAGGGGAGTGAAAGCGGTACGTCATCAAATAAATCCAGTTGCCCGCGAGTTGCACGCTCTTCTGCTTTTTTGGTTTCCCAGGCGTGCTTGATCGATTCAACAGACGCGCCGGCACTTTTCCCAAAACTCCCAAAGGTTCCGTCAGAAAATACATGCGGATGACGAGACAAGAGTTTAGACACGATGGCATGAATGACATCATCCAGCGTGAATCGCCCGTCTTCTTCAGCGATACGCGCATAGAAAATCACCTGAAACAGTAAATCTCCCAGCTCGGCGTGCAATTCATCAAGCGCGCCACGCTCGATGACATCAGCCACTTCGTACGCTTCTTCCAACGTAAAAGGCACAATACTTTCATAGGTCTGTGCCCGATCCCATGGACAGCCGTGCTCAGTATTTCTGAGACAAGCCATTAAATGGACAAGATCGGTCAGTTGATAGCTCATCCTGAACGGATCCGTTTAGCGGCAATCACATTGTGAATCTGTTGCACGCGATCAAGGACTTGCGACAATTGCGACAGTCCATCGACTTCGATGGAGAGTTGCAGCCGTGCCGTATGATCGGTTGCGTCGGTTTGTGTCGACATGCCCGTCACATTCACTCGCTCATTCGCTAAAATCGAGGTCACATCGCGCAACAATCCTTGCCGATCGTAAGCGCTGACTTCAATCTCAACGGGATAGGTTTCAACCTGAGTTTCACCCCAAGAGACTTCAATCATTCGCTCTGGATGTTCTTCCTCGAGAGATAACGCGTTCCCACAATCATCGCGATGAATGCTGACACCGCGGTTTTTGGTGATGAAACCGACGATCATATCGCCAGGGACAGGATGGCAGCAGGTCGCGATTTGCGTCAATAACTGACCCACGCCACGAATCTGGATGCCATCGGTCCGTTCCTGAGGGGAGGCCTGACGTGGCTCTAAATCCAACTCTCGTTGCGTCACACCCGACAGGCGACTGACGGCGCCCACGACCTGAGAAACGCGAACATCACCCGCTCCAACAGCGGCATAGAGATCTTCGGCGGCCTGTAAATTGAGTGATTCAGCGACCAATCGCAAATCAAACGAACCAAGCGCCAAGCGTTTGATCTCCGCATCAATCAATTGCTTCCCTGCCGACACATTTTGGTCGCGATCGAGCTGTTTGAACCAAGCCTGGACTTTTGCTCGAGCTCGCGATGTTTTGAGATAACCCAGATTTTGGTTGAGCCAGTCTCGGCTCGGGCGTGCCTCGGTTTGTCGAAGGATATCGACTTGGTCGCCCACTTTTAAACGGTAGGTCAAAGGCACAATTTTCCGATTCACCTTCGCGCCCCGACAGGAATGGCCGATCTCGGTATGCACTTTATAAGCAAAGTCCAAGGGGGTCGATCCGGCTGGAAGATCGATCACATGACCATCGCGGGTAAACACGTAAATCCGGTCTTCCAACACATCCTGACGCAGCGCATCGGAAAGCTCACGCAGGTCACCGACATCATCGTGCCAATCCAGTACCTGTCGCAGCCAAGCGATTTTTTCTTCATACGCTTCGCCGCTAATATCGGTGTCAGTCCCCTTGTATTTGTAATGGGCGCAGACACCATATTCAGCTTCATCATGCATTTGGTGCGTTCGGATTTGCACTTCAACAACTTTGCCTTGTGGCCCGATCACTGCGGTATGCAGCGAGCGATAACCGTTCGGCTTTGGCGATGCGATATAGTCATCAAACTCATGCGGGATACTTTTAAAAGCACCGTGCACGAGACCCAGGGCCGCATAGCAATCACGCACAGAATCCACCAGGACACGAATCGCCCGAACATCATAAATTTGCGAGAAATCGACTTGTTTACGCTGCATTTTTCGCCAAATTGAAAAGATATGTTTGGCTCGCCAAGTCAAATCTGAACGAATCTGCTGTCCAGCCAAAATCTCCTGAATCGAGTCGACCAACTGCTCGATGTAACGCTCGCGATCTTCCCGACGCTCAGCCAGCGATTGCGCGATTTGTTTATAAGCGCCCTCTTCGAGATACCGAAAGGACAGGTCTTCCAATTCCCACTTTAAATGACCGATACCAAGACGATGTGCCAACGGCGCGTAGACGTCAGAGACTTCACGAGCGACTTTGAGTCGTCTGGCCTTATCAGCGGACTTTACGGCGCGAATGGCAGCGGTTCGTTCAGCCAGCTTGATCAGTGCCACGCGGACATCATCAATGACCGCTACCAGCATTCGGCGAACGGCGTCTGCTTGATGTTCAGCGGCGCCTAAGAATTGTTGAGGCGCATCCTGCCGCGTTTGGCTGATAATCGCCATTTGCTGAACACCCTCAATCAACTTTGCGACCGTCTTGCCAAAAGCCTCCCGGACATCACGCAGTTGCAATCGACCAATCCGGACCGAGCGATACAACAGTGCAGCAACCAAGGCATCTTCATCGATTGGCATCGTCGACAGAATATCCGCCATCTCAAGGCCAAACCGATGCGCATCAGGCCCTCGCCAGTCTTTGGCAGCTTCATCCTTGAGCTCGAGCTCTTCAATCAGCTGAATGGCTTGACTCAGTTTGGTACTGGTCTCGAGATGGGCTTGCCTGGCGAAGCGTTCAGCCCAGTTTTCGAGCGATAAATCCGAGTCCAATTGAATCGGATGTATTTCACGCGCCTTAACCACGCGCCCCTCGCTGTACAAAAAGCGCCATCGATTCCATGTGTGCGGTGTGTGGGAACATATCCATCATCCCTAAATGGGTCATCTTGAAACCACGTTCAATCAACAGTTTTGCATCACGGGCGAGCGTCGCCGGGTTACACGACACATACAGCACGCGCTGAATGTTTTTCAGTGGTAGTTCTTCAAGCACTTCTTTGGCGCCAGATCGCGGAGGATCCACAATCAATGTATCCCAAGGCTCCTTCGCCCAACTTTGCTCAGCAATCGACTTGGTTAAATCAAATGCGACTGCCTGAATATTATCCAAAGAATTGTGACGAGCGTTTTGCAACACACGATGAACCATCGTTTCTGACACCTCAACGCCGACGACCTCGCGACTGCGAGTTGCTGCCGCTAGAGTAAAATTACCTAGCCCACAAAACAGATCGAGCACTCGTTCTGAGCCTTGCAAGTCCAAAAGCTCCATGGCTTGCATCATCATCGCTCGATTCATCGCTGCATTGATTTGCGTAAAATCGGTGACCGCAAATTGGTACTCCAAACCAAACTCGCCAATTCGGTACGTTAAACGCTCAGGACCATCGGCTGGCCATAAACGAGCAACAGTATCCGGTCCTTTCGGCTGCAAATAGACGTGCCACCCAGTGCTCTTCGCTAAATGAATCCATTGTTCGAGGTCGGCTGCAGACAATGGCTCAAGATGCCGGACGACCACCGCCACAGTATCGTCACCGGCGGCCACTTCCACTTGGGGAATGCGATCAGGTGCAGACAACGCTGCAATGGTTGTTTCCAGCTGATCCAGTGATTGACCGATGCGCGGATCCAGGACCGGACAGCCATCGATATCTGCAATGAAATTCGACCCACGCTCACGAAAGCCGACCAATACGCGACCTTTCGCATGAACCCAACGAACGCCTAATCGTGCGCGACGACGATACCCAAGGGTGGGGCCTAACAATGGTGGGAGTCGTGTCACCTGATCGAGGGCAATTCCCTCGCGCGTCATGAGCTCGTCGAGCGTGTTTGATTTATGGTTGATTTGCGACTGATGCGGCAGATGTTGTAACGAACAACCGCCGCATACGGCAGCATGCGGGCATTCAGGTTGGCCACGGGCGGGTGATGGCACAAGAATCTCTTTAGCCAATCCTTCAGCAGTTTTTGACGATTTCTTTGTGACCCGGACGGATACTAATTCGTCTGGAAGTGCACCATCGATGAAGAGCATTCGCTCGCCCCAGCGAACCAACCCACGACCCTCATGAGATAGCTTCGTCACCCGAATCGGAAAATCCGGCGTTTGCTTACGACGGGGGGCGCGTTTTGGAGTTCGTTGCTTCATCGTGGGAATAAGTCGGTCGACAGGTAACGATCGCCTCGGTCACAAATGATGCACACCACCACACCGCGCTCGAGTTCTCGGGCTACACGTAGCGCTCCAGAGACCGCTCCACCGGCACTGACTCCGCAGAAAATCCCTTCGTTGACAGCCAACTGTCGAGCCATGTCTTCTGCTTCGTGCTGGTCAATATCGAGGGTCAGATCGACGCGCTTGGGATCGAAAATTTCAGGCCGGTAGGCAATTGGCCAGCGACGGATCCCGGCGATTTTCGACCCATCGCTTGGTTGAAGACCAACAATAGTCACGTCTGAGTTCTGCTCTTTGAGGTACTGAGACACCCCCATGATCGTTCCTGTCGTACCCATTGCGCTGACAAAGTGTGTCACCTCGCCTTGAGTATCGCTCCAGATTTCAGGGCCTGTGGTTTCGTAGTGAGCACGCGGGCAGTCCGGATTGGCAAATTGATTCAACACGCGGCCCTGACCCTCGCGCTCCATCTCTAAGGCCAGATCGCGGGCGCCTTCCATGCCTTGTGTTTCAGACACCAGAATCAACTCCGCGCCATAGGCAGTCATGGCACGTTTGCGCTCATCTGATAGGTTGTCTGGCATGATCAGGGTCATTCTGTACCCGAGAATGGCGCCAGCCATCGCCAGCGCGATGCCAGTGTTACCGCTGGTTGCCTCGATCAGACGATCACCGGGGTGAATTTCGCCTCGCTCGGCAGCACCACGGATCATGTAGAACGCAGGCCGGTCTTTGACGGATCCAGCTGGGTTATTCCCTTCCATTTTGCAGTGCACGGACACCTCGGGTGCGAGCCCTTGGTTCAGACGCTGCAATCGGACCAGCGGGGTATTGCCCAGTGTTGATTCGATGGTTGGATATTTCACGTGGACCTCCTGCGACGCGATAGAATACCGCACTCAGCGCCCGAAGACCCAATGGATCAGTCGAAGGCTAACGGTTGCCGGAAATAACGCTCATAGTGGGCTTCTGAAATGGTTAAGAACTCATGGTACAGGCATTCCCAGAGCTCATGGTTGGAGAGTGATTCAATCTCAGGGAGCTTCGATAACCCCAAATCAGCCAGTCGGGCAAAGCGTCCCTTGGTTTGCCGAAACAAGTCATAGGCCCAACACTCAGGTGGTTGGTCCTTCCGATAGCGAAGTCCGTGAGACTCTAATGACTGTCGCAATTGATCGGCATCGATGACCAGCAGATAGCGATTCACCACATCCATCATCAACTGCGTGATCCGGCTCATCACCGCCATCTTTTGCGCTTCATCGTATCGATTCCAGTCAACAATCTCATGCGCAAACCGCTTGCAGCCCCGGCAGACCGAATCACCGTAGGTTGTCGAACAAAGCCCAACACATGGGGTAGGTACACGCGGTTGCATCAGCAAATCCAATCAATTGTGTGGATGAATACCTAAGCATTAGGACTTTGCTTTAAAAAACAATCGTGCAATGCGCAAAATTATAAAATGACCGAAATAATTATATTAGTCATTAATTAAACATTAATCCAAATTTAGTTGATTTTTGCGCACTCGCACAGTCACAATTCAGATCAAACGAAAGGGAGAATTCACTATGTCACTGGATCTGATGAACGAGTCCATGGAGGACTGGAACAACAAGATCGCCGCCGCAGAAGAAATGATGCCGATCATTGGCCGGCTGTTCCGCGAAAATGCAATCGAAACCTCGATTTTTGGACGACTTCTGAACAATCGAACAGTCATCAACATCATCAAATGCTGTCGCTTCGCACGCCAGGTCGAAAATGAAGAACTGTCTGTAGAAGAGGCTCGTGATGTCTTGCTCGAAGCCGCAAAGCTTGATCTCAATCCGTGCCACGTGGATCTCGGGAAACTGGCTGTCAACTATCGTCGCTTTGGAAGCGGGCGAAGCCTCGCTGACTACGTTGCAGATGAGTTAAAGGGCGCCACGGGCAACCTGCCAGAGGCAGGCAAGAAAACTGATATTGTTTTATACGGCTTCGGTCGAATCGGCCGACTCCTGGCACGCGAACTGATCGCAAAATCAGGCTCCAAAGAAGCCATTCGTCTCCGCGCGATTGTTATTCGAAAAAATGGCGAGAATGACCTAATGAAACGGGCAAGCCTTCTCCGTCGTGACTCTGTCCATGGCTCCTTTGACGGAACCATCACTGTTGACCATGACAGTAATGCGATCATTGCGAACGGTCAGCGGATCCAGGTGATCTATGCCTCAAGCCCATCAGAAGTGGATTACACAGCCTACGACATCGACAACGCCTTGGTTGTCGATAACACCGGCAAGTGGCGAGACCGCGAGGGCCTCTCTCAGCACTTACAATCCAAGGGTGCGAGTCGAGTCCTGCTCACGGCGCCGGGCAAAGGTGATTTAAAAAATATCGTGCACGGAGTGAATCACCACGAGATCACTGATGCGGATGCCATCATTTCTGCCGCCAGTTGCACCACCAATGCGATTACGCCAGTCCTTGCCGCCATTGATGAGAAATACGGCGTACAAAATGGGCACGTGGAGACGGTTCACAGTTACACCAACGATCAAAACTTGATCGACAACTTCCACAATGGCGATCGCCGTGGTCGAGCAGCCGCGCTCAACATGGTCATCACTGAAACCGGAGCGGCCAAAGCCGTAGCGAAAGCATTGCCCCAACTGAAAGGTAAGCTCACCGGAAACGCGATCAGAGTTCCAACACCCAATGTGTCGATGGCGATCCTCAAGCTCAACCTCGATCAATCGGTTGAAAAAGACGAGCTCAACGACTATCTCCGGCATATCGCGATTCACTCCAAGCTACAAAAACAAATCGATTACTCAAACTCACCTGAGGCGGTGAGCTCTGACTTCGTGGGATCTCGTGCAGCGGGAATCGTTGACGGCCTCGCCACCATCGCGACAGGGAACAACAGTTGCGTGGTGTATGTTTGGTATGACAATGAATACGGCTACAGCTGTCAGGTGATCCGGTGCCTCCGCCAGATGACCAAAGCCACGTTGCCGGCCTACCCGATCGAAAATTAACCAACAGGGCAGTCTGCGACCAAGTATGAAGGTAAGCTGTCCTGTTTTTTTGCTAAACTCTCGCTCGCCTTACGGCGCGCCGTGATCCGGGTCCCAAAAGGATCCACCCACCGCGCTCAATTCAACCTGAACAAGGACGATTACTGTGCTTGAAGAATATCGCAATCATGTCGAGGAACGTGCCGCTGAAGGCATCGTGCCAAAGCCACTCAATGCTGACCAAGTCGCCGGCTTAGTTGAGCTTCTGAAGAATCCGCCAGCTGGGGAAGATGCATTCCTGCTGGATTTACTGACCAACCGCATTCCCGCGGGCGTTGACGAGGCTGCTTATGTGAAAGCCGCTTTCTTAACCGACGTCGCGAAGGGCGAAACGGCCTGCACTCTCGTCTCGCGAGTTGAGGCAACACGCCTCCTCGGCACCATGCTCGGCGGATATAACATCCCACCACTGGTCGACCTACTCGATGATTCTGAAGTCGGACCAACAGCCGCTGATGCACTGAAGCAAACCTTATTGATGTTTGACGCCTTCCACGATGTGGAAGACAAGCGCCAAGCAGGCAACGCACTGGCACAGGAAGTGATGGAAGCCTGGGCCCATGGTGACTGGTTTACCAACAAGCCAGACGTACCGGCCGAAATCAAAGTCACGGTCTACAAAGTACCTGGCGAAACCAACACCGATGATCTGTCACCTGCAGTCGATGCCTGGAGTCGTCCAGATATCCCATTGCATGCGCAAGCGATGCTGAAAGCGCGTATGGACAATCCGCTGGAAACGATTGAAGCCTTAAAAGACAAAGGACATCCGATTGCTTATGTGGGCGATGTCGTTGGTACAGGCTCATCGCGCAAATCCGCGACGAACTCAGTGCTGTGGCACATGGGCCATGACATCCCCTTTGTTCCCAACAAGCGCTCAGGCGGAGTGTGTATTGGCGGCAAGATCGCTCCTATTTTCTTTAATACCATGGAAGATGCCGGCGCACTGCCGATTGAGTGCGACGTCACTCAAATGAACACCGGCGATGTGATTATCATCAAGCCTTACGAGGGCGTGATTCAGAATGAACAAGGCCTGACACTCGCAAACTTTGCACTGAAGAGCGACGTGATTTTGGATGAAGTGCGCGCTGGCGGACGCATTCCATTAATTGTGGGTCGTGGACTCACTACCCGTGCGCGCGAAGCACTGGGTCTTGGCACTGCTGATCTGTTCAGAACACCAACAGCACCGGTTGAATCGACCAAGGGCTTTACACTTGCACAGAAGATGGTCGGCAAGGCCTGTGGCGTTGACGGTGTCCGCGCTGGAACCTACTGTGAGCCACGCATGACGACTGTGGGTTCGCAAGACACCACAGGCCCGATGACGCGCGACGAACTCAAAGAACTGGCGTGTCTTGGATTCCAAGCGGATCTGACCATGCAGTCCTTCTGTCACACTGCAGCCTACCCAAAGCCTGTCGATGTGGAAACACAACACACGCTTCCAGACTTCATCATGAATCGGGGTGGTGTCTCATTGCGTCCCGGCGACGGCATCATCCACTCCTGGTTGAACCGCATGTTGCTTCCCGACACGGTCGGAACAGGCGGCGACTCGCACACCCGATTCCCGATTGGCATTTCCTTTCCAGGTGGATCAGGCTTAGTGGCATTTGCGGCCGCAACCGGTGTGATGCCTCTTGATATGCCTGAATCCGTCTTGGTTCGGTTCAAAGGCAAAATGCAGCCAGGAATCACACTGCGTGATCTAGTCAACGCCATTCCTTATGCTGCCATTCAGCGTGGATTGCTCACTGTCGGTAAAGAAGGTAAGAAAAACTGCTTCTCTGGACGCATCTTAGAAATTGAAGGGTTACCAACCCTCACTGTCGAGCAAGCCTTTGAATTATCCGATGCATCAGCTGAGCGTTCCGCCGGTGGTTGCACGATCAAACTCGATGACGCACCGATTCGTGAATACCTTGAGTCCAACATCACGTTGTTGAAATGGATGATCGCTGACGGCTATGGCGATCCTCGGACGATCGCACGTCGCATCCAAGCGATGGAAGCTTGGCTCAAAAATCCAGAGTTGATGGAAGCCGATGCCGATGCGGAATACGCGGAAGTAATCGAAATCGATCTCAACGACATTCAAGAGCCTTTACTGGCATGCCCGAATGATCCTGATGACGTCAAGCCATTGTCTGAAGTTCAGGGAACAGCTATTGACGAGGTCTTTATCGGTTCGTGCATGACCAACATCGGTCACTATCGTGCAGCCGGTGAGCTGTTAAAGAAAGTCGGATCGATTCCAACACGCTTGTGGATCGCCCCTCCAACTCGGATGGATGAGCACCAGTTGATGGATGAAGGCTACTACACCATCTACGGGAAGGCTGGCGCTCGAACTGAAATGCCAGGGTGTTCACTGTGTATGGGAAATCAGGCCCGTGTTGCCGATCATGCAACGGTGGTCTCCACATCCACACGTAACTTCCCTAACCGTTTGGGAAATGGCGCTAACGTCTACTTAGCCAGTGCTGAGCTTGCAGCGGTCGCATCGATCATTGGTCGGCTGCCGACGGTTGCCGAGTACATGGAGTACGCCAAAGAGATCGACTCGATGGCTGACAACATCTACCGTTACATGAACTTCCATCAAATTGCCGAGTTCCAGGCAAAAGCGAAGGAAGCCAACATTCCTGTGACAGAGATCGCTTAACACCGATCCAATAAAAAACCCCGGGATCTCTTGATGCCGGGGGTTTTTTACGCCTCAAGATTTTCTAGACCTCAAGCGCCACCGGGGACACAACGATCCCGTTGTTGTCGCAGGCAACAAAATCGCCGGGATGGATGGTCACACCCGCAAAGGTCACTGGAACGTCCAGATCACCAATGCCTTTTTTCTCGGTTTTCATCGGATGCGTCGCAAGTGCCTGAACACCGAGATCCATGGCTCCCAATTCATCCACATCGCGGATAGCCCCATAAATAACAAATCCAGCCCATCCATTGGCAAGTGCCTTGGCTCCGACCATGTCACCAAGCAGAGCTCGACGCAGTGATCCACCGCCATCGACGACCATCACACGACCGTTGCCAGCAGTCCCAGCCAACTCTTTGACTGTCGAATTGTCTTCAAAGCATTTGACAGTCACGGCCTCGCCATAGAACCGTTCACGACCACCGAAGTTAGTGAGCATGGGATCAAGGACGGAAATTCCGCCCTCATAGACATCGCAAAGATCCGGCGTCGACTTCATGATTTGTTATCACGAGCGTCAGCCAAAAAGAACCAAGTCTCAAGGACTGTGTCCGGATTCAGCGAGACCGAGTCGATGCCTTGCTCCATCAGCCAGAAGGCGAGGTCTGGATGATCAGACGGTCCCTGGCCACAAATCCCGATGTATTTACCCGCTTTGTTACAAGCCGCAATGGCGCGTGACAAGAGGAATTTCACTGCGGGATTTCGCTCATCAAAGGCCTCAGCGATAATTCCAGAATCCCGATCAAGACCCAAAGTCAGCTGCGTCAAGTCGTTCGATCCAATTGAGAAACCGTCAAAGTATTCGAGGAATTCATCAGCCAAGACAGCATTGGATGGAAGTTCACACATCATGATGACTTCCAGACCATTCTGGCCACGCTCAAGACCGTTTTGCTTTAACAGCTCAATGACCGCAGCCGCTTCCTCGAGCGTCCGAACAAACGGGACCATGATCGCGACATTGGTCAGCCCCATTTCATCACGGACTTTTTTCAGCGCACGGCACTCGAACTCAAAGCAAGGCCTGAATGATTCAGAAATGTATCGAGACGCACCACGGAAACCAAGCATCGGATTTTCCTCTTCAGGCTCATAGAGCGGTCCGCCGATCAAATTCCGATACTCGTTGGATTTGAAATCGGATAACCGAACGATGACTCGCTCAGGCGCAAAGGACGCGCCGAGTGTCGCAATCCCTTCGACCAATTTCTCAACGTAGAAGTCAGTGGGACTCGCATATCCGCCAATCCGCTCGGCAATCTCTTCTTTCAGATCAGCAGGCAGCGTGTCGTAATCCATTAACGCACGAGGGTGGACTCCAATCATGCGATTGATGATGAATTCGAGTCGCGCTAAACCGATGCCTGCATGCGGTAATCGCTGGAAATCAAAGGCACGGTCGGGGTTGCCGACGTTCATCATGATCTTAAATGGCAGGGCCGGCATCGCATCGACACTCGTCACGCGGTGATCAAAATCGAGTATTCCCGCATAAATATGACCAGTATCTCCCTCTGCACAACTCACAGTGACATCAATACCAGCCTCCAAAAGCTCCGTTGCATCACCACAACCCACCACAGCGGGAATTCCCAATTCTCGGGCAATGATTGCTGCATGACAGGTGCGACCTCCACGATTGGTCACAATGGCAGAAGCGCGCTTCATCACAGGTTCCCAATCAGGGTCTGTCATATCGGTGACCAACACATCGCCTGGCTGAACTTCGTCCATCCGCGAGATATCTTTCACCAAACGGACTGTTCCGCGGCCGATTTTCTGACCGATCGCACGACCCTGGGCTAAGACGTCGCTCTTTTCTTTCAACACAAAGCGTTCCATCTGACGACCGTCTTGTTGACTCTGGACAGTTTCAGGACGCGCCTGAACGATGTAGAGCTGACCGTCATCCCCGTCTCGTGCCCACTCAATATCCATCGGTCGGCCGTAATGCTTCTCAATGGTGAGCGCCTGCCGCGCCAAGGCCTCGACTTCTGCATCGGTCACACAAAATTCGCGACGCTCTGTCGGATCGACATCGACCGTCTCCACTGACCGGCCGGGCTTGGACGAATCTGCATAGACCATCTTGATTAATTTCGAACCACGCGTTCTTCGCAAAATCGCCGGGCGATCCGCTTCAAGGGTGGGTTTATGGACATAAAATTCGTCTGGGTTCACCGCTCCTTGAACGACTGTTTCACCTAAACCATAAGCTGCTGTGACAAAGACCACATCGCGGAATCCACTCTCAGTGTCCATGGTGAACATCACTCCGGCTGCACCCGTCTCGGAACGAACCATCCGTTGGATCCCCGCAGATAGCGCCACCAATTCGTGAGCGAAGCCCTGATGCACACGGTAGGAAATTGCACGATCGTTAAATAAGGATGCAAAGACCTCCTTGATCGCGTGCTTCACGTTCTCGATTCCTGAGATATTCAGGAAGGTTTCCTGTTGTCCGGCAAAGGAGGCGTCTGGCAAATCCTCAGCGGTTGCAGATGACCGCACAGCAACCTTCATCGAGGGGTTATCTGCGATCATCATCGCAAAGGCAGCTTCAATCGCTTGGTCAAGCGCAGGTTGAAACGGTGTGTTGATAATCCATGACCGAATCTCAGCCCCCGTCTTTGCCAATGCGTTCACATCGTCGACATCTAACACGGCTAATGCCTGATTGATGCGGTCAGCCAGGTTTTCGTGAGCCAGAAATTCGCGATACGCATGCGCTGTTGTTGCAAATCCGTTGGGAACGCTCACCCCAGCTCCAGCAAGATTGGAGATCATTTCACCAAGTGATGCGTTTTTGCCGCCAACGCGCTCGACATCGTTCATGCCAAGCTCATTAAACCAAAGGATATAGTTGTCCAAAAGGAATCCCCTTCCGTATTGTGTCTTAGAAACCGCTGTCGCAGACTAAACTTGAACTCGCTTCCTTGCACTGCAACAAGTAACGACAGACGGTCATCGAATAAGCGCAACAGTATAAATGATTTGGAACCAAATATGCCCTCAGAAATTCGTCCAGTATTCTTTATTTCCGATGGAACAGGTTTGACTGCTGAAGGGCTTGGTCAGGCTCTATTGAGTCAATTTGATTCTGTCTCCTTCGATAAAACCACATTGCCCTACATCGACAGTGTCGAAAAAGCGAAGAAAGCGGTTGCCGAAATTAACGCAGCCGGCCAGGAACATCAGATCACACCGATCGTTTTTGACACCATCGTGAATCAAGAAGTGCGAGATGTACTCGCCAACTGCAACGGATTTTTGGTGGATATTTTTCAGACGTTTTTAAAACCACTAGAAAGAGAGCTTGGCCAAGGCTCGAGCTATTCCGTCGGTATGAGTCACGCGGTCGCTCCCGATGGCCAATACGCGCGACGCATCGACGCCATCAATTTTGCACTCGACAATGATGATGGTGCTCGAATTCGTTACTACGATCAGGCCGATCTGATTCTCATCGGAGTCTCTCGCTCCGGGAAAACGCCTACGAGTCTGTATTTGGCGATGCAATACGGTCTAAAAGTCGCCAACTACCCCTTAACCGAAGATGATCTCGATGATGATCACTTGCCGGATACCTTACGAAAACACAGAGCCAGGCTTTTTGGCTTAACCATTGATCCCGAGCGACTGCAGGCCATTCGGGAAATGCGCCGACCCGACTCACGTTATGCATCACTGAAACAATGCCAATATGAGGTTAACGAAGTCGAAGCATTGTATCGTCGACATGCCATCCCGTTCTTATCCACCACTGAGCGGTCGGTCGAAGAGATCAGCGCTCGCATCTTACAAGTCACGGGAAAACGAAAGCAGGCTCGTTAAGGCTTCAAATGTTCCACAATCAGGCGCGCGCACAAACCTGGTTTTTGATAGGGCAACGCATGATCGACCCCCATCACTGACCGGTAGTGCCAGTTGCCTCGACTCGCTGCCAAGATTTGATGGAATTCATGCGCTTCATCAATGCTTTTTGAACCGATCAGACTGAGCG
>ERZ802830.2766-NODE-2766-length-15526-cov-9.37696_pt1 | contig 15526 bp, 29 predicted proteins | sample MGYA00345654_ERZ802830 | MGnify/ENA primary metagenome ERZ802830 (study PRJEB30503, sample SAMEA104212375) | marine metagenome | biome: Westerlies Biome; feature: [SRF] surface water layer (ENVO:00010504) within the epipelagic zone...; material: water... | reverse complement strand
CGAACCCCGCAGAGTGGGGTGAGCGGTAGTACTGAATAGAGGATAGGTATAAACTATATATAAAGGCTCTACTAATACCCTCGATAGCATAGCGAACCTCTATCCCTCGATAAAGCCAGCTATTTCTATGCCTTAGGGCTCAACTTCGCACGCGTATGCTTAATGGAGCCTGAGAATACTGAGTAAAATGAGCTACCAAAAGATAAAATGGAGCCGTTGTGCATCCGTTAAGCCAGAGTTATAAGCTTAATTAGCTCTATTGGCTCTATAAGGCAATTAGCTCTACTTATCTTAGTAGCTATATATATATCTATAATAGGAGCTATATAAAGCTTTGCTTAATAAAGGCATTATATAAGAGATATATAGAGCTTACAACGTAAAGATAGACTAATATCAGGTCTATATCTATAGCCCCCGATTTCCACCCAAACCTTTAAATACCTCGCTAACCCTGTATAATTGTGCCTCCCAAGAGGTGCGAAACATAGAGGAAAAACCATGACTAATAGTATAGAACAAAGAATAAATGAACTGATGGCCAGCATGACACCTGAGCAGATAAGAAAGGTAATGACAGCAGTAAAGACTGCTTCTCCTACACAGGTAGACATGAAGTATAAACTTAGACGTATACGAACTACAGAGTTATATCATAACTCAGCACCTAAGCCACATCAGTGTGATGACTACGATTCCTATGTCAACCACTCTGACTCTATCCGAGAGCAGGTGATGCAAGGATGAATATAGAAGATATCCAAGCCTTTATCAGAGGTAGAGAACAAATGCCTATCCTTCATGTTAGAGATACTGAAGACCCTAAGTATAAAGGTATAGAGAAGTTTGTATCAGACGTAGACCCTAACATGGAAGTGTATATGCATAGTGTCGCTAGTAAACTATCTTCGTTGATAGACACCCTAAGACATATGGAGCCTAATGATTATAATAAAGTAGTGAACACCTTCAAGAAGTATGAAGTAAAGGGTGAGTCAGGCGGAGTATCAGGTGACAGAACATACGGATACGATAAGTCCAGAGTTGATGGTAGACTAATCAGACGTAGGAGAGCTAACTAATGACAGAGATATTAATAGTAACGTTTATATTCTTTTCAATATGGATACACTCATTGATAGGAGCGTTCCAATGAATTGCGTAGACTGTGGAGGATATTCAAACATAGACACAGGTGGTCATGAGTTAAATAAATATAACTGTGAACATTGTTTAGTAGACGATTACATGACCGGAGAGATATAAATGAATAAACATACGGATGATTTGCTGGATGCTGTGCAAAATATAGCAGAGATTATATATTATGAGATGTCCTTGAAGGAACAAGATATATGGTTGAATGATATAATGGCTAAAGGTATATGGTTACCCGACCCTAAGGATATAGAGTGACCCAAAGCTTTAAATACCTTGAAAACTATGTAATGACAGAAGGAAACAATGAGCGATAAGACACATCCAACGGATAAAGCAGCGACTGAGTTTATATCTCAAGTAGTTGCTGAGAGTAAGATTATAAATAGACTATGCACTATCTGTGAAGATAGCACATGGGATATACTATTAGACGGTGAACACCTTTGTGGGTATTGTTACACCGATATATACAGACACCCACTAGACCAATATAAAGAGGAACAACAATGAGTAGATACGAAAAAATGAGCCGAGAGGCTATGTTAGATACAGTCACAGGTTATACTGATGACGAAGCAAGTGAAAAGATGGAGGACAGAACTACAGCAGTAGATGAATTTATGGACTTAGCTAGAGATGCTAAGGTGCCTGAGCCTACTATGCCTGAACCGCCTGCCCCACCATCTGTGATGTCCAAACTGAAAGGTAGTGTCAATGTCCCTGAGGAATTCAAGTTCGCAGATGACAACACTTTCTATACTATGTTACGAAACATATACAGAGGAAAGAATATACTTATCACCGGCCCATCCGGCTGTGGTAAAAGTAGTCTAGGTAAAATCCTAGCAGATATAACCAATAAACCATTCTATGCGTTTAACTTTGGTGATACTATGAACCCTTCAGCCAAACTATTGGGTGATACAAAGTTCAACCAAACTGAAGGAACATGGTTCAAACCATCTCGCTTCGTATCAGCCTTGATGGATGATAGAGGTGCCTTCATGATGTTAGATGAAGTTACGAGAGATAGAACCGGTGACTTAGGTAATATCCTTATGCCTGTCCTTGACGGACAAAAGTATTTGGCCCTTGACGAATCAGATAGTGCTGACACTGTAAAGATAGACAGTGGTGCATTCTTCTTCGCTACAGCTAATATTGGCCGTGAGTATTTAGGTGCGGCACATGACTTAGATAGAGCATGGAAAGATAGATTCACCGGTGGTATATATGAGTTAGATTATCTACCACAGAAGAAAGAGCAAGAATTGATAGAGTTAAGAGTAAATGGTATTGACACCAAAGATGCATATAGAATTACTGACTTCGCACAACGTATACGTAACTTATACAAATCCGAAGAGTTATCTTCATCTGTATCAACACGTATGTGTTTATCAGTTGCTGAGTTCGTTGTCGATGGTATGGAGTTGATTGATGCATTACAACAAGTATGCTTACCATTCTATCCTATCCAAGCTGGTGACGATACAGAAAGAGTAAGAGTTATACAGACTATACAATCTATGGGTGACTAAATGGTTAGTAGAAAGAAAGATACATATTGGCATGAGGTAGCTGCCCTATGCTTACAAGCTGGTCAACCACCTGCTAAGGTAGCACAAGTAGTCAAACATTGTTTTCCAAAGACTGAGGTTAATGGTAGACACATTGGTGCATACAAGCGTAGGCTTATTGATATTGGTGTGATAGAGAAGACAACACCTACTGTTGGTAGTGTTGGTGAACTGATACAACTATCTGAAAGATTAGTGTCTGATGAAGACAAATTCATATATGGTTGTTATGTCGGTAGTATAAAGAGAAGCCTAAAGTGTTTTGAGTATAAACTTACTGAAGAAGCTAAAGATAGAGAAGATGAAGTTGAATTATGGATAGAGAAGATACAATAGAATTAGAAGAAGCACCTAAGGGTATGTTCCCTGAGGATGATGATACATATGAATTAGATGGTGACCTTGACGTATGGGGTCGTGACAGCAGTTCCGGATATACATGGAACAAACCAACTACTACATGGTGGTCCACCGGTAGCCTGAGTGCTGCTAGTGGTATGTGGGGAACTACATATGGTTCTGTTTCTGTAGATTCAGATGCTATACGTCTGAGTAGACACAAGTCACATCTCGATAGTTTATGTAAAGTAGTAGACCCAGCTGTCAAGCACACCCTTGAGTTCGGTAGCACATCTACAGGATATACTGACATGACTACCGGTAGGATAGTTATTGATGGTGGCTTACTCAAGAAGTCTGACAAGAACTTAGATATAACCTGTGGTCTTGCTATACATGAGAAGTTACACGTTATACATTCCAAACCACTACATCAGTGGATGACTAGAACAAGTCACGGTAAGACATATGGCGAGAAGCAACTATTACATAGTATATGCAACATAGTCGAAGATGAGTATATTGAGCGTCAGCTCTCTATCACTTGTCCCGGCTATGTTCACTATATAGAGAAAGTCAAAGAACACTACTTCAACGGTGAGTCAAAAGCATTAGAAGAAGGTGACAGCACATTCGGTGATATACTAAATACTTTACTTCTACTCGTAAGATATCCATCATTACTTACCAAAGAGCGTAAGGCAAACCATGCACCCCACATATCTTTCTTTATGACTGAGTTAAAAGATGGACTCAACAGTCGTGAAGATACATACAGATGTATCACAAGTTTATATGTATACCTTAAGAATGTATGGGATGATATAGCTAAAGATGAAGAGAAGTCTGATGAAGAGATGGCATCAGAAGCAAAAGCCTCAGCTGACAAGACTATAGATAGAATCAGAAAAGACTACGAAGAGATGGACTTAGAGCCAGATGAAAAAAGATTGAAGAAGATGCATGACTCTATCACTGAAGATACGTTGAGTAAACTGATACGAGAACATGGTCATGATACAGATGCTGAGTTAGAGCGTAGTCTTCTACGTTCCAAGTCAGCTGACCTATCCGATTACAGTAGACTGATGGATGAGTTATCTTCTCGTATGGTCAGGAAGATAAAAGAATTGGCTGAAACAGACTATAAAGAAATCAACATTGATAAGAATATAGCTATCTCACACAAACAACGTAAGATAAGCTGGTCCAAGCATATACCAACTGCAAGTCACAAGGACAGATATATGAACGAGGTTGATATGATGAAAGGTCAGATTAACAAACTCAAGCGTAAGATTGACTTATACGGTAACACACAACATCTACAACTACGCAACCAAAAGCGTGGTATGTTAGATAAACGTATGCTACATCGTATCCCTACAGGTAGACAAGATTTATTCAAAGCTACCATTACCAATGAGGACAAACCTCTTGACGTATGTCTACTAGTAGACGAGTCAGGTAGTATGGGTTCGTATACTATGAGTAAAGCACGACAGAGTGCTATCGCACTGAAAGAAGCTTTGGTAGACAATCCTATGCTTGACCTATGGGTATTCGGACATACCGCTGATGAAACAGAGAGAGGCAAGACAGAGATGTCAGAGTATTGGGGTCCAACTATGAAAGATAGACCTATGGCTATGGGTGGTATGCACGCCAAGTTTGAGAACAGAGATGGTAATGCCATCATCGCATCCGTTGACAAAGTCAAGGCTGAGTCGTCCGCCCCACAGGCACAGAAATTACTGATAGTGTTGAGTGACGGCGAACCATCCGCTGACTGTTATCGTGGTGATGTATCATACAGTCATACTGCTAAGTGTGTCAAGTATGCAGAGTCACGTGGTTGGACTGTTATACAAGTAGGATTTGCTGGTGCAAGAAAGTATAGTATGCAAAAAATGTTTACTAATTGGGTTTATATCGATGATACGGATAAGCTCGGTGATGAAGTTTCTAAAATTATTAGAAAGGTGATAAAGGTATGAAAACTGTAGAAAAGATAGATAGGCCAAGATTCCGAGAGTTCGCTCTTGATGAATTGGTAGAAGGTAAAGCCCCTGAGTCATATGACTTAGTGCAGCTAAAGATGGATGGTATATGGGGTTGTATGACCTTATATCAAGGTGAGTATACTATTACCTCTCGAACGGGTAAAGTAAAGATGCACCAACATTATTCTATGTATGGTGACCAAGACTGTGTTATACTCGGTGAGTATATGAAAGGTAGTCATTGGGGTCACAAGATGGGATATGATGGTATGTTCTTTGCCTTTGATTGTTTACGACACAATGGTATAGACCTTGACCATTTACCACTGAGAGATAGACTACAAGCACTTCAAGACGTAGACCTCCCTGACTTTTGTGAGATACTTGAAATGTGGTCCGCAGATATGTGGGATACAATATGGTTCAACGAAGTGATAGAACAACATTACGAAGGATTAGTATTCAAACAATCCACTGCTAACTATGCAGAACCTAAAGCATGGTCCCGTCTAAAGAATACCGTAGAAGTAGAGTATATGTGTATAGGTATGGAACCTGCTGACCCTGAGTCTAAGTATGCTGGTCTGGCTGGTGCAGTGATAGGTAGTCTAGTAGACAAACCACTAGCAGTAAAGTGTGGTGGTTTATCCGAAGATATGCGTGATGAGTTTACTAACTATCCCGAAAGATATGTAGGTCAAGTATTTACTGCTAAAGGTAACGGATGGTATCCATCTGGAACTATACGTCATCCAAAGTTCAAGTGTTGGAGAGATGACAAAGAAGTAGATGAATGTACGTATGACCAAATACCGGAGCTTATACGTGAAGGTTAGTAGGATGGGAGTGATACGGCAACTTGTTCGTAAAGAGTATGGAGCCGTCCACCCCACCGCAGACAAGATACTTGCTATCATAAAGAAGCATGAACTTAACCTATATACCACCGATGGTAAACGTAGAAGTAGGGAGGTATTGACAAAGTCTATGGCTAAAGCCCTAGCAAAGTTAAAGTAAGGTGACAGGATATAAGTAGAGGTTACTCATTGTTTTACCTCTAACCCGTCGATTCACCACGAGATGAATTGACACCACTGAATTTTCCCTCTATTTATATCCCACTAAATGTACTGAGACTTGAATATAAAAGCAATCGCCGCTGAGAAATATAAACAGGCCACGCCCTAACGTGAAGACTTTCCATAAAATTGTCAAATAGGGAGAGTAGGACAGTTTTATATATGTTGGCCGAACCATAGAAGCAAATGCCAAGCAGATGATTTTTATAAGAATTACGCTATTGCTTGAGAACGTCGCATAGCGATGGAAAAGTAAACTAGCTTATTGATTCTGGAAAGAGCTATAAGTATAACGGTTTGGTGTTATACGCCAACAAACGACAAGGAGGTTTGAGTTATTAATAATCCTCGTCAGTATCAGTTTTGGATTGCTTTATCTCTCTCAGTACACCACAAACTTTAAATAGACGGAGTAAATAATATATTAGTATGACTAAGCAAAGAAAGGTCAAAGTACCTTATGAAGGATATAAACTACCGCCAAGTGCTGAAGCAGGTGGCAAGTTTGTAGACTTCAAAAAGATAATGGAACGTAAGCCTGTAAAGGTAGTGAAAAGAAGAGTAAAGAAAAATGCACTGTAAACAATGTAATTGGAAGTTAGCCCCTGAGTATGTGAGATATAAGACACAACAAGGTGAACCACTATGTCAAATGTGTTACGTAGCACTAGGTGGTATCGTATGAGTGATAGTGACATAGATATGAAAGAAGCACAATGGTTTATACTTATAGCTGGGTTCATGATGTTATGGATGGTTATGGTGATGATGTCATGACCTTAAGTTATTGGGGTGAATGCCCTATATGTAAAGGACCACTCGAAGAAGTATACTACGGTGGTGGTGTAACTAAACATGAGTGTAACAACTGTGTAAAGAATTTTGTAACAAGTATAACGAGTGACTATGACGACGAGTGATAGATATTGGCATAGTGTATATCTTGATGAGGTATACGTTCAACCATCGAAGAAGTTAGCTGATGAAGCTCAAGCCAAACTTAGAAATGAAAAGGAATATGAATGGAGAGCTAATTATGGTGATGGAGAGCGTAACCATACTGAGAAAGTTATTGAAGTAGAAGAAGAAAAAGATTGGATTGACAGTATATCCAAAGCCGTGCCCCCCACAGACTATGCTCAGTGGAAAAAATTAGAAAGAGAAGGATTTGAAGAAGCACCTACCCTTACACTTGATTGGGTTTTGTTATCTTCATGCTTATATTTCTTTATGTGGTATAGCTTACCTTTGCTTATATTACTATACTTAGCATAACGTTTTGCCTAATAAAGCTATTAGGCTCTACTAATATACCATAAACTATATATAGAGCCTTGCCCTATATATCTATATAGCTATGATAAAGCTATAGTGATATGAATGGCAAAGAATACAGGAAAGAACTTTGAGAATGAGATAAGGAAGAGCCTTCAGAAAGCAGATTTATGGTGGTTTAGGATACAGGATACAAATGATGTCAGTAGATTCGTCAAACAAGCAGTCGCAGAAAAGCAACCAGCTGATTTTATGGCTGTATATCGCAGTCGCCCTATCCTTATTGAGTGCAAAACCACTAGGAATCTTACTAGTTTCCCTTTATACTATGGTAGTAGCAGGTCTATACCTTCACACCAAATTAAGATGGCAAGACAAGCTGAGAGGCATGGAGCCTTAGCTTATATATTTATAAGACGTGACGAACCTAGAAATAAAAGAGTTTGGGCTATAACCCCAGACCAAGCAGATTATCTGTACAAAAAGAAAGATGGAAAGAGTATTAATTGGAAATGGTTTCATGCAAATGCATATGAACTTAGAAAACTTAAATCACCTGTTAGGTGGGAAGTTATACCTTTACTCGAAGAAAACCTTTAAATACCCCTTAGGTATTATTAGATTACTAGAAGTGATAAAATGAATAGAACAAAAGTATTTGAACAATGTTTTAATGCGGCCCAACATTACAGGGACACAGGTAAACATAAGCAAGTATCCTTTAGGTATAATCCTGAAGAGAGAACTCAGTTCGAGTTTAGCTCATGGAAACATGAGAGAGACCACCACAGTGTTAGAAAGATATTAGTTGAAGATATAAAGTCATCATCTGATGGAAACATATACGTGGTCGGTGTGGACAACAGGTACAACCTTAAACAGTTTGCCAATCAACACCCACAACACGTTCGCTCGTACCGTATAGATAGAATACACGTATTATGAGTAGAACAAAGAGACGCACGCCTCCGGTAGTGTCTCCGCCGCCTAACAAGGCAGCAAACCCTCAGTGGTGGGCGGATGAGTCTAATCTGATAAGATTACACCCTTCCTACCCTGAGTCAAAACACCCAAGCAGGAATAAATATGCGAAGAAAAAGAAATAACCCGAATGATATATTCGGAATAGATGAACTACTAGACTCATGGATGGATATGATGAGTTTAGCGTATGGCTTAGATGCCAACCAATTAGAGCCTATCACTAAAAAGAAGGCTCCTAAGAGAGATACAATGTCATACGAAGATAGAGATACTGATATAGTATTTACTATAGATATGCCCGGAGTATCTAAGAAAGATATAAACATCGAAGTAGAAGACCACTTTATTAAAGTGTCAGCTACCAACGGTAGTGGCAGAGACTACAACTATACCCGTAGGTTCAAACCTCAGGTAGATGCAGACTCAGCTAAGGCTACATTTACTAATGGAGTATTAGATATAACGGTTAGTAAAGTGGCAGAAAAGAAAGGAAAACAGGTGAAAATAAAATGAATCAAGTAGGAACTATTAAGAGAATAGACCAATATGAACGTGTTTATGTCCCTAAGCAAATCCTCGAAGCTCTTGGTTTGGAGAAATCCACTGAAGAGAAACACGGCGGACATTGTGTATGGGTAGAGACCGACATGGGCTATATGCTTAAGAAAGCAAATGTTGACATAGAAGAATGAGTCGATATAAGAAAGAGAACTTCAACCGTATATGGAACAAAGAAGCTTCTAAGTCTCGTGACACCCTTAAATATAAGGTAAAGCAACGAGGCTTGGAGCCAAATGAGAAAAATTGTTTCGAGTTTTATATGGGTTATATTCGTCCATGGGCGGATAGACGTGGTAACGTAAAACATCTTAATTCGTTTTACAATGCTAATTATATGAGAAGTATAGGAAGGAATAAATATGGAAGACCAATTAAACACACGGGTAAGAAAAAGAAGTAGTGAGTTAACTAGTGGAGATTGGACTCCCTTTGTCAATAATATAGAGGACATTTTGTCAGAGATAAAAGTGGTAAAGGAAGAACTAATTGACTTAGATAACAAAATAAGTGAGACGACAGGAATGATAAAGAACCTAAGAAAAATATTAATAAAATTAGAGGTCATAGATGACAGATTCATCTTCTAAAACTATGGATAAACCATTATCCACAGCTGAGATGATGATGGCACAGGACCTTATGGAAAGTAAGATAGCAGAAGCCAAAGCTAATAGTAAGATGACACATCTTCTTATGTTTGGTAATTTCCGCATGGAGATAGTTCCATCGGCAGATACAGACGTAGAGAAAATATTCAGCAACACTATGGCCTTTTTACATGGGGGGGCGGGGGGGGGTATCGGGAGGGCGGGGTGGCGGGCTTCCCCACTACCTATAGGTGGTATGCATGGTTGAAACTAAAAACGGAACCTTGTTAGGTAAATGTGCCATTGATGGCCAACCTATCTATGAGGGAAGCGGATTTAGAAGTCAATATTGCACAGTATCTAATGGTAGATGGATATCCGGTGACACATTACTTAAGTTATATAAAAGAACTTTCGAAGCCTTTTTAGCACATAACGAAGATGCTGCGGCAGAGAAAGCTATATTATTAGATAGACTTGAGAAGTATGGGTGGCAGACTGACCCAGAGACAGGTAGACTAACCAAAGTTTTAAATAGGTCTGAAGAAATGGAGTAAACATGGCAGAACAAGCAACAGAACTAAAATTAGTTGGCGGATTATTCCGCAACAAAAGCAAGAAGGGTGACGTATACTACTCTGGAAAGGGTGAAGACGGCACACAATATGTCCTATTTAGGAACGCGTATTGGAAAGAAGGTGAAGAAAACAAACCTTACTTCCGATTACATCAGAAAGTCCCTAAAGGTAGTTCTAACACTATGATGGACTAATGGAATACAGCGATTGGATTAAATCCAAGCACAGTGCAAGAGTATGGTTAGACAATTCAATGATGGCACAGTGTCAGTTCGCGACTATCAAACCTATAAAGAAGTATAAGGATTTTGATGGTAGAAGATATACAGAATATAATTATGGAATATATACACAAGACAGCGGCAAAGATATACGATATCTACCTACGAGTGAAACTACTCATAGAAATATTCAAGGAAAGTTCCGTGACAACCTTGAAGCGGGTAAAAACCCTACTGAGTTTCTTTGGGAAGTTCGAAGGTCGTTGAGTAATTACGGTGATTATATGATATATCAATTCACACCTTTATATCTTAAAGGTTGGATAGAAGAAAGGGATAGACCTCCCTTGACAGGAACAATAGAAATAGAGGACATATGGGAAACTTAGCAGACCACAGAAGATTGAGAAAAGAACAAGGACTATACGAAGAAGACCCCGGCACGGGAAAGTATACAAAGCAAGAAGCTAATTATATACCTTTTTTAGGTAATAATCCTAGCGATGAGAAGCCAGCTATCTACACAGGTAGATTCAATGTAACAGGTGGCACTATAGAACTAGAGGCTAAACGTAGCGGTGGGAAGCTTCATCTGACTTGTTTAGCTGACGAGAAGCATAACAGAGCCATATTCGAATGTGTAGAGAGATTTGTTAAAGCTATATTCGATGGTACAGCAAGAGAGATAAAGGATGCTGACCCTGAAGATTCTCAAATTGAAAAACTTCGTGCTGAGTTGAGCCAAGTTACAAAGGAAAAGAAAGAAATGAAGGATACGTTAGAGACTTTACGTAAAGCCTTACACGGATAATAATGGAAATACACGACATAGTAAGATACTTACATAACGTAAGAAAGAAAGATGGTTCAGCTAATCCTATCATTGGAGAAGATGAACTGGGAGTAGTAGCTACCCTTAGCTATCTATTAGAAGATAACAATTTTGTTATCAAAGCCTACAGTGGTACAGGAAAAACTGTCATCATGGATGCAGTATTCGGACTACTACCTGAGGAATACTTCCACTCGATAGAACATCTTTCTGAAACAGCGGTCTGGTACGATGCAGATAAAATTAATCGTGCTAGATTTATATCAATCCCCGAAGCTCAGAAATTACCTGAGGGAGTAATGGAAGTTATAAAGACTTGGGGAGACGGAAGACCTGCACTCCGTAAAAAAACTGATGTGACCACACAGGATGTCACCGAGCAGAAGCTCAACCCTAAATTTGTATTCATGTGCGTAGCAGTAGAAAACAATAAGGGTAGCTCTTACTTCGACGCTGAGTTGGAGAGAAGATGTATGATAGGTCACACCAATCCTACCGTCAAACAGACGGATGCAGTTGTAAAGCATAAACTTATGGACAGTGCTGTCCCTAAGAGCTTTATGACAACGATGACCAGTGAAGAGATAGACGCACTACAGGCTCATATCATTGATGCCGTAGGTCGTAGAGATGACGAGAATGCAATACTTCTACGTAATCCTTGCGCACCTTTTATCTCTGAGGCCATCCCTACTTTATTCCCTGTGTCGAGAAGTAAAGTACAATACCTATTGAAAGTTATCAATGCCGTAGGCCGATTTTATCCAGATGAGATATTGAAGGTCGAGAAAGATGGTGTTACCTATGGATTGTTGACCCCTAAGCATACTTGGCTGGGGTTACGTATCTATCTCAATTCCTTCTTGAATGAATGTTTGCATATGCCATCACACGGCACAGATGTCTTGAAACTATTTCCTGACACACGTGTTGACAAATTTGGACTTGCAGGTTCAGACATAGTTAAGATGACTAGTAGAGAGATACGAACAGCAGCTAAGTCTGCCGGTCTACCTTTTACTAAGATAGAACCGATAGTAGAAGGTTTGGTATTCACAGGTTTCTTAGAAACTAAAGAAGATGATGGTAAGAAGTATTACTTCAAGAGTCCTTTACTCAGAAGTCCTGCTTCTAAGATTGATTGGGGTGAACTAATAAACCAAACTAAAGATTTTATGGACACACACTGGGAAGAGTGTTCAGAAGAGTATAAAGCACGTTATTGTGATAACGTAGAAGCAGTTGACCCATTTACTGGTGAGACTGTTATGATAGCCAGCGATGCCGCATCCCCCACAGATATGGATGTGGTTGGTGGTGATTTCCCTGAAGAGTTCAAAACTAAAGCAGACTACGAATGGTTTGTTGATAATGATTGGAATGAAGTAGAGTTCCTACTGAACGCACAGGGTGATTACAAAGCAGTGGATATAGAAAAGATAAAGGAATATAAAGATGGGCTATAAATGCGAAGAAGGTTGTGATTGTAAAAATAAAGATGACCCTAATAAATCATGTTATATTAAAGAACGTCATTATGAAAAACATAGAAGACCAGAGATTCTAATGCGTAGGAAATATGGTATTAGTATGGCTGATGTACTGATAATGGAAATGAAACAAAACCACGCCTGTGCTTTATGTAACGCAATACCTACACCCAGAGGTACAGGTAAACAGATAGGAAAGAAGAATGGAAAAAAAGGTAGTCATGGTTTAGTAGTAGACCACGACCATGAAACAGGTAAAGTAAGAGCTTTATTATGTCAACCTTGTAATATTTTGGTAGGTAACTACGAAAAGATAAAAAGATTGGATATGGAAAATAAATTAGAAAAATATATAAAAGGAGTATAAATGGATTTTGAAACGTATAAAGAATGGACAAGAGAAACAGCAGTCTATCCTACGGGTAGAGTAACTGTACATGGAACGAGGATAGACTTAGAAGAACAATACCTTATCATGGGGTTAGCCAATGAAGTAGGTGAGTTCTTGGGTAAGTGTAAGAAGCAGATGCGTGGCGATAGTGTTACGATGGATGATAAGATAGCTGAGTTAGGTGATATATTTTGGTATCTAGCTAGACTATTAGATTCCTATGACCTTTCACATCAAGATGTACTACATGCCAATTTTGTTAAATTAATGGACAGAAAAAATCGTGGAGTAATTAAAGGTGACGGGGATAATCGATAATACTAAAACCAAAGAACGCAAACATTGGGTTGAATTGTTACATGCTACATGGATGTATCATCAACAAGAAGTAAAGAATGCGGCCAGTCCTATATTAGGTGCAGAGATGAGTGATGATGAGTTATTTCACATGGCTGCCTCTGTAGCTATACAGGACTGTATGGCCCTTATACAACAACTAGAAGCGTATGGTTACTTTGATGAAGGAGATGAAGAAGATGAAGAACTTAGTACACCGGGGCCAGCAGGATGAGTAAAGAGATAATGGAAGAGTATTCTACCACATTCTTTGATTGTGTATTAGAATATCCAGAAGAAGTGCAACAAGATATATTCAACCTATATGCTTATTTACGTGTGGTAGATGAGATGGTAGAGCAAACGGATGCTGATGGTAAGATATACAACTATAAAGAATGGAGACAGATAATAGCTGATTTTCATAAAGTTAGTGATAAGTATGAGTTTGAACCAGAATGGTTAGCTTCATTTCATCAGTCTATGTTTACTGATGTAATTAAGAAAGAACATACGGTAATGTCTATGTTAGAGTATTGTAAGGGCTCAGCTGAAGCTGTTGGTTGCATGATGGCGCGTATACTTGGTTGTACACCAGATGCGGATAAATATGCTAAAGCGTTAGGTAGAGCCTATCAGATTATTAACTTTGTGAGAGACTATGAAGATGATACATCAAGAGGATATCACTACATCAATGATAATTTTGCATTTTATTGTAACATGTTTAAGAATGATTTAGAGTATGCTTTAAAAGGTATGGAGTCTATACCAGAGCATCTACGAGCGCCTATATATAAGGCTAACAAGATGTATAACAGTATAGCGGAGCAGTATCTATGATGGGAAGGTTTTGTGGAGAGTGTTACAAAAAGAACTTTATGTTAACAAGACCATGCGCAAAGGTATATCAAGACTACCATAAGATTATATGGGAGTGTCCTGAATGTAGAAAAGAATATGAACAAATATGGAGAGAATACGATGAGGACTAATGAATGCCCAAAATGTTTGGGGAAGTGTTTAGTTTATACCTATGATGGTAGAGCTAGATGTGCGAAGTGTGATAGTTTTGAGTGAGACAAACTTTTATATATGCAATTGTATATATGGACATCAGAACTGTCAGTGTGATGGAAAAGGAAATAAAAGGAAGGACAAAGATATGAAATATAAAAAATGTACAGAATGTGGGCAACACATCTCTCATTTCGAGGGAAACCTGTGTGACCACTGTGAGGGTAGGAAATAATGCAAACATTCCTACCAGTAGCAGACTTTGCTAAGTCTGCACAAATGTTAGACTACAAACGACTAGGTAAGCAACGTGTTGAGGGTATGCAACTGCTCAATGCTATGCAACCTGATTATCCCCACAAAGGTTGGTTATCACATCCAGCCAAGGTCATGTGGGAGGGATACGAGAACGCACTGAAGGAGTATGTGAATACAATGATTACACAGTGGAAAGCCAGAGGATACAACAATACCATGAAACTATATAAGATTGATGGACCTATTGAATATCCTGAATGGCTAGGCAACGACAAGATACACAAGTCACACCGTATGAACTTATTACGTAAAGACTTCGAGTTCTATTCAAAGTTGTGGCCTGACGAAGCGATAGAATACGCTTTCGATATAGAGTCGTATCCTTACTATTGGCCAGTACAGGGTAGATGGAAACTATCTACTCCTGATAGAACTGGTACACGTTGGGAGAATGAGTGAAAGTTCCACTAATTGGAGTCACTAGCCCATACACCAGAAACCTAGAAACAGGTGACGACCAAGTCGTTATGTGGCAGAACGGGGAGAAGTTGGTTGATACCTCTCCCTACGAGCCACATTGTTATATCCCCGATGAGAATGGGGACGTTTATTCTTTAATAGGGCAAAAGGGCTCTATTAATATGAAAAGGGTGCCTTATAGAGCTGGTGAGGAGCTTCCTAAAGGCGTAGTGCTTGATGGAGCCAGAGAGAACATTATGGACAGGCTAGTGATAGAGCACCCAGATTACTTTTATGGATTTCCAAATAGCCAACCTCTCAAATCTCTTTGTTTTGATATAGAGACACACTCACCCGACGGGTCGTTTCCCTTCG
>ERZ802830.2765-NODE-2765-length-15536-cov-11.8488_pt1 | contig 15536 bp, 18 predicted proteins | sample MGYA00345654_ERZ802830 | MGnify/ENA primary metagenome ERZ802830 (study PRJEB30503, sample SAMEA104212375) | marine metagenome | biome: Westerlies Biome; feature: [SRF] surface water layer (ENVO:00010504) within the epipelagic zone...; material: water... | reverse complement strand
ATAAAAATAATTATAAAATTATTTGGAAAACTAAATAAAGTTATTTACATTGTTATATAAAACGTTTTAAAATGAATATCATCTTTAACATAATAGGAGGCATTGGAAAATGTATAGCAGCTACTGCTGTATTAAAAGCTATTAAAACCCAATATCCTAATTCTAAAGTTATAGTAATTTCCCAATTTCCACAATTATTTAAAAATAATCCAAATATTGATATTGTTCATAAAAATGAAGAATTAGGAAATGCTGTTTTTAATCTTTATATTAAAGATAAGGAATGTAAAGTATTTGCTATTGATCCATTTCATCATAATGATTTTATTACTGAAAAATCTCATTTAATTGAAACTTGGTGTAAAATAAATGATATAAAATATAATGGAGAACAACCTGAAATATTTTTAACTCAGGGTGAAAAAGAATATTATGGAAAAGTATATGATATTGACCCAGCAAGTGGACAAAAACCTCTTATGGCTATTCATACAAATGGTGGTGTAAATTCACCTGAAGTTTTTCCTGGTTATAATTGGGCAAGAGATTTACCTCAAGATATTGTAGTTAAATTGATAGAAGAATATAGAGATTATTATACTATAGTACATATAAAAAGACATGATCAACAAGGTTATCCTGATACTTTAGAATGTATTGATTCTCCTAGAGCTATAGCTTATATGTTATTACAATCAGAAAAAAGAGTATTTATTGATAGTTTTGCTCAACATTTAGCTGCTGCTTTAGATTTACCTTCTACTGTTTGTTGGGTTACTACTAACCCCGTTGTATTTGGATATGATATACATGATAACGTTTTTGCAGAACCTCATAAAAAAGAATTTACAACTAACGCAAAAACTTATTCTCAATATGAATTAAACGAAGGAATACTTGATTTTCCTTGGGGAAAAAATGAAGAGGTTTTTAACATTAATAAAATATTTCAATCAATTAATAGAAGCTAATGAATAAAGTATTACAAATGACTCAACCTTTAGAAGTTGATCAAACTAATTATTATTATTTTGAACAAGGGTTTAATGAAGAAGAGTTAAAAAAAATAGAACAAGAAACAACAAAATTACCTTTACATACTGCTTCTACTTTTGGTGGTGATGATGGTAAAACAAGAGTATCAAGAGTAAAATGGGTACCCCAAAATACTCAATGGTGGTGGTTATATAATAAACTAAATGATATGGCTATAGAAGCTAATAAAAGTTTATTTCATTTTAGTTTACATACTATGCCCGAACAAATTCAATATACAGAATATGTTGGTAGTAAAGGGGGTAAATATGAATGGCATCAAGATATAGGACCTGGAATGGGTTCACAAAGAAAAATTTCAATAACAGTTCAATTATCTGAACCAGATGATTATGAAGGAGGAGATTTAGAATTATTTAAAGGCGGTCCTTTTCCAGAGGATGCAGCAGATGAACATTCTTCTCATATTATAAAAGCACCAAGAAAAGCAGGTTGTGTATTTATTTTCCCTTCATTTATGATGCATAGAGTAGCTCCTGTAATATCAGGAACTAGAAAATCTTTTGTACTATGGTTAGGGGGTGGACATTATATATAAAATATGATTTTAGATAATATATCACAAATAGCAATCCATAATGGTGGAAGTTTAACACCATTAATTATACCTTCAGAATTAACTGGGGGTACTGGTTTATGTAATGTTTCTGTTTACTTAGATGAAAACGGAGATTTATTAGCTAATATTAGGCACGTTCATTATTCATTATATCATTCAGAATTTAATCAAAAATTTTATTGTAAGTGGGGTGCTTTAGCTTATTTAAATCCTGAAGATGATTTAACTTTAACTACAGGTAATTATCTTTGTAAATTAGATAGAGAAACACATGAAATATTAGAATTTAAAAATGTAGACACTTCAAAACATGATATTAAACCTATTTGGTCATTTGTAGGTCTTGAAGATGCTAGAGTATTTAGATGGGAAGGCAAATTATATATTTGTGGTGTAAGAAGAGATGTTTATGATAATGGACAGGGTAGAATGGAGTTATGTGAAGTTGATTGGACTAAAGATGCTATTATTGAAAAAACAAGAGAAAGAATACACCATAAATCTCAAAATTATTTAGAAAAAAATTGGATGCCTGTAGTAGATATGCCTTATCATTTTTTAAAATGGACTAATCCTTTAGAAATAGTTAAAGTTAATCTAAAAGATAAAGGAAAAGAAAAAGTACAAGAAGGTGTTTTAAATACTGTATCTTGTGAAACTGTAATTACTAAAGATAATTATGTAAAATTACCTTGGGATTTAAGAGGAGGTTCACAAGTAATTAAAATTGATGGGTTATATACTTGTATTACTCATGAAGTTGATTTTTTCCATCATGAAGGAAATTATAAAGATGCTTTTTATTATCATAGGTTTGTTATGTGGGATGAAGATTGGAATTTAGTAAAAGTATCAAAACAATTTCAATACATGGGTACTAGAATAGAATTTACTTGTGGTTTAGCACTTGATGGAGATGATTTATTAATAACATTTGGTTACCAAGATAATGCAGCTTTTATTTTAAAATGGCCTAAGCATTTACTTGATAGATTAGAATGGGAAGATTTAGAAAAATTAAAATAATATGGTTAATCAAGAACAATTAAAAGAACAAATTTATAGATATGTTGATGCTCCACTAAATCCTGGAGTAAATTTTGATACAGGTTTGTATTATGAAGCAATAGGCCAAACTGCGGCGGCATTATCTTTCTTTTTAAGGTGTGCAGAGTTAACTGAAGATGATCTTTTAGCTTATGAAGCTTTATTAAAAACTTATAGATGTGTAGCAAAACAAACTAGAAGACCAGTTTGGGAAAAAGAACAATTAATGATAGCTATGACACATATGCCTAAAAGACCAGAAGCTTATTTTTTACTTAGTCAATGGCATAGTGCAAGAGAAGAATGGACTGAAGCTCATCATTTTGCTGTAACAGGTCAAAAAATATGTGATTTTGATGCAAAATCTTTAAATTCTGATGTAGGATATGTTGGCCATTGGGGATTAAAATTTCAAGAAGCATTTACTTGTTGGTGGAGAGGACAAAGAGATCATTCAATAAAATTATGGAAAGAATTATATGTTAAGGAAAGAATTATATGTTAACCCTAATATTGATAATGAAGAATATTTTAATATTATTTTAAATAATCTTAAAAATTTTAAAATAATACCTATTGAGCATGAACCAATTGTTTATGTTGGAGAAAAATTTAAAGAATTACAAAGCTATATAAGATTTGCTGGTTGTAAAAGAGTAGATCATACTAATGCTCAAGCACTTCAAGATTTATTTGTTCTAAGATGTCATGAAAATAAATTTAATGGTACTTATTTAGAAGTAGGTGGTGGAAAACCTTATATAGGTAATAATACAGCAATACTAGAAAGTAGAAACAAATGGAAGGGATTATCTATTGATTTACATCAACCTTATGTTGATCAATGGAAAGAATCTTTAAGAGAAAATCCTATTATACGTGAAGATGCTGCACATTTAAATTATCTAGATTTAATTAATGAATATAAATTAGGTAATGAAATAGATTATTTATCAATTGATATTGATCCTGCTTATCAGTCATTAGAAGTATTAAAAAGAATACCTTTTGAAGAAGTAAAGTTTGGTGTTATTACTTTTGAACATGATCATTATAATGATGCTACAAGAAAAGTTAGAAAAATATCAAGAAATATATTAGAATCTCATGGATATATTTTAATTGCAGGTAATATTTCTATGGATGAAAATTGTCCATTTGAAGATTGGTGGGTACACCCTCATTTAATAGATGAAAAAATAATAGAACAAATTAAAGTACCTTTAACTGATGTGTTACCTGTTAAAAATTACATATTTAAATAAATTATTATGATATATTGGTTTACAGGACAACCAGGTTCAGGTAAAACTGTTCTTGCAAACTTACTAAAAGAGAAATTTTTACCTCATGCTTTTCGTATTGATGGGGATGAAATGAGAGATTTATTTACTAATAAAGATTATTCAATAAAAGGTAGAGTAACTAATATAGATACAGCACAAAAAATTTCCCATTATTTACATAACCAAGGAAAAGATGTTATTGTTTCTTTAGTATCCCCTTATTTAGATCAACGTGAAGAATTTAAATCTTTACTAGACTGGCAAATAAAAGAAATTTATGTACATTATGATACTTCTTATGTTCAAAGAGGTAGAGAAAATTACCATGTTGTTAATTTTGGTACACCCAATAAAGATTTTATTGATGTAGATACTACAAAACAAACTGAAATTGAATCAATTATAAACATAGTTAAAAAATTAAAATTATGAAGTACTCAATGTTTATCGGTAGGTGGCAGCCATGGCACCAAGGTCATCGATGGTTAATAGACCAACGTTTAAATGACGGGAAAAACGTATTAATATGCATAAGAGATGTAGAACCTAATGAAAAACAACCTTGGACCCCACAAGAGGTATTAGTTAATTTATCTAATGAGTTAGAAGATTTAATTCAAGAAGGAAGAATTAAAATAATAATAATTCCAGATATTGAATCCATAAATTATGGAAGAGGAGTTGGATATGATGTTATTGAACATATACCTCCTTCTGACATCCATGATATATCAGCTACAAAAATAAGAGAAAAAATGCGTAATGAAGGTAAATTATAATATTTATCTATGTTGCATTAAATTCATTATTTAATTAAATTGCACAATATGAGTTGGACCTATAAAGGCGAAACTAAAAAAGAAATCACTGATTTCCCCCCAAATTCTTACGGATTCGTGTATGTAATTACACATTTACCTAGTAATAAAAAATATATAGGTAAAAAAATATTATATTTTACTAAAAAAGTAAAAATAGGAAAAAAAGAATTAGCTAAAATGCAAGATTTAGTAGGTAGAAGACCTACTTATAAATTAGCTATAAAAGAATCAGATTGGAAAAGTTATTATGGTTCACAAAAAGAATTAAAATCATTATTATTAGAAAGTAAATCAACAGATTTTAAAAGAGAAATAATTAAAATTGTACCTAATAAAAAATTATTAACTTATTTTGAAACTAAATACCAATTCCTATATCAGGTATTAGAAAAACCGGATGAATTTTTTAATGATAATATTTTAGGTAAATTTTATACTAAGGATTTTGAAGTTATAGAATACGAAGATCCCTTGGAAATTAAAAACTGTTAATGTATATTACATCGTTATGGTAAACCAGTTATTAGTAACTTTGGTTAATTCTGTGCTTGGTACGGGAAAAGCTACTGCAAGAAACAATTATGCATATCACTGTCCCTTTTGTAATCACCATAAACCAAAGTTAGAAGTAAATTTAACAGAAAACAAACAAGGTAATAATCCTTGGCATTGTTGGGCTTGTAATAAAAAAGGTAAAACTATCTTTAATTTATTTAAGGCTATAGGTGTTGATATGTCTAAACTTAATGAAGCTAAATCATTAATAAAAAATTCTAAATTTCTTAAATTTACTAAATCCAATGATGTAATTAAATTACCACCTGAGTTTATTGGCCTGGATGACGTTGATAATAACGATATCATTGCTAGGCACGCGTTAGCATATTTAAATAAAAGAAACATTAGTAAAAACGATATTTTAAAGTATAATATAGGTTATTGTAAAAGTGGATTATATAATAATATGATTATAATTCCTACTTATGATGTAGATGGTAGATTAAATTATTTCACAGCTCGTTCATTTGAAAAAGAACCTTATATAAAATATAGAAATCCATCTATAAGTAGAGATATTATCCCTAATGAACATTTTATTAATTGGAAATTGCCAATTATTTTATGTGAGGGTTTATTTGATGCTATTGCTATTAAACGAAATGCAATACCATTATTAGGCAAAAATATACAAAGTGAATTAATGAAAAAAATAGTTGGTTCATTTGTTCAAAAAATTTATATAGCATTAGATAAGGATGCTATAAAACAAGCTTTATACTTCTGTGAACAATTAATGAAAGAAGGTAAAGAAGTCTATTTTGTAGATTTACAAGATAAGGATCCAAGTGAAATGGGTTTTAAAAATTTCACAAAACTAATACAAAATACAGTTCCAATGACTTATTCTTCTTTATTGGAACAAAAACTAGCAGTATGATTAAAAAAACATACAATCGAATTTTAGAGATCTCAGACGATCATAAACAAATAACTTTACCTGATTCTAGATATTATAGAAGAAATGGTGAATTTTATCCATCAGTAACTTACGTTTTAAATTCTTATCCTAAAGGTAGGCATTTTGAAGATTGGTTAAAAAAAGTTGGTTATAGTGCAGATTGGATAGTAAAAAAAGCAGGAGAGGAAGGTAATAAAGTACATGAATTAATTGAAAAATATTTTGAAGGCAAAGAAATAAGTTATTTAAGTGCTGAAGGTTACCCTAAAATGGATCCTTTAGTTTGGCAAATGTTTTTACGTTTTGTAGATTTTTGGGAAACACATAAACCTACTTTAATTGAAACCGAAGTCCATTTGTTTAGTGATGAACTAAAAATTGCAGGTACATGTGATTGTATTTGTGAAATAGATGGTAAATTATGGGTTATTGATTTTAAAACATCTAACCATTTACAAACTACTTATGATTTACAAAGTGCTGCTTATGCCCAAATGTATAAAGAATGTTTTGGTAAATCTGCAGATAAAATTGGTGTATTATGGTTAAAGTCTAAATCTAGAGGTGTTGATAGATCAGGTGTTAAAATTAAAGGTAAAAAATGGGAAATGCATGAATCACCTAGAACACAAGAAGAAAATTTAGAGATATTTAAATCTGTTAAAAGAATATTTGATTTAGAAAATCCTAAACATAAACCTGCTACTTCTTCCTTTAAAACTACAGTAAAGAGAACCACATAAAAATTAGGCTATCCCGGGTATTTTTCGTATATTTATAACATATGATAAAACTCTATAATCTTTTACTAGAACAAGTAGGTCAACCTAAAGCTATTATTTTATCTGGTGCTCCTGGTGCCGGTAAGGGTTATGTTTTAAAAGGTTTAGATTTAAGCAATATTAAAGTTTTAAATGTAGATAATAGATATGTTGATAACTTAAAACAAGCTAATGTATCATTAGATTTAAAAAACTCTTCACCTGAAGATAGGAGTAAGCAAGCAATTGCTATGTCACAAGCTAATAAAGATTTTGATAAAGATGTAGAAGATACAATAAAAGCTAAAGAATCATTTATTTTAGATGGTACTGCTGCATCTTATAAAAAAACAGTAGAATTAAAAAATGAATTAGAAGAAGCAGGATATGAAGTATTTATGCTTTATGTTTATACTGATTTAGAAAGATCACTTAAACAAAATGAAGATAGGTTTGAAAAATCAGGTGGTGAAGATAGAAGTTTAATGCCCGCTATAGTTTTAAAAACATGGAATAATGTAACTCAAAATCATAAACCCTATAAAGAATTATTTAAAGATAATTTTGTTTCTGTTGCTAATACTTTAGAGGATGAAAAAATAGATAATTTAGAGGATATTATAGATAAATATTTAACTCCTTTTAAACCTAAAAATACAAAACCTAAAACTGCAGCTAGACAAAGATATGCTGATAAACAAAAAGAAAAATTAAATAAAGAAATAAAAGTTTTATTAGATGGAGGGGCAGAAGAAATAATTAATACTTCAGTATCAGCTGATGAAGCAAGAGCTAAAATTAATATGTTTTTAAAATAATGAACAATTTAACTAAATTTTTAATAAATGAGTTATCTCCCGATCAGCGAACAAAAAGACCTAAAAAAGTAGGACTTTATGCTGGTGGGTTTAAACCCCCAACTAATGGTCATTATAAAGTAGTTACCCAGGCATTAGCTGATAACCCAGATTTAGATGAATTGATAGTATACATTGGAGCAGGTAAAAGAGATGGTATTGACCAAGCTCAATCTATGTTAATTTGGGATATATATAAAAAATATTTACCATATAAAGTTATATTAGAACCTACTTCAAAACCACCAATAAGAGCAGTATATGATTATGCTAAAGAAAACCCTGAAGTAGAAGTAGATTGGATTTTAGGTGCTAGAGAAGGTAATGAGGAAGATTTTACTGATATAGCTAAAAGAACCCAAGCGGCAGATAATTACCCTAATATTACATTAAGAACTACAGTTACAGATTCAGGTGCTTCAGGTACAGCGGCTAGAAATGCATATAAAGTATCTCAAGAAAAATTAGAAAAATTATTACCTAAAAAATTAAGTCAAGCTGATAAAGATGAAGTTTATAACATATTAAATAGAACAATTTCAGAAAATAAAAAGAATTGTGGTTGTGGGCAAGATCCTTGCATTACTTATGGAACATTAAATGAAGGTAAGTATGATAGTTTAGTAACTAAATTAGCTAGGTTTACTTTAAATGCTTGGAAAGGTGATTTAAAAGATGGACAAGAAACAGGATTTTTTGAATTAGAAATAGGCCCTGGTTTAGAATTTGACTACCCACATTTAAAATTTTTATACCAAGCTAAAGCTAAATTTGGTGACGTTTTTAAACCCACAGGCTCAGCTACACCAAACCCATCTAGAGGACTACCAAAAGTACAATTACGATATTATTTATCTACTGAAGATTTACCTAGAATGTGGGAACAAATTGCATTTGATTTAAGAAATACAATTAGACATGAAATAGAACATCTAATGCAATCGGGACCTAATGTTAAAAAAGGTAAAGAAATGAAGGGTGATTATTTAAAAAGAAAAGAATTAATGACTGGTGAAAAACCATGGTGGGCAATTTGGAGAGATAAATATAAAGATGCTGAGTATTATAAATTAGAAAAAGAAGTAGATGCTAACTTACAAGGTTTATATTTAAAAGCAAAAAAAGTAAGAAAACCATTAGAATTTGTTATTGATAATTATTTAAACTATGATTTAAATTTACCATCAGAAGACATAAAAGGTATAAAAGCATTATGGAGAGAAAGAGCACCTAAAATAAATGTACCTGTATTTGAAGGTAAAAAACAAAAATTAAACGAAGTTTTAAACCCAAAAACATTTAATTTTGATCCATTACTTAAATCAATAGTACAAAGTATGGAAAATGATGGTTTAAAACTAAAACCATACCCTAAAGTTATTTTTAAACATAATGAAGAAGCAAATGCTGATAATTTCTTTGGTAACACTGCTTATTATGCTCCGGATTCAAATGAAATAGTATTGTATACTTTAGGTAGACATCCAAAAGATATTATGAGATCATTTGCTCATGAATTAGTTCATGTACATCAAAACCATGAAGATAGATTACATGATATTACTACAGATGATATAAATGCAGATGAACATTTAGAAAGATTAGAACGTGAAGCTTATGAAACTGGTAATATTATGTTTAGGAGTTGGACTAGTAAATCAAAAAATGAATCTAAAGATCCATTTGGTTTAAAAGCATATGCTTATGATTTAGCTCAATTAAATGAAAATGAAGAAAATTGGTACATTTATCTTGATATGGATGGTGTTGTAGCTAATTTTAATAAACGATTTGAAGATTTATCTGGTATGTTACCCCAAGCTTTTGTTGATAAAAATGGTTTAAATGCATTTTGGGATTTAATAGATGAAAAACATAAAGTAGCATTTTGGAGAGGTATTGAAATAATGCCGGGCGCGGAAAAATTAGTTAATTTTGTTTCTAAATATCCTTATGAAATGTTAACTGCACCTTCAGTAAAAAAACAAAGTATTATTGGAAAAGGCTTGTGGGTTAAAGATAAAGTTGGTACATTATATCCCAGCAAACCCAAAGTAACATATAGACCAGCTAAATTAAAACATACAGTTAAACCAAATTTAACTCAATATGATATATTAATTGATGATAAAAAAAGTACCATTGATAGATGGAATAATGCAGGAGGTACTGCTATATTTTATGTTAATGCTGATCAAGTAATTGATGAATTAAAAAATTTAGGTTTATGAGTGTATTAAAAAAACAATTCCAAGAAAAAGATGTTCAACGTCTTAGAAATTTAATGACTGGTAAATATGGTGAAAAAACTATACAAAGTGCTGGTTATAGAAAAGTTGAAGTAGATAGAAAAGAAGGAGATATTTGGGAAGAAGATGGAAGAAAATGGACTATTAAAAATGGAATTAAACAAAATATAACTAAATTAGATAAAGCTAAAAGAGCACATAATGTTCCTTTATTTTGTCCAAACTGTAAAAAACAAATGAAATTAGAAGCGGATAAATCGCTTTATAAAATTCATCAAAAATGTTTAAGTTGTGTAGCAGAAATAGAAACTAAATTAAAAAAAGAAGGAAAATTTATTGAATATCGTAAAAATATCAATAACAATGAAATTGACAATAAGATAAAAGATTTTAAAAATTATGTAAAAGATAGATTATCTCAATCTAATAATCAATTTATTTCAGAAGCAGGACATAAAGAAACTTGGAGGGGTAAAATAGATGAAACTAGAGTAGAAGAACATTTATCTGAAGTTATTGAATACCTAGAGTCACTTAAAGAATAATTTCATATATTTATAATAAATTAAAGTGTATGGAAGATTCATTTAATATACAGAATTGGAGATTTAAGCTAATGATGGAAGCTCTTGAAAAACAAACTCAAGAGCAAATAGATGAATTATTGCCTAAAATTAAACGAATTGACTTTTCTTATACTGACTATGGAGCTCTTTATAAGATTAGAATTTACGGTGGAGATAAAAAAGAACTTTACATTGTAAATAACCCAGATGATATGTTTGATTGGGATCGTTTAGATGAAGATGGAATAAGGTATGTTGCTAATAAATTAGGTATTAAAGTAACTAATGATTTTGCAGGTAGATCCTATGATTTTGATTATTATCAAAGTCTCGTACCTAAATTTAAAAATAAAGGTATTGAATTGACCCATGACGATGTTATGGATGTTAGCTAAAATTAATTAAAAACAAATAAAATAAAAAAAAAAATGAAAAAACTATTATTTACCTTAGTTGCTTCTCTATTATTAATAGGATGTAACAATAATAAGGCAGTAAACGATCCTGTAGTATATGATGTAGAATTTGATGTAGATTATAACAAATGTGGAGTAGATCCAATTGTTAGTGTAGGTGGTGTTAATTTTGGAGACGAAAGTCAAGTAAGAGCTGGTAGAGTAGCTTCTAAAAACGGATATATAAACATATCAAAAATTGAAGCCGATATTGATTTATCTAACTTAGCACAACGTTCAGACTTTACAGGTGATTGGTTAAATGCAGCTTTTTATGCTGTTAGTAGTGCTAAACAACCTAAAGGAGATGGAAATTATTGTGATGCTGAATTTGAGCCAACACAAGGCCAACCAGGTTACCCATGTCCATTTTGTCAAGAAATAGACTTTTTAGAAACTAATGGTCAAAAAATGTTTCAACATACTTTACATTTAGCAGATGCTAAAAAAGGACCTCAAAGATATGAAGTATCTTATACTGAAGCAGCTAATACAGAATGTTGGGAATGGGATGAAATGGAAGCAGCAGCTGGATCAGATGGAGTACATAGTTTAGTAGGTAAAATTGATCCTAATAAAGTATTTCATATGGTAGTAGAATTTAATGAAGATTATACTAATATGATTATTACATTATCTCAAGATTCAAATAGTGTAAAAGTATTTGATATGACAGAACCAGCATACCCAGCTAGTGATACTTTAGATATGAGTAAATTAAAAGATGCTATGGCAGTAGGTTGGTGGTTTACACCTTCTTATCATGGTGATTGGTCACCTGGTGATGATGATCCTAAATGGTATAAAGATAGTGGTGGTGATTGTAGTCACGGTACTTTATGCGGTAATGGTGGCGGATGGAAACTTGCAAATTTAAAAGTAACAGCAGAAAAAACAATATAATACATGAAAAAATTAATAATATTATTATTAGGATTATTATTAACAGGGTGCTCAGCAACTTACCAATTGAGCACTTTAAATCATGACCCTATCTATGATACAGTTTTAGAAGTACCCGCTGATGTACAAATAGATACATTAAGCTATAGACAATTAAGATGGAAATTAAGAACTGATTTTCAATTTAGATATGATTTTGCTACATATGCAATGAATCAACCTTATAGTTGGTATATGTCTAATTATCGTTATAGTTACTGGCGCCCATATAATTCATTTGATGTTTATTGGAATAGACATTCATTTTGGAATGATTGGGCATTTAGTTATCCATACAATTATGGATGGAATAGTTGGAATTCACCCTTTTACAGTTGGCATAGACCATATAATTGGGGTTATTCATATTCTAGCTGGTGGAATGGCCCATTTAATAACTCAGGTTATAATGTAGCTTGGAATTCAAGTAGGAATAATAATAATGTAGCTTATATTAATGGTAGAAGAGGTTCTAATAATGTAGTTAATAGAAATAATACTAATAGTAATATAGAAAATAGAATTGTTGTTAATAGAAATAAACCTAGAAACAATAATAATGTAATTAATAATATTGTTAATGAAATAAGAGATAACTTAAATATAAAACCTAGAGTTTATACTAACCCTAATAATGTTCCTACTAATAATAACAATAGTAGATCAATTAGAGTTTATAATAGACCTGAAAATAACAATAACAACAATAACATTAATAATAACATTAATAATAACAACTCTTCTCGTATTTATACTAGACCACCTGTGAATAACTCAAACACTTCTACAAGGTCATCAAGTAATGTCAGTAGAAGTAGTAGTGTTTCACGAGGAGGTAATTCTAACAGAAAAAATTAATATTTATAAATAAAAATATACATAATGGACAGCTTTGATTATAAAAAATATCTAAAAGAGGGTCGTTTATTTAAAGAAAACGAATCTCTTATTTCAGAATCACAAGTTTCTGAAAAAATGAAAAAGCAAGGATACGATGATAGAGAAGACGAATCTCTAGGTGCTCGTAAAGGTGCTGAAAAAGACAAAAAACAATCCATGAAAGATCGTAGAGACGATTCTTACGGAAAATTTGGTAAAAGAGATAAAGAAGCCAAAGGAAAAGACAAAGGACCTGGAAAAAACAAAATCAACAAAGAAAATGTTGAAGAAGTTGGTAAAGGATACTTTAAAAAAGAACATGGTGTTGGTAAAAAATCTAAAAAAGAATCTTTATCTGAAACAATCCAAGAAGCTTATTCTAAAATTCAAGAAGGTGCTTACCCATTTGACCAATGTATAGACGATAATGAAGGTAAATACGGTATGGAAGGTGCTAAAAAAGTTTGTGGTGCTATTAGAGCAGCATATGGTGAAGGTTTAGTAAATGAAGACGCTAGAACAGATGCTGAACAAGAAGGATATGAAGATGGATTTGAAGATGCTAAGGATGATGTTGAAGATGCATTGAAAAAAATGAAAGTATCCGAATTGAAAGCTAAAATTAGAGAAGAAATTCTAGAAACACTATCAGAAGCTGAAGAAGATGTTGATGTTGATATAGATGCTGAAGAAGAAGTAGATGTTGACGTTGATGTTGAAGATGAAGTTTCAGTTGCTGCTGGTGGGGATGATATTGAAATCGAAAGACCAGCTGTTAAAGCAAAGGTTCAAGTTGGATTATCACCAGAAGAAGAAATAGTACAAGATTCTTTAAAAGCTGCAATGGATGCTGCAGATGCTTTAGGAAATGAAAAATTAGCTGATCAGATAGGGAATACAATTACATTTTTTACAAGAGAATATGTAGTTGGAAGAAATTCTGATTAATATGCTTTTTGAGCGTAAATTATCTGAAAACGAACTAGAACAACGAGAAGCTGTCCTTCAAGGTTTATTAAAAAATAAACGTAATCTAGTTAAAAAGTATGGTAAAGACGCTGAAAAAGTTATGTATGGCATAGCTACTAAAAAAGCTAAATCTAAAGTTGAAAGCATGAATAAAGAAAAAATCCGAGAACTTATTTATAAAGCCTTAACTAAGGAAGATAATGATCCTTCTGGAGAAAATCTTGAAGGTGACCCAGGTGAACATGTAGAAGAAGGAACATGTGGATATGATAGAGATGTAAAAGGTAAAAAATTAAAAGGTCCTGGGGGTTTAAGTGAAAACTCTTCTCAGGATGATGCAGTTATGGAACTTCGAAACATAATTGATGATTTAGAAGATAAAGCTGAAGAAGCTAGAGAAATAGTTAGACAATATTTTCCAAATGAATTATCTAGATTAGATGGTTATGGCGTATTCAATGTCGCTTACTCAGGTAATAGATATGACGTTACTTTAGGTAAATTTGTTGATGGGTTAGAAGAAGGTAATTATGATGATTTAGATGATGAAGATTATGTAAATGAAGATAACAACAGAGAAATTAAAGGTCAAGAATTAGTTGACTATATAATGAAAAATTGGAGTTGGTCAGAAGAAAAAACATTAAATTGGCTTGCAAATAATTTTGGTAAAAATAAGCAAGATGATGGACCTAAAGAAAAAGATCCAAGATATATAGACTATTTAAGAAGAAGTGGTAGAGATGAATATGCAGATGAGTTAGAAAAAAAACTTAAGGAAGCAGAATTAACCAAACCAGAAACTAAAAAAATTAAGGATATGGTTAAGTCCTTAAGAAAATCTTCTAAAGGCCACGCGGGTCAAGCTAACTATTTAAGTAAATTAGTTAAAGAAAAAGTAGTTAGAAAAAAACTAGCTAAATCACCTAAAGCTGATAAATTAACATCTAAGCAAAAAATGAAAACCCCTTCAGGTTTAGTTAGCTATATGGATTTTTCAGAACAAATATACGAAAAACTTTCAAAAAAAGATGATGTAGGTGATTTTGTTGATGATTTTAAAAAATCAGATGCTAAACAGTTTAAAGGTAAATCAGATAAAAAGAAAAAACAAATGGCTGTAGCAGCTTATTTGTCAAAACAAAATGACTAATGACAAAAGCAGAATTAAGAGAAAAAATTCGTTCATTAGCCCTACAAGTAGTAGGTGAAAAAAGCAAAGCTGATCAAGCTGCTGTTGCTTATGATGAGCTTACAAAATTCCCTGAATTAAAAGATATTATAGTCAGTTTAATGACTCATGAATTTGATTCCTTTTTAGAAGGAATTGATTGGATTGCACCTCGCCCCTCAACTTTTAGAATTAATCTATTAAATGGGCAAAATTTCATTCTTATGTTTACACCAAGAAGCTGGATAGCACAAGTTGAAGGTAAAAAATATTACCTACTTAACTTAGATGAAGAAGAATATGCAGCTTTAGCTATTAGTCGAATACTACAATATGGTCCAGAAAGTGGAGCAGAGGTTGAAGGTGCGGAAAGTGAAACTGATTCAGCACCTGAAGTCGAAGACGAAGTAGATGTTGATGTAGACGTAGAAGCATAATGAAAGTATTTGATAAATTTTT
>ERZ802830.2763-NODE-2763-length-15543-cov-11.2034_pt1 | contig 15543 bp, 18 predicted proteins | sample MGYA00345654_ERZ802830 | MGnify/ENA primary metagenome ERZ802830 (study PRJEB30503, sample SAMEA104212375) | marine metagenome | biome: Westerlies Biome; feature: [SRF] surface water layer (ENVO:00010504) within the epipelagic zone...; material: water... | reverse complement strand
AAAGCGAGGGATTTAGCGGATAAAACCAGAAAAGTGAGCCCTATGAAAAAAACCAATGATTCTATATTGATACGCAATGACTCTAATGATATATCGCGTGCGCTCAAGAAAATAGTTTTCTTGATAGAAAGTGAGATAAAAAAACATTAGTGGGAACAGATAATTTAAAAGTATATAATCAAGATACTAGCTCGGAATTCGCAAAGTTAATTTCAGAAAATTTAGAAAACATAATCTTAAAAGACAACACCATTGTAACAGGAACTGTTGAAAAGGTTGATGACAAATATGTGCATGTTTTTATCAAAGGAGCAAAATCAAGTGGTATTGTAGATAAAAATGAAATCCCTCATGCAGAATTAGACGCACTAGATGAGGGCAAACAAATTGAGGTCTTTCTTGAAAGAACTGAAGATAGAAATGGAAATATTGTTCTTAGTATTGAAAAAGCAAGAAGAGCTAAGTCTTGGAAGAAAATTGAAGAAGCATTTGAAAAACAAGAAAAAGTATCCGGTATTATTAAAAACACAGTCAAAGGTGGTGTGGTTGTCGAAATATTTGGCGTATTCGCATTTTGTCCAAATAGCCAAGTAGCAGATAAACCCATTAAGAACATGAATGAATACATAAATAAACCGATGGAATTTCAGATTATCAAAATAGATAATGTCAGGATGAATGTTATCGCTAGTCGTAGGCAAGTAATCGAGCAAGAAAAAAATAAAAATAAAGAAAAAGTAATTAAAAATTATAAAGTTGGTGAAATAGTAGAAGGGACCATAAAAGCTGTGCAGTCCTATGGGTGCTTTGTAAGCATAGAAAGTCTAGATTGCTTACTGCACTCTAGTGAAGTATCGCATCTGAAAATTTCAAATCTTAATGACATGTTCACAGTTGGTGAAAAAATAAAAGTAAAAATTCTAGAGATTGATACTGAAAACATGAGAATGAGTTTATCAGTAAAAGCAATGTTACCAGATCCATTTGAAACTATAAAAGATAAATTCAAAGTTGGAAAAGAATATGAAGTTAAAATTGTCCAACTGACCGACTTTGGTGCATTTGTTGAAATGCAAGAAGGCATTGTGGGATTAATACACTCTAGTGAAATTAAGCATATGCAAAAAAATGTTAATCCTAAATCAGTATTCAAAGTTGGAGATATGACGAAAGTTAAATTGAAAGAAGTCGACACTGATAAGCGAAAAATTAGTTTAAGTTACAAAGATTGTACACCAAATCCTATAGATGAATTTATTTCCAAATACCCTGTTAATACAATAGTTGATGCAAAAGTAGTCACTAAGAAAGATTTTGGAATTTTTTGCAACACAGGTGATAATGATATTGATATTTTTGTCCACTACAAACAGCTAGATTATATTGAAAGTTCAAAAGCCTTAGATAACTTCAATAAAGGCGATACTGTAAAATTAAAAATTATAGATATCAAAGATGACAAAGTTAATGGATCTATAAGAGCTTTAAAAAAAGATCCTTTCTCATTTTTTGATAATAAAAAAGTTGGAGATATTGTATCAACGAGAGTAGTTGAAGTACAAGATAATGGCCTAAAAGTTGATGTTGGACCAGATAGATATCAAGTGAATTTGAGAAAATCAGATTTAGCAATTGAAAAATCAGACCAAAGACCTAATCGTTTCTCAGCTGGGGATTCTATCGATGCAGCTATACTTGAAATTGATCATGTGAAAAGAAAAGTAAAGCTATCAGTTAAAAAACTTGAGCAACAGCAGGCTGATGAAGCAATTGAGAAGTATGGATCAACAAGTTCTGGACAGTCATTAGCTGGAATATTGGGTGAAGCATTAGAGAAAAAAGATAAAAAAAAGGATTAGTCCTTTCTTTTCTCACATTCTAATTCTATAATAATTTCAATACTTTATTAACATGTCAAAAAAAACTTATGTTAAGTCCGATATAGTAAAAACGTTGCAAGGACATTATCAAAAAATACCAAATACGGATGTTGAAAGAATTGTTGAGTCTATTTTTAAGTATTTAGGCAATGCCTTGTCAGAGGGTAAAAATATTGAGATTAGGGGCCTTGGAACCTTTAAAATAAAAAATATGCCTGAGAGAAATGCAAGAAATCCTAAAACTGGAGAAGCAATAATTATTGAAAGAAAAAATAAAATTAAATGGAAAACGTCAAAATTATTAAATCAAAGAATTAACAAGGATACTGCAATTGAAGAATAAAAAAATAATTTTTATAGCTCTCGATTGTTCAGTTTCAAAAGCAAAATTAATTATTAAATCTATTCCTAGAATAAGGAGTGGGTCTTATATTTTTGGATTGAAAATTGGTTACCAAATATTTTATTCTGAACAGGGAAGAGATTTTATTAAATCAATAAAAAAATTTCCGATTTTTTTAGATTTAAAATTACATGACATTGAAAATACGATTGCAAATGCAATAAGATCACTCGGAGATATTAAAAACATTGATTATATCACTATTCATACTAGCTCTGGTACACAAGCTATAAAAACTGCAAAAAAATTAACAAAAGCAAAATTGCTAGGTGTAACAACACTAACTTCTTTTGATCAAAAAAAATTGAAAGAAATTGGACATACAAAAAAAATTGAACAATTAATTGTACATCAAGCTAAACTTGCTAAAAAAGCTGGATGCTATGCAGTTATATGTAGTGGTAAAGAATCATTGAAAATTAATAATTTAGTAAAAGTTAAAACAATAACACCTGGTATTAGATTGCCTGGTGATAAAACAAATGATCAAAAGAGAGTATCAACGCCCAAAAACTCTTTTATTAATCAGAAAGCTACCGGAATAGTAATTGGTCGCAGTATTACATCTGGTAATATAAAAAATAATTTTAAAAAACTTTTTGATCATTTAAAATTATGAAATTTCCAACAGTTAAAGTCTGTGGAAATACCGACTCTAAAATTATCGAACTTTGTATAAATCATGGTGTTAGATTAATAGGATTTATTATAAACTACGATAAAAGCCCGAGATCAATATCTATTCTTGAACTTAAAAAATTAATAAAGAATATACCGAATAGTGTAAAAAGGGTGGCGGTCATGGTTAATCCAGACATTCAAGAAGTAAAAGAAGTATCTAATTATTGTGATAGTATTCAGCTACATGGAAATGAAAGTAATCAATTTATTAAGCAAATAAAAAAGCTCACAAACCTTCATGTGATAAAGGCAATTAAAGTAGCAAAACAAATTGATCTTCAAAATATGGAACAGTTTCATGATGCAGATGAAGTTTTATTAGATACTCCCGCTATGGGTCAGTCTGGAGAAGCTTTTAATTTTGATCTTCTTAAACAAATCAAAAGTAAACAATTTTTTCTTGCAGGAAAAATAAATATTAATAATGTAAAAACTGCTCTTAAATATACTGATAAAATTGACGTAAATTCTGGTCTAGAAACTGAAAAAGGTATAAAAGATCCAAAAAAAATTAAGGAATTTTTCAATATGGTACATAAATTATGAAAATCAAAAGAGGAATTCCAATCATCGATCAACATGATAAGAATTACATGTATGGTAGGAAGTTTGGTGGAAACTTCATACCTGAAACGTTAAAAAAGCCTGTTGAAGATTTAACTTCTTTATTTGAAAAACTTAGGAAAAATAAGAGTTTCTTAAAAGAAAGAGATTATTATTTTAAAAATTACGTTGGAGCTCCTACTCCTTTCGTTAAACTAGTAAATCTTACAAATTATTTAGGTGGTGCTCAAATTTGGGCCAAGGTGGTTGCTGAAGCAAATGGTGGAGCTCATAAGATATATAATGCAACAGTTCATGCTTTAATCTGTAAGAAAGCAGGTAAAAAATACATCATAGGTGATACTGGTGCTGGATATGCAGGAAAAATGCTATCAATGGCGGCTAGAAAATTTGGGCTTAAATGTAAAATATTTATGGGTGCAAAAGACATAGAGCGTCAAAAACCAAATTGTGATGCAATAAAAAAGAATGGGGCAGAAATTATTCCAGTTCACACAGGTAGCAAAACACTAGTTGATGCTGTTAGTGAATGTATGAGATATTGGGTGTCAAATTGTGATACAACTGCAATGTGTGTAGGTTCAACAGTTGGACCAAATATTTTTATAAAAATTTGCGCTTGGAGTACAGCTCAAATTTCAAGAGAGTTAATTGTTCAAGTAAAAGATGAGTTTGGAAAAATTCCAAAAAAAATGAAGTTGATTAATTGCGTAGGTGGTGGAAGCTCTGCCCTGGGGTTCTGGAATTCATTTATGGATTATAATAAAGAACAAATTGAGCTTGTCGGTGTGGAAGCTGGAGGTCCTAAAAATAGCAAACTTCACGCTGCTCCTTTGAGTACTAATGCTAAGATTGGAATTCTACATGGAGCAGCTCAATACGTTATTCAGGATAAAGAAGGTCAAATTAGTAACACATCGAGTATAAGTGCCGGTTTAGATTATCCAGGTATTTCACCAATACATTGTTTTTTAAAAGATGCTAAACGAGCAAGATACACAAGTGCAACTGACGAAGAAGCACTAGAAGCACATCGATTAGTTACACGATTTGAAAATATATCACCATCTTTAGAACCATCGCATGCATTTGCAGAAGCGATTAAAATTGCACCAAGGCTTAATAAAGATACTGTAATTATTGTAAATAGCTGTGGTGATGCAAAAAAAGATAGAGATATTTTAAAAAAAAGGCTAGGAAAAAAAATATAACATGAGCTTAATAAAACAGGCATTTGAAATCTGCAAAAAAGAAAGTAGACCTGCTCTACTCACATTTACAGTTGCAGGAGACAATTCTGAAAAAAAATCTTTGAACATCTTAAAATCTATTTCACCGTATGTTGATATTTGTGAGTTAGGAATGCCTCATAATACACCTGTGGCAGATGGTGGCCAAATACAAAATTGTTCGCATAGAGCTTTAAAGAGTGGTATCAAAACTAAAAATATTTTCAAAATTGTTAATCAGTATAAAAAATATAAATTTTCAAAGCCCATTATATTGATGGGTTACTTTAATACTATTAAACAATTTGGAACCGAAAATTTTATTAATCATTGTAAGAAAAATAAGGTTGATGGTTTAATTGTTGTAGACCTGCCATGGCCAGAGAACAAAAATTTTGCTAAAAAATGTAAAAAAAAATTAATTAATTTTATACAATTGGTTGCTCCAACAACATCAAGTCTGAGACTAAAAAAAATTATTAAAGACTCTCATGATATGATTTATTATATCAGCATGCTTTCCACAACCGGTGGAAAATTAAAAATATCTGCAAAGAAAATAATGGAAAATTATAAAAAAATAAAAAAAGTAAATAAAAAAAAAAATATTGTTATTGGTTTTGGTATCACAGATAAAACAATTTCATCTCTAACAAAAGCAGATGGATTAGTTGTTGGTAGTGCATTATGCAAAACAATCACAGATTCGTTAATGGGTAAAAAAAACCCAACATTAGCTGCTGTTAAGATGGTAAAAAAATTAAAATCACAAATAATGTAAATAAATCAACAAGTTTTGGGTATTCATATTATGGCCAAATTTATACATTTTATGCTAATAAAATAACTTATATGACAAATTGGTTAGAAAAAATTTTATCTAAAGCCAAACAGGCAAAAGCTAAAATTGGTAATGCTTTTAAAAAAATACCATTACAAAATGCTGAACTTTGGAATTCATGTCCAGAGTGTAAAAAAATGTTTTTGGGAAAACAATTAAAAGAAGACCTTTATGTTTGCACACAATGTGATTATCACTTCAGAATTGGGGCAAATGAAAGATTTAAAATTTTTTTTGATAATGAACAGTATATGACTATCGAGACAAAAAAATTATTAGATGATCCTAATAAATTCAAAACAGAATTAAAAACATACAAGGATCAACTTAAATCTGCTAAGAAAAAGACTGGACAAAATGCATCTTTAGTTTCAGCATACGGAAAAGTAAATAACCTGGATATTGTTTGTTCTTCTTTTGATTTTAATTTTAATGGTGGAACTCTAAGTTTACAATCTGGACAAAACTTTTATGAAGCATGTGAATTTGCGGTAAATAATCAGGCCGCAGCTTTAACAGTTTTTATAACTACTGGAGGAGCAGCACTACAAGAAAACTTATTTGCACTGTATCAAATGCCAAAAACAATTCTTGGAGTGCAAATGTTAAAAGAAAATAAAATTCCATATTTTGTAGTTGCCAACGTTAACATCGGTGGCGTTAGTGCAAGCTTCGGCTCACTTGGTGATTTTCATCTTATGGAACCGGGTAAGAAAACAATCTGGGGTTTCGCCGGCAAACGTGTGGTTCAAGGAACCATTTCTGAACCGTTACCGGAAGATTTTCAATCATCTTCACATGTAATTACGACGGGTGCGATTGATATGATATCCCACAGAAAAGATCAAAGAGATGTGATCACAAATTTAGTTTCTATTCTTCTTAAAAAACGTCAATCTCTACAAAACACGGTTGCAGATAGTGAACAGAAAGAACAAGCTGTAAATCAATAATTAGGTGGCGCATTCAAAAAAACTACAGTTTATTTTAAATAAACTTTACGAGCTAAATCCTGATAAGATTGAACTTAAACTTGATAGAGTTCTAAGATTGGCAAATGATCTAGGAGATCCACATAAAAAACTTAAAAATGTTATTACGGTAACAGGCACTAATGGTAAAGGTGGGACAGCGTTTTATTTAAAAGAAATTTTGCAAGCTCATGGATACGCTGTTAGTTTATTTCAGTCCCCTTTCCTTTATAATTTTTTAACAAGATTTTTAATTAATGGAAAACCCTTGGATGAAGAAAAATTTATCGACTTTGTTATTGAAGTTGATAAAGCCAATAATAATCAAGATATTACCTTTTTTGAATATATTACCTGTATTGCTTTTAAAGTATTCGCAGAAGCAAAGTCTGATTTTAATATAATGGAAACTGGCCTAGGTGGAAAATATGATAGCACTAATGTTGACTATCAAGATTTAAAGGCACAAGTTTTGACTCCAATTAGCATGGACCATAAAGATTTTTTAGGAGATACACTTAAGGAAATAACTCATAATAAATGTGGAATTATTAAGAACAATACCAACGTAATTATTGCTAAACAAAGCAATGAAGTTTTACGATTTATTGATGAAGAATTAAAAAGAAAAAAAATTAAAAGGTATATTTTCTCTGAGGATTTTAATGTTAATGAAGAAAATAATAGAATGATTTTTCAAGACGATGATGGTTTAATTGACCTTGATATGCCGACAATGAAAGGGTCTTTTCAGATCCAAAATGCAGCAGTTGCTATCAAAACATTAAAATCTATTGGTTTAAAGTTAGATAATAAAAAAATATCGGATGGTATTAAAAACACAGAAATTGAAGGACGGATACAGCATATTACTAATGGAAAATTACTTTCTTATATTCATGAAGAAACAAATACTTTAATCCTAGATGGAGGTCATAATGAGCAAGCTGGGAAATCTTTGGCTGAATACTTGGAAAAAATAAAAGGAAAGAGATCAATATATTTAGTCTTTTCAATGCTAACCTCAAAAGACCTAAAAGCTTATTTGTCAAATTTTAGTTCACTTATAACTGAAATAAAATGTTTCAAGTTAAGAGAAAATTTTTATGAAACAAAATATATTATTAAACAAGCAAAGGAATTAGGTATTCATGCTAACTCAAATAGTTCTGCAACCGAAGCCATCGCTCAGCTTGCAATCCAAGATCCAAATGCAATCATTGTTGTTTGTGGTTCACTTTATTCGGTAGGAAAAGTTTTGGAACAAAACATATGAAAAAAATATTATTTCTTATTTTATTTCTTCTTCCAGTAAATTCTTTTTCAAATGAAAAAGCTTGGGACCTTTTAAGAGAGGGAAATAAAATTGTATTTATCAGACATAGTCTTGCACCTGGCGGAGGTGACCCCTCTAATTTTGATTTAAAAAAATGTTCTACGCAGAGAAACTTAAGTCAAACGGGAATCAATCAATCAAAAAAAATTGGGGAATTGTTTAAAAAAAATAAAGTACAAATTGATAAAGTGTTATCTAGCCAATGGTGCAGATGCAAAGACACAGCATTTTACGCATTTGGTAAATACGAAGATTTTTTTGCGTTAAATTCAACCTTTCAAGCAGAGTTTTCTGGAAATGCATCTAAACAACGAAAAGCTCTAAAGAAATATATTAAAAACTGGAATGGAAATGGAAAAAATTTAATTCTAGTAACGCACTATGTAATTACAATTGAGCATACGGATTATGCTCCAAGCTCTGGTGAACTTGTGATTGTAGACAAAAACTATAAAGTTCTTGCTACAATCCCAACTTTAAATTAATTATCCTAAATTAGATTTCACCCAACTAGCTAAGTCCTCAGGTGTTTTGGCACCAGTTGTGGTCGCTACTGCCTCTCCAGCTTTAAATAAAAAAATTGAAGGTACAGATCTACATGAGTAACGTGTTGGAGTATTGGGTGACGCGTCTATATCTAATTCACCAATTTTAATTAGGTCACCAATTTTCTGCTCAAATTCTGGTAGAGACTGATGTAACATTTTACAAGGGTTGCACCATTCAGTTGCAGAAAAAATTGCCAGGTAAGGTTTATCGCTCTTTAATACTTCATTCTCAAAATTTTCATCTGTTAATTTATCTATAGCCATTAGAATCTCCTTTAGTTGATAATTTTAACTTAAGCATTGATTTAAATTAGTCAACTAAGCGTCTTGATAATTTTTCTCTATTTCTTCGAGGTAGTTGTTGATATCATTTGTAATGCCTAATCGCTCTTCATCACCTGCTTCTTCATATTTAGCCCTTAAAGTATCGAGCTCATTGTAAGCTTTTGGAATCGTGTTCCATTTTTCGTCATTGGTACTCAAAATCCTTTTTGCAATTCCACGATGAATTTCATTATATAAATCCTTGGGCATTAAATCTGGTGCTTCTTCATACATGAGTCTTTTTGCAAAATAATTATATCTTTCATCTTTCATCTTATCTGCAATCAACAGGCGATCTTTCCACTCAGATTTTTGAAATTCTTTTAAGGCCATCTTTGTCTTGTCATCTGGAAAACCACCCGAATAAATCGACTCTTCAGCTTGAATATCAAGTTGTGAGTCTAAATCTTGCTTTTCTTGGGCCTCCTCTTGAAGAATAGCTGAAACTTTTTTTCTAAAATCCTCATTATTTTTAATTTTCTCAGCCCGTTCGTTTAACTTTTTAATTCCTAATTGTTTATAGGTATCGAAATTAGTCGCATAATTTGGATTCATAATAATTGGGTGCTTATTATCTTTTACACTTCGCACGATTTTGGGACTTTTTTTCATAGCTGCCTTCAAAGCTGACATATCCATATTAAAATAATCTTCTGGATCGTTTTTTAAATCAAAACACTGAGGCCAATTATATACTGGGTGATTACAAACAAATGAAACAACAAACGGTCTTGCTTTTCCATAAAAATATTCATTAATACAAAATAATTTTTCTTTTTGAACAATGTTACCAACATCTTGTTTGCTCATGGTCATCAAACTTGCCTTCCAAACACTTGGAGCCTTATTCGCAATTATTTTTGCCATACCTAAAGTAGCTAAGACATCTCCCATTGCATCGTGGGCATTGTCATGTGAAATACCATTCATCGATGCAATCTGATCTAATTTAAATACAGCGTTTCCTTTTTCAGAAATAGGAGTCTTTAAACATTCTGGATAATAAAGATGGGCCGACCTGACTAAACTTAAAATATCTCCTCTCTTGTTTCCATTTGTATTTGTTAAATACACGTCAGTTAATGATTTAAAAAAAGTTTTTCTTAAAAATTCTTCATCGAAAGAAAGTGAATTGTATCCAATAAACATTGCAGGAGACCATTTTTCAAAAGTCTCTTTCATCATTTGTACCATTCCAAAATGTGAAAGGTTTGTCTTCTTTAGCATATCAGGAGTTGTCTTGTTAATTAACAATGCCCCAGGTTCTGGAACAGTTCCTGGTTTTAAAGAACACCTTGTTTCAAACCGATCCAGAATATCAAACGTATCATTTACAAGAACTGCACCCACTTGAATAATCTGATCCCAAGTAGATGACCTCCCAGTAGTTTCAAAGTCATAAAATACATAATTCATTATTTTTTAATTTCCTCAGTTTTTATTCCCTCTAAATCTTGTATCTTTTCTGCTCTACTTTGAATTTTATCTGTTGAAACCTTAATATTTCTAAATTGCTCGGTAACTAGATTAAATTTTTTTTCAATATCAGCAGTTCTTTCTGATAACCGTCCAATATCTTTACCAATTAATCCTATTTCTTTAATAATCATTTGCGCTTTTTTGTTCATTTCTGAGTCTTTTAAAAATACACGCAGAGTATTTAATAATCCCCATAGATAGGATGGAGATACAATTATAACATTTTTTTCTCGGGCTTTACCCATCAAGTCATTTTCACTATCTTGTATGGATCGATATACACTTTCGGACCTTACAAACATAATAGCGTGAGGTGCAGTTTCACCTGCAATGATATAATCTGATGATATTTTTTTAACATTTTTCATTACATCCTCTTCAAAGAGTTTTTTATATTTTTTTATCTCTTCTTTAGATTCTGATAATTGAAGAGATTTGAAATTATCTAGAATGAATTTGCTATCAATTCCAATTCTTGAATTTGTATCTCCAAAATCTATTAAGCAATCTACTCTTTTTCCATTGCTTAATGTTTCCTGAAATTTTAAGTAATTTGAAGGTAATCGATCTCTCAATAGCTTCGCAAGCTCTACCTCGGAAAATGCTCCTCTTTCTTGCTTATCATCAAGCATATTTTGAAAACTCTTAAAAGTCGTATCAATAGAAGATTGCATATTTCCCATATTTTTTGCGGCTTCCTCTAAAACCGTAAATCGTCGAGATAATTCGCTTAGCTGAGTGCTTAAAACAGATGAGTCTCCACTATCCTTTTTTTTAAAAACTAAAAAAAAGCTTAGTCCAACAATTACTCCACAGGTTATGTAAATGATAATTTCCAACATAATCTATTCAACACATGTAAGGAAATTTAGTTAAGTTTTTAAACATTAGCTTCCCAATACAATGTTAACTAATTATTCTATAGTTAAATTGATTCTCAAGATGATCAAATATTAAAATGAAAGATATATAATTACATACTAAGCGCAATTCTTACTATAGTTGTAATAATATCATCCTTGTCTCTATTTGGCAGCGATCTCCAAACTCTTGAAATAAAGTTTGATCTTTTTTTGGGGTTAGCTGATAACTCTTCATCTGGAAAAGTAATATTTTCTGGAACATTTATAGCTATTGCTTTTTTCTTTTCAACAACATCTGAGCAATTGATTACTTGAACGTTTGTTACAAGTTTTTCAAAGTTATTTCTTAAATAGGTTTGAACTGCAGTTTTTCTAGCTTGAAAACACGCTTCATCTTCAGAGATATTTGTCCCATAAATGTACTCACCAGTTAAGGTTTTCCATGAGTCTGTTTTGATTTTAAATTTAGATACGCATTTTCTTTGTCTATTTTTTAAATCTTCAGAGTATTCTTTTAAGATTTTAGTTTTTTTAATTTTAACATTAGTCGATAAAGTAATTTCATCTTTTAAAATACATGCTTGTTTTGCACTTAATTGATTACTGAATAATATTAAAATTATAAAAAATGTAACAAAAATTTTTTTCATTTAAGAATTTAAAAATCTTTTTTCATTCCAGAAGGTCCACCTTTAACAACTTTATTATAAGAGCTGTTTAACGACATTAATAATAACTTTGTTATACCTTGTGCTTTTTGATTATAGGCACCTGAGGACTTGTATAATTCTAAAGTAGAAAACCATTTTTTTTTGTACCATTCTGATGTTTTTTTCCAAATTTTATCGCTATCTATACGATGCTTTCTTACTAAAGTTTTTTCGATTGCTTTGATTTGACTTTTTGCATTATTAAATTGAGATCTAGTTACATATTTTAAAGTATAGTTTTTTCTCGCTTCATAAAAACCTTTGATGACCATGTAATTTTGATAACCTGACTCTAGAGTTCCTTCTGGTGAATTTAAATATGCTCTTTTTTTTTCAGCTTCTTCCCGAAATTCTCTTCTCTCTTTTTCTGCTCTTTCATATTCCTTCTTCCGTCTATCTTCTCTTGCTTTAATTTCAGCTTCCCTTTTTTTTTGTGCTGCTAATCTTTCTTCTTCTTTTTTCTTCTTTAATTCTGCTGCTCTAACTAGATAAGCATCTTTTAATTGTGCATACGATTTATTACCCTTTAAATCTCTAAACCCAACTAAAAGCGTTTCAGCTATAGGTTGGTTACACTGTGGGTTTTGGTAATTATAGCAATTTGAATATTGACCTTTAGTGTGAAAGCGAATTTTATTTTTATACGACATACTTCCTTGACTTAGATATATGGCCATTTCAATGTCACCACGATTTGCTTGACTTAGATATACCTTGTACGCTGTCTTTACGCTGCTACTTTTAAAAGCCCAATTATATTTCGTTGATTTACAAGTTGTCATGTTTGTTGCAGTTACAGTTCCATTGGGATCAAAAATATATTCAACGAAGTATTTTTTGTTAGGTCGTTGGGATAAAAAACTAAAATTTGAAAAAACTTTCTTAGGATCTTTAACTTCATTATATTCATTTCTATACTTATCAGGTCCAACTACCCGAATATAATTATCTGTTTTTCCATAAAATATAAAATTCTTACCTTTTCTACATGTGGGATTAGGTTTGCTGGTTGTTTTATTTTTTAAATTTACATCCTTTGATTTTGCTGGTTTGGATTTGGGTGCATTTTTGTTTAATTTATTAATTTTGTCCTTTGTATTTTTTAATTGTTCTTTAAATTTTTCATGTGTCACCGAGTGAGCTTCTAATAAAAATAGATTAGTGAATATTACAAAAGATAGGATTAACTTTAAATATTTCATGAATTATTAAAACATAAATAAAAATATAAATAAATAAAATATTACTTATCTATAGGTCTCATAAACGTAAGATTTTACTGATGATCCATTGTCTAAATAAACAGTAGTAACCACTCTTTTGTATTTGCTACCTTCATATTTATCAACCTGACAAATTACATTTTTTAATTGTTTTGAGAAAAAGAGTTTTCCTTTAATTTTCTTCCCACTATCATCAAGAGATATTACTGGATATCCAATATTAGTATCCTTGACCCAATTACCATAACAATAAGCATCACTCCAAATCCCGTGCATACGGGCTAAATAATAATGTGCCTCACTGCCTGGTTTAAGTGTGCCATAAACAAATAAATAATTAATCGTCATCTAGAATTTACAAATAAAAATGCAAAAAAAATACTCATGATAAAAATGACTGTTTGGCCTTGACTAGAATACCATATAAATGGACTTGGCAGATTTCCAAAAAAAAACATAACTTGTAGAACGATATTAGCTGCCCCAAAGATATATAAAAATCTTTCTAACTTGCTCATTTAAATTTTTGAAAAATTAATTAATATTTATTTTCGATATCATCCCAGCTTCTAAATGTCCGGGTACATTGCAACCACCAAATAATTCTGCATCAGATGTAAATTTCCAAATTAGTTCTGCTCTTTGTTTGGGCTCAAGTAAAACGGAGTTTGCATGTGAATGGGCCATTTTAGGATTCATCTTTGCCATTTGTTTCATCTTTTCTTTATTTATTTTATTTGGCAACAATATCCCCATTTTCATCATATCAAGCATTTCAGGTCCATGTTTTTTGTGCATCATCATCGTTGCAATATTAAACTCATGCACTAGCACCCCTTTATTTTCAACAACAAATCTTACTGTCTCACCCTTTTTAACATTAATAGTTTTAGGCTCATAATAGTTGTCGTACATGTCCACTTTGATTGTCTTAGACACATCAGATGCTTTTCCTTTCATACCAATCATTTTCATTGGGGCTGAGAAAAGCTGTAGTTGAAAACTTAGAGTAAAAGTTATTAAATAAATAAAAAATAGTTTCATATTAATTTAGTTTCATTTGATATTGATAATTTTGATTAGACCAGAAAGATTTAAAATATGCAATTACTGATTTAATCTCTGCGTCATTAAGTTTGTCTGAAAAACCCATCATTTTTCCCTCGTAGTTAGGAACCATTTTAGCTAAGCCGCGTTTAGTAATATAGAAGAGGATTTTATCACTATGATGCCAAGTGTGGCCAGTACCGTTTAGCGGCGGAGCTAGTCGGTGACCATCAGCATCTACTTTATCTTTCCACCCAACTTGGCCTGATAGGTTACTTTGATGGCAACTTGCACAATTGGCTTGGTAAAGCTCTTTTCCAAGTTTAAATGTCTCTGAACTTTTAAAAGTTTTTTCAATTACAATTTTTTGATCATGATGATTAGCAAAAGATAAAGGTTGTAATAATAATAGTGAAACTAGTACTAATATAAAATTACTAATTATTCTAAATGATATCATTAATATTAAGAATATAATGAAAAATATAAATTACTTCAATATGATCTTATGTATATTTTAGATATGTCAAAATAAGATAGTAGGTATTCTTATTTGCCACTGGTTTAATCTTACAATTCATCGTAGAAACAATATTGTTAGTTTTTACTTAAAAAGTAACACTTTTTTCTCAATATTCTCATTATCCATGTGGCTCGAGAGGGCCACACCCCCCCCTGTCTCAAGATAATTTGATTTATTTGTTTGCAGAACTTAAATCTTTTTTTAATATAATGAAATAAAAAATATTCATGAGTTACGAAGACTTTATTGATGCTTTAGATGAACTCTATATGAGTATAGAGGAAGTGGCTGAAAAACTTGGTTTGGAAGTCGACGAAGTCAAAGCTTGGGAAGAATCTGATGATGAAATACCAGATGCAGCAGTAGAATTAATAAAATCGGAACGAGAAAGTAGATCTGCAGATCAAATAGAGACAGAAGAATAGATAAATTAAATACCTAATTTATTAAATACTAATATTTTTTAAAAGTTTTTTCATTTTCTTTCTTTTAAACATTTAATCCCAATTTTAAAATAAGTATTAGCATTTTCACAAGCAATTAATATCGCTGAATCACTATTTAAAGAAGCAAGAGCTTTTCTCCACATATTAATTCTATTATTGTATCCTCTAAGCCAATGCTTGTCCCACACATTATCTAAAGCGAATACAAATCGTTTAGGATTTTTATTCATTAAATCTAACCATTTTTTTTGAAAATTGTTATTTTTGTCGAAAAGGTTTATCCATCCCATTTGAGCACGCCCTGATCTTCTTTTCATTCGTTCTTCCGTCTCATTATTCGCATGAGAAGTTATAAAGTGAATATTATTTGTCTTACTTATAATAAATTCTGCTTCAGAAAATTCTATTTGAGCCATATGCATTAATAAGAAATTATTATTTGGATATTTTTTACTTAATTTAACTAATTGACTTA
>ERZ802830.2762-NODE-2762-length-15545-cov-4.95455_pt1 | contig 15545 bp, 11 predicted proteins | sample MGYA00345654_ERZ802830 | MGnify/ENA primary metagenome ERZ802830 (study PRJEB30503, sample SAMEA104212375) | marine metagenome | biome: Westerlies Biome; feature: [SRF] surface water layer (ENVO:00010504) within the epipelagic zone...; material: water... | reverse complement strand
AGCAGAAGCGGTTCATGTGGGATTCATCTTTATTCCTTAATCCTCCCGTAGATCCTTTTAGCTAAAAGGAATTTAAAAAATCACACGCTAACAATCCCATGTTTTCCATTCGTCAAAAGAGGCACATCTTTAAAATCTATATCCTTTGCCTCATCGGTTTATTAAGTGTCCAAGATTCGGTCGCGCAGCAGCATATCATCGGGTGGCAGACCTTTGAAAATAATAGGGCTGGAAATAATAATTCCGGAATTCAGGACGATACCCCTGATTCGAACTCCACATATGATCCAACTCCGATGGGGTCGAGTTTTGGGAATCTCTATTTAACTGGGAGTATCGGAGTAAATGCCTCAGGAGAGGGATGGGGAGGACTAGGGCAGGCCACAAATAAAGACTTTTTGAATGGAGGGACGTTTGGAGCGTCTCTGGCCATCACTAGTGCCACTCTGGCAGATGGATCTCCCGGAGTTCGTATCGGTCCTTTTGGGAATCCACCGCCCAATGGCGAAGCAAATGGGGGAACGAGTTCTTGGAAATTTGCGGATTCCGGTAATGAGAATCAGTTAAAGGGAGATTTCTCCATCACAAATCATAGTGATTATCATTTTGAATTAGGCGCCATTCATTTTGACGCGCGGGGACTTGCTAATCCTACGACCTCTCCGAATACATTGGAGCTCCGTTATTTGGCAACGCCTGGTGAGTTGATCAATGCGACAAGCGACTCTGAGGTAGCTGATTTAACCTTGCTTTACACCAACACTTGGACTGCTCGAGGAGTTGAAAATATTTCCTTGGTCCTGGAGCCGATAATTAGTTCGGTGAGTCGAATTCCTCCGGGTGAAAAGGCTTCATTTCGCTTTGTCTGGTCGGGAAACACGGGGGGAGGAAATGTGCAGATCGACAACGTTGCCTTCTCGGGTGTTTTTAAAGATCAGAATAACGGTTTTGTTTCGATCGACCCGACAGATGACCCACGGCCTATCCCGGAGGGACCAAATATCATCGTGATGATTCCTGACGACCAGCGCTGGGACGCGACAAGTTTTATGCAAAATTCCATCGAGTCTAGAGGAAGAGTTGCTCGTTTTCCTTGGTTGTCCAACCCGGTAAAACAAACACCGAATATGGATCGGCTTTCTAGCGAAGGGATCCACTTTAATAATGCATTTGTGGTCTATTCGATCTGCTCACCATCGCGAGCAACAATGCTGACAGGGCAATATCCCCATCTTCATCGCGTCACCGATAATCACACTCATTTCCCGGCAACTGCCACTACTTACGCTACCTTGTTGCAGGAGACCGGTTATGCCACGGGATATTTTGGTAAATGGCATATGGGCACTCAAAAAAATCGTCCGGGGTTCGACACCGCCGTGTCATTCGAAGGTCAAGGAACCTACTTTAATACAGAATTCTTCGATGAGTCGGGTCGCTCGCTTTTCACTTCATCGGAGAGTGATTGGGTCGATGATGTTTCGACAGAGCAGGCCAAAAAATTTATTGCGGCCCAACATGCGGCTGGGCGTCCGTCGTTGACAGTCCTTGGCTTCAAAACGCCTCATCAACCTTGGACCCCGCCGGCACGTAATCGTGGACTGTTTTCCTCTGATACTGCGGTAGCGGTTCCGAATCTCTCGGTTCCTCCGCCATTTGCCCCAAGAGCGAACGGGGGATCCAGTCAGAGTCAACTCCGTGACTACATGCGAACAGTAGTGGGGATTGATCAAAATGTAGGTGATATTCTGGCGCACCTCGATGATTTGCAAATCGCGGATAATACGGCCGTGATCTTTATCAGCGATAATGGATTTTTTAGAGGAGAGCATCGGTTAGGTGACAAACGTTCGGCTTATGAAGAAAGTTTGAGAATTCCTTTGATGATTCGCTATCCCGCCGGTCAATCGAAACCACTTGCCGTGGATCCAATTGCCCTAAATGTTGATATTGCACCGACAATCCTTGAGCTGGCTGGAGTGCCGGTTCCCGAGAGTATGCAGGGTCGTAGCCTCGTCCCCTTAATGACTGGATCTACACCAAGTGATTGGCGTGATTCTTTTATCTTTTCATACAATATCGATCCGGAGTTTCCAGCTGCGGCGGTTGTTCCTCATCTTGGATTGCGGCGGGCCGATGGGCTCAAGCTGGTCAACTATTCCGACGATAGCAGTTGGAATGAGCTTTATGATGCGAGTCGTGATGGAGATCCTTATGAGATCAACAATCTCTATTCTTTGCCGGAGCGAGCAGATGATTTGGCAGCTATGAAGAGAGAGCTGTTGCAAACGACGGAGCGCTTGGGCTTCATGAAAGCATCTGGATTTTCGATGAAACCGCAGGGTGCGTCTTGGAGTGTCCAAGGTGCTGACGCTTCGCTTTTTAAGATCGAGACTTCTTCGGATCTTATCGATTGGAAGGTGGTAGGAACCTTTGAAGGAGGAGGGACGCCGACGAGGTTGAGTCTTCCCGTTCCCGGGTTTTCCAGTAGCGAGGTGATTGAAGGCAATGCCAGTGACTATGTGCTCGCCGAAGGCTCTCCGGTTACAGCGATTCGTGGCTTTGAAACTTTAAGAGTGGGTTCAATTCCCTCCGCTGGTGGAAGAGATGCAGTGCTGATTTTTGAATTGCCGGTTCTTGGAAATGGAATGGAGATTGCACTGGCCGAATTAGAATTACATGTCGTCCGCACTTTCGCCCAGTGGGATGCTGATTTGTGGGTGCTTGGGATTAAGGATGATACAACTCCCATTCTTGAATACAGCGAGACTCCGACGGGCAATCCAGCTGTTTTGAAATTGGAAGACGCAATCTTCGACTACTCGACAAGTAATAGCGGTGAGACCGTGACCTCAAATCCGTTGAGTGGAATCACCCAATATCTTCAAAATTTTTATGAAGAGAATTCAAGCTATGCGGGTGGGAAATATCTTTTTCTGCGGGTAAATTCGACAGCCGATATTGGTGTGAATGATCAGCGTTATGCGATTACGGCGGCCGAAAATCCAAATATTGAGAACCGGCCTAAACTCAATCTGTTTTATCGCCCGTTAGGAAGCTCGCCGAGAAAGCAAAGCTTTCATGTCCGCTATGGTAGAATTGGACCGTAGGATTAGGAACCTTGAAGGAGCGTGTTAGGGGTTCGGTCTTCAATCGCCCAAGAAAAAATCGCCTAGCTTGAAGATTATACTCGGCTCGTTGAGTATAGTATTCGAAATGGCAAAGAACCCTAACAATCTCATTATCCGTCACCAAGACGAGGTGGCCAAGGAACGGAGTGCCTGTGGACATCGCTATCGCCTCCTCAGTCAGGGCGATAATGACGTGGCAGCTTGGGCCCACGCGGTTGATATCGACGGTGCTAGGACTCATTATCACAAAATCTCAACCGAACTCTACTACGTTCTTGAGGGCGAGGGGAAAGTCTTGCTTGATGGGGAGGAACAAGAAGTAAGGCCAGGAACGATGGTCCATATCCCCCCGGGCGTGGTACATGGTGCTGTAGGGAAAATGCGAGTGCTTGTGGTGGGGATCCCGGATATTGATGATTCCGATGTTTTTTATGTTGATGAGTGAAATGCCTGTTTCCAATCGTAGTTCTTTTATCCTAATGAAAACGTTCTTTTGTATTCTCCCCATTTTTTTGGCGACAGCCCTCTTCGCCGAAGTCGATAAAGACGCGCTTCCCGATGTGGAAGATGGCTTTGAAGTCGATTTTTTCGTCCGAGAACCTCACATCATCAATCCGTCTTCTCTGTGTTTTGACAAACATGGACGACTCTATGTTGGTGCTGGACCACAATATCGGCAGCCGAAGGAAGATTCGCCAACCGACTATATCAAAATCCTCATTGATGAGGATGGCGATGGTGTCGCAGAGAAAGTAAAGACTTTTGCCGAGGGACTGAATTGTGTCCAGTCGATGGCTTGGAAGGGTGACGAATTATGGGTTGCTAATGCGCCCGAGATTACAGTGTTGCGTGACACCGACGGCGATGATGTTGCCGACGAATACCAGATCATTTTCACTGGTCTCAACAATCTCCGCCATAGCGTGCATGGGTTGAACTGGGGGCCGGACGGTTGGCTTTATTTTACGATGGGTAACACCTGGGTGAAGCCGAACGCGCCTAAACCAATCCGAGACCTGATGGGAATCAAGTCCGACGACAAGACGGAGTATCCGCTCAGTAAGGTTTACACTAAGGACACCTACAAGAAGAGCTATCATCCCATCAATAAGGATGAAAAAGAGGGTGGGATTTTCCGGTGCCGGGCTGGCGGCCACGACCTCGAACTCTATGCGCGGGGTATGCGTAATCCGTGGGATATGTGCATGGACAGTGGGTTCAACTGGCTGGCCACCGACAACGATCCGGGGCCGCCGGCCGACCGTATTTTTATGCCGATTCGTCATGGCCACTACTCAATGCGTCATCCATGGAAGTTTGACTGGATGGGTAAGCATCCAGCTGTTGCTCCATCATCTGATCTTTTTCCCAGTGTCAGTGGTTCGGGGACTGGGGTTGTGTTTTACACTTCAGAGCACTTTCCAGAGGAATATCGTAACCGCCAGCTGATCGCTGATTGGACGAATAATTGCATCTTTCTCTACAAACCGAAATGGAAGGGGGCCTTGCAAGTTCCTGCCGAGGAAAAGAGGAAAATCATTGATGGTGGGGTGACCCAAGCTGGAGATTTGGGCTACAAGGGGGCGAAAGGTCGGAGCTTATTCCGTCCGACTGATATCGAAGTCGGTCCTGATGGAGCGCTGTATATCGCGGGTTGGGGTTCAGTTTACGGCACCGAGTATGTTTCCAAGGAAAAGTGGACTGCGGAAGAGAGCGCAAAGTATCAGGGACGGGTGTTCCGCTTGCGTCATGAGAGGCCATTGATTGCGCAGTCGAAATGGAACACTGCGAAACGTAAAAAAGAGATTAAGACATGGAGCTTTGGAGAGCTGATAGAGGACATTGGGCACCAAGTACACGTCTGGCGAGTCAACGCGCAGGACGAGTTGGTTCGGCGTGGAGATTTGGTGCGCTCGGAACTGATTAAAACGATTGAATCCAACGCTCTGACCGAAGCTCAGGCGACTTGGAGTCTATGGGCTCTTGGACACATCGCGAAAGATCGGAATGCCAATCATGCTGAGATCATAAGGATTGCGCTTGAAAGTGGTGATCTCAACTTACGCATCCAAGCCACGCGAGTTCTCGGCGAGAATAAAGTGATCAAAGCGGTGCCGGTTTTAATCAAACTTCTCACTGACGATGAATCACGCATTCGAACTGCCGCGATGCAGTCGCTCGATCGCATCGGCTGGGGTGGGCATAGAGAGGCCATTGTTGATGCCATTGCACCGGAAAGCGAGCGGATCGCATTTTACACCGACTGGCAGGTGATGCGTCGTCAATTGCCCGAGAATGAACGTCGCGAAATGCTCACAGACGAACGACAGGGTATTCGCCGCATGGCGGCATTGGGGCTAATGGAGGAAGGCGACCGGGATTTGCAGCGAAGGGCACTGTCATTTTTGGAGGGTTCGGATGCAGGCTTTGGGGCGGGCTTGACGATTAGAGCGTCTCAGCGAAATTTTAGGGACTCCACAAAGGTGATCTTTGAAACTAAGACCCCGTTCCAAATCCGTTTCACTTCGGATGGTTCCAATCCGACCAACACGTCTTTCAAGGCGCCCAAAGAGATCACGGTATCGGATGAGATGACCATTAAGGCGGCCATTTTTGATGGGAAGCGAAGAGTCTCAGAGATCGAGTCGATTACGGTTCACAAGATTTCCGAATCGGAATGGAAGGATCGTTTGTTCGTTGAGGGGATTGGCGGGAAAGGGTCCGCGAAATCGTATCGGGCGAATCTTGATAGCCTGCAGCGCGGTGTTACGGTTTATGCCGACCGTCAGTACACTTTTACCGAAATCCCGGACGCCCTCGCGGGAGCAACCCATCTCCGCACGCACAACGACGACAAGGCCAATTTTGACGCGGAATTTCTTCGTTTTCAAACCAATCTGCCGGCCGTTCTATATCTTGCATACGATGGACGAACGGCTCCGCCAAAGGCACTTACTGCCGGGATGGAGAAAACCGACATGATACTAAAGATTAGTAATGGCGAATCGTTTCCGGTTTACCGTCGTATGGTTGAGGCCGGAGAGGTTGTGCTTGCGGGAAACAAGGCCGGAGGTTCCGGTGGCGAGTCGATGTATCAGGTCTTTCTGACTAAGGAAGGTGCGGGGAAGACAACCACTTCTGAAGTCAAGGGAGCCCTTGCGAAGGTCGACCTGAAGCACGGGGAAGAAATATTTTTTGGCCGAGGTACTTGTTTTGCCTGCCATAAAGTGGGCGATCGCGGTGTTGCTATTGGTCCCGATTTGGTAGGGATCGGCAAGCGGCGCGATGTGGATTATGTCATCCAATCAACGCTTGAGCCCGACGCCTACATCGTGGAAGGCTTCCAACAAACGAGTCTGGAAATGAAAGATGGACGCGTTTTGTTCGGCATGATTGGAGAGGAGACCGCACTGAGCCTGAAGCTTGTGCTCCTGACCGGAGAGCAAATTGTGGTGAAGCCCGACGAAATAAAGAAGCGCAGTGATGCCAAGAAGTCTATCATGCCCGCCAGCTTCTCGAACACGCTGAGCGCGCAGGATGTGGCAGACATCTCGGCTTGGATTATGAGTTTGAAGTGAGTTGATCTGATAGAAAAGACCTCGCGCTTTGACTAAGTGAACTTCACTATGAAGTTTTTAAAGATCTTGGCCGGTTTTTTCGTAGCTCATTTGCTGACTGGAACAGCTCGATGTAGTGACTGGGGACATTGCTCCGCTGCCAGCCCGATCGTCGTTGGCGAACATCTTGACATGGCCAGGATGAAGGAGCCCACCTGCATCGGACGTGCTAATTGATCGTCATGTGCAGTCCGGCCCCTTTGATCTTGTGAGGTCATCTGGAGGTCTCTAGAGTGTCGAAATGAAACAATTTTCAAAGCGAGTGCTCAGTTTGTTCGTGATTACGGCGGCCCTTGCTCCCAACCTCATGGCAGAAGAAAAAAAGTTGGGTCTGACTCTCCGGTCACGATCCAAAGAAGCGCCGAAGAAGGCGGTTGAAACGAAAGCCGAGTGGAAGGCTGGAAAGACAGCCTTGGTCATTTGTGACATGTGGGACGATCATTGGTGTGAATCTGCAGCAAGGCGAGTAGGAGAGTTGGCAGGGCCCATGAATAAGATGGTGAAAGCGGCGCGGGAGAAAGGTATCTTTATCATCCACGCGCCGAGCAGCGTGGTCTCGTTTTATGAAAACACCCCTCAACGCAAGCTTGCCAAAGCCGCGCCCTTTTCAAAGCCCCCGATCCCTCTCAGCAAGAAAGAACGTTGGGGCACCAATTGGTGTTGGCCTGACCCAAAATTTGAGGGCGTGTTGCCGATTGACGACTCGGATATGGGTTGCAGTTGCAAAGGCGAAAAATGCGAAATCCGGGAAGCCTGGAGCCGACAGATCAAGACCATTGATATCATGATGGGTGACGCTATCACCGATAATGGTCAGGAGACCTGGAACCTTTTGGCCGAACGAAAAATTGAGAATGTCATCTTGTGTGGGGTGCACCTTAATATGTGTGTTCTGGGGCGCCCTTTCGGGATCCGGCAAATGGTGAAGCTCGGGAAAAACGTCGCCCTGATGCGTGACATGACAGATACAATGTATAATCCAGAGCGTCCTCCGGGCGTAGATCACTTTACCGGAACGGACCTCGTTATCCAGCACATCGAGCAACACTGGTGTCCTTCATTTACAAGTGGGGATCTGTTGGGCGGAGAAGCTTTTAAGTTTAAGGAAGACAAAAGAAAGTAGGTATTACCCTTTCTTCAGGAAAAGATCTTTAAACTCCACGATCATCCCCTTGTCGTGGAGTTGGAGACCGATGAAGCCTTTCTCGAGTTGCTGGCCTTCCAGCTTGTCAGTGAATTCTGAAGACAGCTTCCCGTTGATGAAAAATTGAAAGTAATTTCCTTTTGCGACGATTCGGCAGGAGTTCCAGTCGCCTTTTTTGATCTCAGCCACGGGCACGGCATTTTCAATTTCTTCATGATGCCCTTTGCCATTCTCATCGATCGTTAGGCTAGCCCCCCTTGGGCAGGGAAACTCTTTCCTTGTGCCTTTTCCAAAGTGGAAATCCCATGCGCCCAGGATCCCATCACCAATTCCAACATGGCCGAGGTCGGCGTGGTATCCTTCAAAGTCACGCTTTCCGGTTTTGTCCAGTCGCGCTCGGGTCTCCACTCCGGTATTCCCTTTGGTTAAAAGTCGGTAGCTGAATTTCAATTCAAAGTCCGACAAGGATTCATCGCCGGAGTAGATCAAGTAGACCTGGCGGTTCTCTTTACCCTCTCCCCGAATCACCCCGTCCTTGACCGACCAGGCGAGCGCTTTGCCCTTTGGAGCTTCCCTCCAGCCCTTCAGCGATTTTCCATCGAAAATGGAGGTATAGCTATCGTTTGTTTCTTTTCCTTGCAACCCACTTACTCCGATTATTAAGAAGATAAGAATGAGGCTCTGAATAGTTTTCATAAGAGTGATTTTTTTTCGTTAAGTGGTGATTGTGGATTGGAACAGGTAATTTCTATAGTAACCAAGAGAAGAAGAACTTTTTCTAAGTTCCGCAAGATTAAGAGGTCGGAGTCGTCTATTTCTTTTGCTGAGAGAACATCCAATTGGCGAATTTAGGATCGGAGGCAGGGACCCTTCCTGCGCCGTGGCCTTCTTCGGGAAGAATGATGAGCTGAGCTTTTGTTCCTCCTGCTTTTTTAATGGCTTTCATAACCATTTCACCCCGGTCGGCTGGGACGACGCGGTCTTTTTTTCCGTAGTAGGCCTTCATGGGAATCTTGGCGAGGTTCTTTCCCCATTCATCAAGTTTCGGAGTCACATCTTTCGGCCCACCTGATCCGAGGCCTCCGACCATAGGAGCGATCGCAGCGAAGTGATCGGGTGAGCTTGCGGCCCAGACGAAGGTCCCATATCCACCCATACTATTGCCAGTCAGGTAAATTCGATTTTCGTCGACCGGGAGGATTATTTTCAGATGCTCAAGAAGAAGATCAAGATCGGCTGGAATCCAGCCGCCTCTTTTTTTCTGATCGCGAGCGCTTTTCATGGCTTGAGGTACGACGCAGAGACACTTGTGGCCCGCTTTCTTGATGGTTTCAAGAAGGCGACGTGGCTGTCGCTCCACTTTACGGATTTCATCTCCGACTCCTCCTCCCCCGTGGAGGTAGATGAGGAGAGGAATCTTTTTATCCTTCGTAGCCTGACCCTTACCAAAGATCAGAAATTCGGGGTTAAGAGAGGTGGTCTTCTTGGCAAGGTCTTTGGGCAGTTTGGAGACTTCGACTTGGCTCCAGAGAGGAGATAAGAGAAATGTAATCATTATAAAAAACAACTTCATGGACTTAAAGGGGGCTATAAATATTTGCAAAAAGTGGTAAGGCTGTTGGGAATTTTTCCAGGTCCTCTTTCTCGTCATATTCGAGAGTCACAAAACCCTAACATTTTGATGAATTAAGGATACGGCTAATTCGCTCAAAATCTGTCGGGTATGTTTTGGATCTCTTTTGCGTGGTTCATAAATCCCCTAAGTGATTCGAAGCAGGATCTAAAGTTGACCCTTCGGGGGTCGAAATCATAAGATGGAAATCATGCCAAAAAGCACATCTTCCCTGATCGATTTATTTCGAATCGCAACTCCTGCGGCAATGCTCGCGCTTACTGCTGCTACCTCTTTTCTTCATGCTGAGGAGGATATGAGTAAGCCTGAAATTAAGGTTGAGAAAAAGAAGGATGCGGATGGGAGAGAGTCCGTTTACATGTATATCGACGGCGTTAAGGTGCATGAAACCGATACGACGAAACAGCCGCTTCCTACGGTTGTTTCGCCCGGCAAGATACTTGGGGCTCCTCCAACGGATGCGGTGGTGCTTTTCGATGGGAGTGCGGAGTCTTTTGATGCCAATTGGACTGATATCAAAGGAGGCCCCAGTAAATGGAAGGTGGCTGATGAAGCGATGGAGTCAGTTCGTGGCGCCGGATACGTGCAATCGAAAAAAACGTTTGGTTCATGCCAATTTCATATCGAGTGGGCTTCTCCTTCAAAAGTGCAGGGCAGTGGCCAAGGGCGAGGGAACAGCGGAGTTTTCTTGATGGGAACTTACGAGATTCAGGTTCTTGATAGCTACCAAAACCAGACCTACGCTGATGGGCAGGCCGGGGCGCTTTATGGTCGATCCAAGCCACTGGTGAATGCTTCACGCAAGCCCGGTGAGTGGCAGAGTTATGATATCATTTTTCATCGCCCACTTTTTGATAAAAATGGCAAAGTCATCCGCCGTGCCACCTTCACCGTGCTGCATAACGGGGTTCTTATCCAAGACCACACCGTATTGAGTGGTGGAACTGGATGGCGTGGGCCGCATGCCGCTTCCGATTATAAAGCTCACCCAGACAAGATGCCCATCTCAATGCAGGACCATGGGAACCCTGTCCGTTTCCGTAACATCTGGATACGTCCTCTTAAGGACTGATTATCTGGATCTTTTGGTTTTGCCGTTAAGGTTGTCCGGTGATCTTGATCCGGTAGAAGCTACGATCAGTTAGGAACGCCACAGCGTTATCTTAACGGGAAGTCATCACTACATTATTGTTTTCCTGATTCGTATTAGAAACAAGGGTTATGGGGGCGATAGCATCTCAATTTCAATGGTCGTTACTCGATTGCAAGGCATCCTGTAATCCAATGGCAGGGAGGTTCACCCGGAAGCTAATGGTCAGGTGATTGCCTGATCCGGCGACTGGGTTGAGCCTAAAAATCCAAAATCATCACGTCTATTTACGACTTCCACTCAGGACCTGCTTCGGTTTAGTCTTCCAAGCCATGAAGTCAAAATATCTCCCGTTTGCTATATTGAGCACTTTTTCCCTTCTTTTTGGATTCTTGCCTGCTTCAGGGCGCACGTGGACCGACGTCAAAACTGGGCGCACTTTGGAGGGCGCTTTTGTTAAAACGAGTGAGGGTAAGGTTTTGGTGAGGCGCTCCACTGGGAAGGTGATCCAAATTGATTTGAAGCTTTTGTCGAAAGCGGATCAGGATTTTGTCTCGGCTCAAGGAAAGGTCGGAGGAGACGCGAGTTGGACGACTTTTCGAGGGGAATCAAGAACTGACCATTCGCCTGACGAGGGATTGCTGAAAACATGGCCCGAGGAAGGCCCAAAGCTTCTTTGGGAATACCGGGACTGTGGCAAGGGATACAGTGGACCAGCAATCGTTGGCGGAAAGATTTACTACACGGGATCATTTGAAGGACAGGCCAAGATCATCTGTTTGAACGGCGAAGATGGAGAGGAACTCTGGACTTCGAATCTAGGTGAAGATCCCGCAAAAGGTTACTCAACCGGTTGGGGAAGCGGCCCACGAGGAACGCCGACTGTCAATGATGGTATGGTTTATGCCATTAGTGCCAACGGGAGTTTGATGGCGGTCGATGCGGCTGATGGAAAGAAGGTTTGGAGCAAAGAGCTGGTTGATGATTTTGGGGGTAAAGTCCCACCATGGGGTTATTCTGAATCTGTTCTTGTGGATGGAGATCGTCTCATTGTCACTCCCGGTGGGAAAGATGGTGCGATTGCAGCCCTTGATAAAAAAACAGGGAAGACGATTTGGCGGAGTAAGGAGCTCACGGATCGCGCCGAGTATTCTTCTGTGATCATCGCGGAGGTGAATGGGAAGAAACAATACGTTCAGCTCTTCATGAAAACTTTGGCGGGGGTCGATGCTGGAACCGGAAAGTTGCTTTGGACTTCCAAGTGGCCCAAGGGAAGGACCGCTGTGATCCCCACTCCGATTTATCAGGATGGGAAAGTTTACATGACGTCCGGTTACGGAGCTGGCTGTAAATTGGTGGATATCTCTGGTGCCGAGGCCAAGGATATCTGGGAAAACAAAGAGATGAAGAACCACCACGGCGGAGTCGTTTTAGTGGATGGTTATCTGTATGGCTTTTCGGACGGAAGAGGATTAATTTGTCAGGATTTTAAGACGGGGGAAAGAAAGTGGAACAAGAGTGGTGAAGGGATTCAAAAAGGCGCAGTCCACTATGCAGATGGAATGCTCTATTGTGTGAATGAATCTGACGGTTCGGTCTTTCTCGCTGTTGCGACTCCGGATGGGTTTAGTGAAAAGGGGCGTTTCCCGATGCCCAAAGTCACGAAGCTCCGAGAAGGAACAAATGGGAAGGTCTGGACCCATCCAGTTGTGTTGGATGGAAAGCTTTATTTAAGGGATCAGGATTTGGTCTTTTGCTTTGATGTGAGTCAGTAGACTTTTCTATTTTTTCTTTTGGTAACCGTGCCAAACCCACTCGATGGCATGTGGGAGAAACTGGGTCTTGGCATTGCCAATCCCATGGCCTGAATTTTGGCAGAAGAGATATTGGTAATCATAGCCTTTAGCTTTGAGTGCTTTGGCCATGCGATGGTTCGCCTCAACCCAGTCATGCATATCATCGCGCATCACGTTGGGGTTGAGCAGGTCATAGTCGCCCACTGCGAGGAAGAGGCGAATAGGCTTCTTTTGAGTATTAGGAATGAGCTTATCATGGAAGTCCCAGGCCCCACCCGGAGTCTTTGAGTCAAAGGGCCATTGTTGGTTCACAAAAGTTCCGGAGGTGGTGAGCACCCGGTGGTAGAGATCGGTCCGATACCAGGCCATAATAAGCGCCGCTGATCCTCCCGAACTGCTTCCCATAACGGCGCGTGCGTCGGGATCTTTGGTAAGTTTAACAGCACAGTTTTTTTCTACTCGAGGAAGGACTTCGGTTTCGATGTATTCAGCAAAGACTCCCGACATCGTATCATATTCTTTACCTCTCTGATGTCCCTGAGCGTCGCCACCACCATTAGCGATTTGGATCACGACCATGGGAGGAAGACGCTCCTGAGCAATGAGATTATCGAAGATGTTAAAGAAAGTTTGGTTGGGTTTTCCTTTCGGCCCGTCATGACAAACCATGAACGGCGCGACGCTGCCCGCCTTGTGTTGAGCAGGTACATAAACTGTGATCTTTCGGGAGTAATCGATTTCGTGAGTCTCGACGATCAAGGTTTTGAAGTTCTTGGGATCAACTTTCCCAAATTCTTTCCGGGCAATACCGGGATTGAGTAGTTTGGTGGTTTTGGAATCGATATTAAATTGGGTCACCTTTCCGTATGGAACATTTTTAACATCATTGCGTTCGGGTGCTGCTTTATAAACTGGGCCAATCAGGTAATTACCCACCGCATCGACTGGTGGGTTGACCTGAACTTTATTATCGAGGCGAATGAAGGTGGGCGCGCCGGGGGCATCGAAGGCGCGGACTGGTGGCTTCGGCCTCTTAGCATACGAACTTTGGAGGACGAAAATGGTCCCGAGAGCAAGGAGTGTAGTGGATTTCATAAGGTTCATATTTTGAATGAGAAAATTGACGAGTTTGGAGTATGAGCGCTGGAGGAACAAGCTGCTACGAGGTAATACTCGTTTTTGCTTGGGGTCGCAATCTTACATCAAGCGGTTTGCTAGGAAGGTCAGACTTTGTGCTTTTTGTTCTCAGCTAATTTGGAGGTTAGATTTTGACCAAGCTTCATAGGAATCGCAGCGTTGAGAGCTAAATGAATTTGACTCATGGTGGGAGAATCGTCATACTCACACTTTAATCTTCATTATGCATTCTCTTGTCCCTCAATCACTTGTCTCGTTGCTTTACCTCTTGCCCGTAGTGAGCTACGGGCAGATCTCAGATGATTTTAACGATGGTTTTGATGAACAAAGTTGGCAAAACCTAAACCCCCTCAAGGATTTTGTGGATTGGGCTTATTTTGTCAATGACTCAACTTATCGTATGATTTCTGGAGCATCGCCCGATCCAGATGCTCTAGGTCAAGCCCGGATTGGGGCAATGCGAAAAGATGCCAATTACTCCGCATTTCGAGTGGGGGTTGCTTTAGCGCCATTCGATCCCGCAATCGAGCAAGACGTAGGGGTGTTAGCTCGGATCACAAGTGCGGGTCTCGGAACGACAAGTGGTTATGCTGCAACGATTGATACTGATGAAAGCCGAATTTATATTGCTAGGATTGATTTAGAGCAGCCTACGGTATTGGGTGAAGCTGATTCTCCTCTTGATCCTGAAAAGAATTATCAGCTTGTCTTCCATGGATATGAGGGACGATTTCTGGCTGAGGTCTTTGACGTGACTAACCTAACAACGCCTCTTTTTTTCGCGGAGGGCGAAGATGACACCTACCAAAGTGGACCTGCAGGACTTTTTGGTGCTGCAGGTCAGCCTGATGGTAATATTAATTTTGCTTTTTATAATTATGAATCGGATGATCGGCCTGATGTTGACCAAGACGGAATGCCTGATCCGATTGAGGCGACGTTTTTTGGTAATTTAGATCAGCCAGGAGATGCTGATTTCGATGGCGACGGCCGGGATAATGCTCAGGAAATTGAGGATGGGACCGATCCCACAGCGAAAGATTCTTCAGTGAAAGTAATCTCAGTTGATGTTTCCGGAGATCGCTTATCGCTCCAATTTAGAACTTTGGTGGGGAGGAACTATCAACTTGAGACGAGTGGGGATTTGACGAACTGGGTCGTTGATACCGAAGCAGAATTTGAAGAAGAGGAAGATGGAATCGCCAAGTTTTTAACATCTCGAGGGATCGGCCGAAAATTTGTGCGGGTGGTGGAACCGTAGAATTTTTCGAATCCTAGATTGGGAAATTGTTAGAGTTGGAGAGCTGACTTTTCGTATTCGTCGTTCCGAGGTGCGGACTAAATAGAATCTCCCGGGGAGTTTTGGCCTTAATCCTTAGGCTAAAATCGGTTTAATAACGTTTCCACCAACATCGGTGAGGCGAAAGCGGCGGCCATTGTGAGTATAGGTGAGCTTTTCGTGGTCGAAGCCGAGTTGGTGAAGGATCGTGGCGTGGATGTCGTTGACGTGTGCTTTGTCGACGGCGGCGTGGTGGCCGATTTCGTCTGATTCGCCGTAGCTGACGCCTCCTTTAATTCCGCCGCCCGCCATCCAGGTGGTGAAACAATGCGGGTTATGATCACGACCCGGTTTTTGCGATTTCTGGGAAAGCGGAAGTCTGCCAAATTCGCCGCCCCAGATGACGAGGGTGTCTTTTAGTAAACCACGCTGTTCAAGGTCGGTGAGTAGTCCGGCAATGGGAGTGTCGGTTTCGCCAGCGAATTGGCTGTGGTTGCCTTGGATGTCGTTGTGGCCATCCCAGCTCCGCTGGTTGGCCATACCGCCGGAGTAGATTTGAACGAAGCGAACACCTCGTTCTACCATGCGGCGGGCAGTGAGACATTGGCGCGCGACGTGGTCGCAGCGTTTTTCGTCAATTCCATAAAGTTTTTTGATGTGCTCGGGCTCTTGTTCGATGTCGAAAGCCTTCGGGGCAGCGGTCTGCATGCGGTAGGCA
>ERZ802830.2761-NODE-2761-length-15545-cov-9.71717_pt1 | contig 15545 bp, 10 predicted proteins | sample MGYA00345654_ERZ802830 | MGnify/ENA primary metagenome ERZ802830 (study PRJEB30503, sample SAMEA104212375) | marine metagenome | biome: Westerlies Biome; feature: [SRF] surface water layer (ENVO:00010504) within the epipelagic zone...; material: water... | reverse complement strand
GCAGGTAATAATACAATATAAACTTCTGGGTGTCCTAAAAACCAAAATAAGTGTTCAAAAAGAACAGGTGAACCACCTTGGTAATGTAAAACTTCTCCTTGAATAAATATGTCAGAGAGATAGAAAGATGTACCAAAACTTCTATCCATAATTAACAAGAGTGCCGCTGATAATAATACTGGGAAAGATATAATACCAATGATAGCCGTTACAAAAAAGGCCCATATTGTAAGTGGTAAACGTGTCATAGACATTCCCTTTGTTCTAAGGTTTATAACAGTAACCACATAATTTAATGAACCTAGTAAAGAAGATGCAATAAATATTGCCATTGAAACTAACCATAAAGTCATACCAGCTCCAGAACCACCTTGAGCCATTGGCAAGGCACTTAGTGGTGGATAAATTGTCCAACCAGCTGCAGCAGGTCCAGCCTCAACAAATAAAGATATTACCATGATCACACTTGAAATAAAGAATAACCAGTAAGAGATCATATTAAGAAGTCCAGAGGCCATATCTCTTGCACCAATTTGTAATGGAATAAGAAGGTTACTAAACGTACCACTAAGTCCTGCAGTAAGAACAAAGAATACCATTATGGTACCATGAATAGTAACTAATGCAAGATATATATCTGCATCCATAACACCTTCAGGAGCCCATTTACCAAGGAAAAATTCAAAAAATACATTTGGTTTTTCTGGCCATGCAATTTGCATACGGAATAATAGAGACATTAAAATTCCAATGATCCCCATTATTGAACCCGTAATTAAGTATTGCTTAGCGATCATTTTATGATCTAGACTAAAGATGTACTTTGTTATAAAAGTCTCTTTGTGATGTCCGTGATCTTCGTGATTGTGAGTATCTGTATGTGCTGACATAATATTTTTTTTACTAAACCTTATTTAATTAAAGTATTTGCAAAAGTTTTTTGCGAAGCTAACCAAGTATCGTACTCGTCTTGAGTCTCAATAATAATTTTCATTTGCATGTTGTAATGTGATTTACCACAAATCTTATTACATAACAATAAATAGTCAAACTCGTAACGTAACTCTTGTCCTTTATCTTCAACTTCTTGTTTCTTTTTTAAACGAATCTTATTGATATTGGCCACTTTGTCAACCATATCAGGATTCTGACGCATATCTTCTGTAGTTACAGTTGGTGTAAAACCAAATTGTGTAATCATTCCTGGTACACAGTTCATTTGTGCTCTAAAATGAGGCATATACGCAGAGTGTAGAACATCTTGTGAGCGCATTTTAAATAAAACCGGTTTACCAACTGGTAAATGTAACTCAGTAGTAATAATATCATCTTGTGCATTAGGATCAGATTCATCTACTCCTAAAATATTAGCACGGTCATTATCTATAAGTCTAACGTTTGCTTGTCCTAATACATTATCAGAACCCGCATAACGCGCTTTCCAGTTAAATTGTTGTGCATATAACTCTACAATAATAGGATCATTTTCTTCATCAATATTCATGATAGATTGCCATGTATATAATCCGTAAAGAATCAATCCTGTTAGAGTGATTACTGGAATAATTGTCCAAATAAACTCAAGTTTATTGTTATCAGCATAGAATAATGCCTTTCTACCCTTTTCCCCTTTGTATTTAAAAGCAAAATAGTGAAGTAAAAACTGAGTAACTGTCTGAACAAAGAATATAAGTAATAAAGAAATTACCATTAAGCTATCTATTTCAGACCCATGCTCTGATGCTGGATTAGATAACAATGGTAAATCTCCCCATTTATAAATAGAAATAATTGTAATCAAATAAATGAACCCAAGGAAGCCCATCATAAGGTAACCATTAATTCTGTTATCCTTATCTGTAGCTACCTGATCGTTTGACACATTTGCTTGTGTTAAATCAAAGATTTTAACCATCTGCCAAATTGCAATGGCTATAAAAAGTACTATTAAAATTGGTAAATACGAAGTCATTATCTTTTATCGTCTTTAATTTAATTAATAATGAAAGTGTTCACTTTCCTTAAGTAACGGATTACCTTTTGCAATCAACGGAACTTTAGTAAGCGCATTGAAAACAATTAAAATGAACAGACCTGCAAAAAGCATTACTGAACTCAACTCTGGAATTCCTATTGACCATCTGTCTCCAACTGTAGCAGGCATTATCATGTTGAATACATCCACATAGTGTCCAACTAAAATTACTATCCCTACCATTACTACAAACCATGGGATTCTTTTATAATCACTATTCATGATAACTAAGAGTGGGAAAATGAAATTAAGTACTAACATTCCAAAGAATGGAATCTTATAATCCTCAATTCGTGTTACGAAATAAGTAACTTCTTCTGGAATGTTTGAATACCAGATTAACATAAATTGAGAGAACCATAAATAGGTCCAGAAAATACTTATACCAAACATGAATTTTGCTAAATCATGTAAATGACTATCGTTTACAGATTCTAGTAATCCTTTAGATTTTAAATACAATGTAATAAGAGCGATGGTTGTAATACCGCTAACAAACATACTTGCAAACACATACCATCCAAATAGTGTAGAGAACCAGTGTGGATCAACACTCATAATCCAATCCCATGACATCATCGACTCTGAGTAAATGAAGAATACCAAAAAGGCAGCAGACCATCTGAAAGATTTCACAAAGTTCTTGTTGTCCTGTGCATTATCTTGAGCAATTGAAAACTTTCTAGAAATATATCTGTAGAAAGACCATCCTGAAATAAAAATTATACCTCTAATTGTAAACCAAGTAAGATTTAACCAACTTGACTTCCCTTGAATAAGAGCGTCATGTGCTACCACTTCTGGGTCCATCCAAATAAAAATATTGTAATGACCAATAGTACCTGAAGCAACAGCAATAGCTAAAACTATTAAGGCGCCCGGTAATAAATAAGCTGTTATTCCCTCCATAATTCTAAATAACAATGGAGACCATCCTGCCTGAGCAGCAAATTGAATAGCATAAAAAGCTAAAACGCCGAGCGCAATCATCATAAAAAAGAAAGCTGCAACGTATAACGCTGCCCATGGTCGATTAGCTATTTGGTGTTGAACGTGTTCAACGTGTTTAGAGTGTGCATCTTCATGGTGACCAGTATCATCAGCATGTGCACCGTGACTATCATGTGATTCCTCAGATGCATGACGATTAGCTTCAGAGCCATGATCAGATTCAACTACATGTGTATCATCGTGATGTCCTTCTGATGCATGACCACCTCCATGGTGTGCAGATTCATTAGCAAGTAGCGTTTCAACTTCATCAAATGATTTATGAGAAGACATAAAACCGCTAATTACACCTACAAGACCAAGGCCAATTAGAATGAATGCAAATATTTTTAATTTTTTAGAAAATGTGTACATGTCTTTAATTCTAAACTTTTAGTATAATCTTATTTTTCTAGGTCTGATTTCAACTTCAACACGTATGATGCTACTTGCCAACGCTCTTCCTCATTAAGCTGGTTAGCATAGGATCCCATAGCATTTTTACCATAATACATTACATGGTAAATACTTCCCTCAGTAATAGCTCTTCCAGCATCATCATAACTTGGCACACCAAGAATTTTCTCTCGCTTAACAAGCTTCCCTTGACCTTTTCCTTTATTACCATGGCAAATACCACAATAAACATCATAAAGTTCTTTACCTCTTTTTAAATCAACAACATTAGCATCTAATGGTGATTTTAAATTGGCTTTAGCAAAATCATAACCTTCTGTTGTGTTATCAATCTCATATAAAGAGTGTCCTCTTGCTATCGTTCCTTCAACAGGTAATTGTGCCTCGACACCATTATTAAAAGCTGCAGACTCTGAATAAGCCTCATAACCCACAGACTCATACATATTAGGCATAAACTGATAGTTAGGTCTAGAGTCTTTTTGACATGACACTACTACCACTAAAATTGCTGATAATATTAAAGATTTTAAAATACGTCTCATGTTATTCTTTTAATGGGCTTTATCAATTATATTAATTTCAACCGCTCCAGTTTCTTTAAGAAATTTGGAAAGTTCTTTTTCATTATCATGGATGGCAATTTCCATTAAAAAATGATCATCTGTTGTTCTTGGATCTGGATTTTCTGCTTCTTTAAATGGCCACATCTTACTTCTTAAATAAAAAGTGATTACCATTAAGTGGGCTGCAAAAAATACCGTCAACTCAAACATGATAGGAACAAAAGATGGCATATTTTCCAAATAGCTAAAGCTTGGTTTACCACCAATATTCTGAGGCCAATCTTCAATCATTATGAAATTCATCATTAATACTGCCACAGTTAAACCTACACAACCGTAAAAAAAGGCACAGATAGCAATTCTTGTTGGAGCTAACCCCATAACTTTGTCTAGTCCGTGTACTGGAAAAGGCGTGTAAATTTCTTCTATATGATGTTTCTTCTCTTTGACTTTCTTAACAGCAGACATTAAAATGTCGTCATCTGTATAAATAGCGTGAATTACTTTTGAAGCTTCCATATGCTACTTTAGTTTTTAGTTTCTTGATTAGTTCCTGAGGTTCTTTCATCTGCACCTGTTCCTACAAGTGATTGTCCAGCTTCTCTAATTTTTTTGTAACGCTCACCTGAAGACTTTAAAATGGTCTTCACCTCGGCTTGAGCAATTACTGGGAAAGTTCTTGAGTACAATAAAAAGAGTACAAAAAAGAATCCAATCGTTCCAATAAAAATTCCTATATCAACAAATGTTGGTGAGAACATAGTCCATGATGATGGTAAATAATCACGGTGTAATGAGGTTACAATAATCACAAAACGCTCAAACCACATACCTATGTTTACAACAATGGATATTGCAAAAGAAAAAGTAATACTGGTTCTAAGTTTCTTAAACCACATAAACTGTGGTGAAAATACATTACAACTCATCATGGCCCAATAAGCCCACCAATAAGGGCCTGTTGCTCTATTTAAGAAGGCGTATTGTTCATATTCTACTCCAGAATACCAAGCAATGAATAACTCGGTAATATATGCTACACCAACAATAGAACCTGTAATCATGATTACAATATTCATTAACTCTATATGTTGTACTGTAATATAATCTTCAAAATTACACACCTTACGCATGATAATTAGTAAGGTGTTTACCATTGCAAATCCAGAGAAAATAGCACCTGCAACGAAATAAGGAGGAAAAATTGTAGTGTGCCATCCAGGAATTACAGAAGTTGCAAAATCAAAAGATACAATAGTATGTACAGAAAGTACTAAAGGCGTTGCTAAACCAGCTAAAACCAATGATACTTCTTCAAAACGTTGCCAGTCTTTTGCACGACCAGACCAACCAAAACTTACAAGACTGTATATTTTCTTTTGGAAAGGTTTTACTGCACGATCTCTAAGCATTGCAAAATCTGGAAGTAAACCTGTCCACCAGAAAACTAATGATACAGATAAATAAGTAGAGATTGCAAATACATCCCAAAGTAATGGGGAATTAAAGTTTACCCAAAGTGACCCAAATTGGTTTGGAATTGGTAAAACCCAATAAGCTAACCATGGTCTACCCATGTGGATAATTGGGAATAAACCAGCTTGAACAACAGAGAAAATTGTCATAGCCTCTGCAGAACGGTTAATAGCCATTCTCCATTTCTGACGGAATAAAAGTAATACTGCAGATATAAGAGTTCCTGCGTGACCAATACCAACCCACCAAACGAAGTTAGTAATGTCCCAAGCCCAACCAACAGTTTTATTTAATCCCCAGGTACCAATACCTGTTGAAATGGTGTAAACCATACATCCTAATCCCCATAAAAAAGCGACAAGAGATATAGAGAATACAATCCACCAAGATTTATTTGCTTTGCCTTCAACCGGTTTAGCAATATCAACAGTCACATCGTGATATGATTTCTCTCCGGTTACAAGAGGTCTTCTAATAGGTGCTTCGTAATGAGACGCCATAATGATTTGTACTTATTTCTTAGTTAATTTATGATTCAGTTGTATTACGCACTTTTGTTTGATACATCACATTTGGTTTTGTCCCAACGTGCTCTAACAAGTGATACATACGATTATCTTCTTTGAGCGCAGCTACTTTACTGTGCTTGTCATTGATATCTCCAAATACCATTGCACCGCTACCACAAGCTGCAGAACAAGCTGTTTGGAATTCACCATCTTTAATTTCACGTCCATCACGTTTGGCGTCAAGGATTGTCTTTTGTGTTTTTTGAATACACATAGAACATTTTTCCATAACACCTCTTGAACGAACTACCACATCTGGATTAAGAACCATACGGCCTAAATCATCATTCATATGGTAATCAAACTCATCATTCTTATTATATAAGAACCAGTTAAAACGTCTTACTTTGTAAGGACAGTTATTAGCACAATAACGTGTACCCACACAACGGTTATACGCCATATGATTTTGTCCTTGACGACCGTGTGATGTTGCCGCTACTGGACAAACTGTTTCACAAGGTGCGTGATTACAATGTTGACACATTACAGGTTGGAATGCTACTTGAGGATTTTCTGAAGCTATTTCCATTTCACCAAATTCATTTAATGAACTTCCTAAACCAGAAATTGCATCTTTCTTTTCATTATCCCCTGCAAAAGAATCTTCAGAAGAATAATATCTATCAATACGCAGCCAGTGCATATCACGACTACGTCTTACTTCTGTCTTACCAACTACAGGCACATTGTTTTCAGAGTGACAAGCTATAACACATGCTCCGCAACCAGTACATGCATTTAAATCAATAGATAAATTGAAGTGATGTCCTACAGAACGATCAAACTCATCCCATAAATCAACATCTGGAGAAGTAACTGGAGTTTCTTCATGATTTAAAGAAACCACAGGAACCGCATTCCAATACTTCTTATCTTTAGTGTTAAAAATTTCTAAGGTTGTTTCTTTAACAATATCGCCACGTCCCATTAAGGTGTTATGCAACTGAACACAAGCAAATTCGTGCTCTCCATCAGCAGCAGAAACAGATACTTCTTGTGTAGCACTAAATCCGATATATAATGGATAAGCATTAACACCAGTTTTCATTTCATCTTTAAGACCAGCTGAACGGCCATAACCAAATGATAATCCAACAGACCCTTTTGCTTGACCAGGTTGAATTATAACAGGCACCTTAACACTTACACCATTTACAGAGACATTAGCATAGCTACCATTTAGTGCACCATTAGCTACATTCTTATTAGACAAACCTAAAGCCTTTGCATCTTCTGCAGCAACAGTTAAGTAATTGTCCCAAGAAGTTCTGGTAATTGGATCAGGGAATTCCTGTAACCATGGGTTGTTGGATTGTTGACCATCACCCATACCAGTTTTAGGATAAAGCACTAACTCTAAACCAGAAGCTTGTTTAGACGCTGCTAAAGTTTCAGCAGCATTAGCAGATGGTTCTGAAATTTCAAGATCAGAAATTGTAGTTTCTGCAGCAGAAGCAACAAAAATACCATCGTGTAAAGCTTGATTAAATGATCCACCACTTAAAATATCAGACTGCCATACAGACTTAATATAATCGTGGTAAGTATTTGTATTAGAAGTCCAAGATAAAAGGGCTTCCTGAAATTGTTTTGTATCAAATAAAGGTCTGATTGTTGGCTGTGTTAACGCAAAATGACCTTTTTTAAGTTCAACATCTCCCCAAGACTCTAAGTAATGTGGGGCCGCGGCTAAATAATTAACCTTTGAAGATGTTTCGTCCTCTTTCATTGTAAAAGCAATCTTAAGAGGCGTCTTATCTAATCCTGCTGCAAAATCATTAGCATTTGGTAATGTATATAGTGGGTTAACTCCGCTCATAATTAGAGCAGCAACCCTACCAGATTTCATGTCATTAACCAGTTGTAAAACAGAACCATCATGACCTTGTCTTGTCATTATAGGTGTTTCTGGTTTAAAAGCTTTACTACTTAGATAGCTATTCAATTCTAAAGCCACTGTTTGTGCATTTACATCTTGAATACCAGTAACTACAACAGCTTTAGAACCCGCTTTTTTAATATGTTTTGCAGCCGCTTTGACTTTTGCATCAATAGCTTCAGGTAAAGACCCTGAAACAGAATTTCCGGTAACATAGGCATACAACTTGGCTAGTACTAGTTTTTGTTGAGATGGTGTTACAGGAACACGGGTATCTGCATTAGCACCAGAAAGCGACATATTGGATTCAAACTGAATGTGCTTAGACATTTTTCCATGATCAGGAATTCTATTTTTAGCATACTCAGAGTCAAATCCACCGCCTTGCCAATCTCCTAAAAAATCAGCACCAACAGAAACTACAACGTCAGCAACACTAAAATCATAGTCAGCTAAAGCACGCTCACCAAATTTGGCTTGGAATGCATCTAAAGCAGCAGATTCTGAAATAGCATCATAAGCAACATGAGACACATTACCATACTTTGCTTTAAATTCAGAAATAAGCTTTGTTGTAGATGGGCTTGCATATGTTTGAGTTAGTAAAACAATTTGCTTGCCTTCAGCAGCTAATTGAGATAACTGTTTTGTTGTCTCTGTATTAAAAGTGTCCCAAGAAATAGCCGCACCATTTTTTAATGGTGTCTTAAGTCTTAGATTATCATATAATCCTAAAACAGAGGCATTAACTCTCGCATTAGCAGAACCATTAACACGAGCTAAATTATTGTTCTCTATTTTAATTGGACGCCCTTCTCTTGTTTTAACTAACACACTAGCAAAATCATATCCATTTGCAATAGTTGTGGCATAATAATTAGCAACACCAGGGATAATTTCTTCAGGTTGAACTACATAAGGAATTGATTTTACAACCGGTCCCTCACAAGCAGCTAATGATGCCGCAGCAGTACTAAAACCAACATATTTAAGAAAATCACGACGCGAAGTTGAAGAAGCTGCTAATGAATCTTTATCACCTAAAAACTCATCAACAGGAATTTCTTCTGCAAATTCATTTTGTCTTAGCGTCTCAACAATAGAGCTGTCATTGTTTAGCTCCTCAACACTTTTCCAGTATTTCTTGTTTGATGACATATTATATAATTAATTACTTCTTACTTAATTAATAGTGACACTTGCCACATTCTAAACCACCCATTTGAGCAGCAGTTAACTTATCTACTCCATACTTCTTAGATAATTGCTCATGAATTTTTGTATAATAAGCATTATCTTCAACTTTCACGTTTGTTTCTCTGTGACAGTTAATACACCAACCCATAGTTAATGGCGCGTGTTGGTACATAACTTCCATTTCCTCAACAGGACCGTGACAAGTTTGACACTCAACACCCGCTACTGAAACGTGCTGAGAGTGATTGAAATAAGCAAAATCTGGAAGATTATGAATTCTCACCCATTTAACAGGCTTAGTTTTACCAGTATATTTTTGCTCGTTTTCGTCCCATCCAACAGCCGCATATAGCTTTTTAATTTCACCATCATAAAACTCTTTTGAGTATTCTTCTGTAGCTGTAGATTCTGCTACTTCATAAATAGATTTATGACAATTCATACAAATGTTTAATGACGGAATACCAGAGTGTTTACTAACTCTTGCCGAAGAGTGACAATATTTACAATCTATGCCATTGTCACCTGCGTGAATTCTGTGAGAGTAATGTATTGGCTGTACCGGCATATAACCCTGATCAACACCAATCTGAGATAAATACCCATAAACAAAATAAGCACTAGATAGTAATAAGAAGATTACTGCTACTATAACTAAAAACTGATTTTGAATAAATGCTTTCCATATTGGAGTTCTAGGCTCCTTAACCGGCAACTCAACCCCTTTTTCTTGGGCAAATTTTGTTAATGTTTGTCTAACAATTACCAAGGCCACTGCCAATAATGCAAAAAGTACCGCAAGCGCAGCTAAAAGGATTTGATTAGACGAATCATCATTTCCAGCACCTGCCCCACTAGCAACAGCAACAACAGCTGCTTCTTTCTTTTCTGGGACAGCAGCAGTATAAGCTAAAATATTATTTAAGTCTTCGTCAGACAAAGTTGGAAAAGCAGTCATTGCTGTTTTGTTGTACTCGTTGTACACTTTGTTGGCATAAGCATCTCCAGACTTAATAAGCCCAGAACTGTTTCTGATCCATGAGTACAACCAATCTCTGTCTAATCCTTGCTCTTCACTCAAACGCGCCTCAACATTTCTTAATGCTGGACCTGTCATTTTTCTATCTAACTGATGACAAGCAGCACAATTGGTATTAAACAAAGATTTACCCTTTGCAACATCACCTTCTTGTGCAAACAATGAAGACGAAAAAACCAATAAAACAACAAAGCTAATGTGAGAAATTGTAGAGGTTAATCTGCGGGACATTACCTGTTTCATATTTGTAGTAAAATTTCTTCTAAAATTTGGCATGATTTTTAATGTAATTTATGAGAAAAATTCTCAAAAAAAATCTTTTGCAAAAATAAGGCATAAAGTCGATTCTAGGAATCATAACGAAGTGTTAATTGCTAATTTATAAAGATTCTAAATAGAATGTTTTTTAAGATGATACATAACAATAAATTACATTTGTAAAAAAACAATTAAATGGCCTATAAAAATCAACTTTTATTAGCAATAATCTTTGTTCTAGGAGCTTCATTTCAAAACCTAAAAGCTCAAGAAGGTACTGTTAATATAATTCAGGATACTAAAATCACTAAACTGTTAGAATACAAAAAAGACCCTAGAATTGTTGATTTATATCGTATCCAAGTTTATACAGGAAGCAGAAAAACCGCCTTTGAAAAACTAGAAGAATTTAAAACTGTTTTTCCCGATATTGAAACTACAATCTTATATGACACACCTAACTACAAAATATGGGTTGGAGGATATAGAACAAGACTTGAAGTAGATAATGCTTTAGTAACTATTAAAAAAGAATTTCCAGCTGCTTTTAAAACCAAACCTATTCAGAAAATAGAATAACAAAAAAGTCAGATTTTCATCTGACCTTTCTTTATTATTATTTTAAAGTTTTCTTGACTTCAACTTCTTGGAAAGCTTCTACAATATCACCTTCCTTAATGTCGTTGTAGTTTTTAATTTGTAAACCACAATCATAGCCTTTAGAAACTTCTTTAACATCATCTTTAAATCGTTTTAAAGAAGTAAGTTCTCCAGTGAACACCACTACACCCTCTCTAATTAAGCGTATGCCAGAATTTCTAAAAATCTTACCATTGGTAACCATACATCCCGCAATAGTTCCAATTTTAGATATTTTGAATGTTTCTCTAATCTCAGCTGTTCCAGTAATTTCCTCTTTAAGTTCAGGAGACAACATACCTTCCATGGCATCTTTAAGATCATTTATAGCATCATAAATGATAGAGTAAGTCCTAATATCTATTTCTTCTTTATCAGCAATTTGTCTCGCATTACCCATAGGTCTTACGTTAAATCCAATAATAATTGCATCAGACGCAGACGCTAATAAAACATCACTCTCTGTAATAGCACCTACAGCTTTATGAATAATATTAACTTGAATTTCTTCTGTTGATAGTTTCTGGAAAGAATCTGTTAAAGCTTCAACAGAACCGTCCACATCACCTTTAAGAATTATATTAAGTTCTTTAAAATCTCCCAGAGCAATACGCCTACCAATTTCATCAAGTGTAATATGACGCTGCGTCCTTACAGACTGTTCTCTTTGAAGTTGTGTTCTTTTGACAGCTATTTGTTTAGCCTCTCTCTCATCTTCAAAAACATTAAACTTATCACCAGCTTGTGGTGCACCGTCTAAACCTAAAATAGATACTGGAGTTGATGGTCCTGCTTCAGCAACATCATTACCACGTTCATCATGCATAGCCTTAACTTTTCCACTGTTTTTTCCAGCTAAAACATAATCTCCAATTCTTAATGTTCCTGCTTGAACTAATATAGTTGATACATAACCACGTCCCTTATCTAAATAAGCTTCTACAACAGTACCTGTTGCAGACTTAGCTGGGTTGGCTTTCAATTCTAAAATTTCAGCTTCTAACAAAACTTTTTCAAGTAATTCATCAACACCTTGGCCTGTTTTTGCAGAAATATCATGCGATTGTATACTACCTCCCCAATCTTCAACTAAAAGATTCATAGCTGCAAGACCTTCTTTAATCTTATCAGGATTTGCAGTTGGCCTATCAATTTTATTTATAGCAAAAACTATTGGAACTCCAGCAGCTTGTGCGTGAGAAATGGCCTCTTTAGTCTGTGGCATAATATTGTCATCTGCAGCTATAACAACAATAGCTAAATCAGTTACTTGAGCACCTCTAGCACGCATTGCCGTAAAGGCTTCGTGACCTGGTGTATCTAAGAACGCAATTTTTTGACCACTGTCTAACTGTACACCGTAGGCTCCAATATGTTGCGTAATCCCACCTGATTCACCAGCAATAACATTTTCTTTTCTAACATAGTCTAGTAAAGAAGTTTTACCATGATCTACATGACCCATCACAGTTACTATTGGAGCTCTTGGTAATAAATCTTCCGCCTTATCTTCTACCTCTTCAATAGCATCTTCAATATCTGCGGTAACAAATTCAACAGTAAAACCAAATTCTTCAGCAACTATACTTAATGTTTCTGCATCAAGTCTTTGGTTCATGGTAACCATCATACCTAAGGACATACATGCAGAAATAATTTGATTAACAGAGACATCCATCATAGTCGCTACCTCACTAACAGTAACAAATTCTGTAACTTTAAGCACCTTGCTTTCTGCTTGTTGCTGCTCTAAAGTTTTCTCAGACTGTTCCCTATGTTGATCTCGTTTTTCACGTCTGTACTTAGCTGCTTTTCCTTTAGAAGATTTCCCTTGAAGTTTCTCAAGAGTTTCTCTAATTTGTTTTTGAACTTCAGCTTCAGTTGGCTCTTCTTTAACAACAGGCGGTTTATTCCCTTTATTAAAGTTTCCTCTTCGATTGTTGTTTCTGTTATTATTTCTATTATCAGGTTGGTTCCTAGAATTAGGATTCACTTTATTGATACGTTTTCTTTTCTTCTTGTTGTCAGAATTATCTGTAGAAGATTTTTCTTCTTTCTTTTTCTTAGGTTTAGAGAACTGAGATAAATCAATTTTCTGACCTGTAGATTTAGGCCCAGAAAGCTTTTGATATTGTGTTTTTACAGTTTCATTAACTACTTCCTCATTAGACACTTTAGTATCTGCCGTCGAAGCTTGAGTTTCTTTTTTTGTATCCTCTGTTGTTTTAACTTTAGGCTTAGCCTCAGAAACAGGCTCTTTTGCTACAGGCTTAGCTTTTAAAATTGGTTTCTTTTTTGATTTCAACAATTCGGGATCAATCTTATCTAATACTTTAGGGCCTTTAAGAGCACTTTTTGCTTTAACAACCTCAGGCTCTTTCTCCTGAGAAGACTTGGACTCAACATCAGCATTTTTGCTAACCTCTTCCTCTTGATTGTCTTTGGATTTGTCACTATCAAGTTCAATTTTTCCAACTTGTTTGGGCCCAGAAAGTGCAGCTTTAGCAACCACAACAGCGCGCATGGCCTCTTCTTCTTTAGCCTTTTCCTCAAGTTCTTTTTCCCTTTGAAGCCTTAAATCTTCTTTCTCCTTTAGCTTTGCTTCACTAACCTCTTTAGATGCTACCTTTTTACTAGCATCAGTTTGAAATTCATCAGAAAGTAATGAATAAACTTCTTGAGAGATTTTAGTATTAGGACTCTTATCTATTTCGATCGCCTTTGATTCTAAAAAATCAACTGCCCTGTCAATAGAAATATTGAGTTCGCGTAATACTTTATTTAATCTGAATGTTTGAGCCATAAATCGCCTGTAATATAACTTAAATAAATCTTAATCTTCAAATTCTTCTTTAAGAATTCTAATAACATCAATGATTGTTTCTTCTTCTAAGTCTGTTCGCTTTACAAGATCATCAACATCAATTTCTAATATGCTTTTTGCAGTGTCTAAACCTGCTTTTTTAAATTCATCTATAACCCAAGATTCGATTTCATCTGAGAACTCTGATAATTCAACATCTTCCTCTGCACCTTCTCTGAATACATCAATTTCGTATCCAGTAAGTTGTCCTGCTAATCTTATGTTATGACCACTTCTACCAATGGCTCTTGAAACCTCTTCTGGCTTTAACAAAACCTCTGCTCGTTTATTTTCTTCATCTAACTTGATCGAAGTAACTTTTGCTGGGCTAAGCGCTCTCGTTATATATAATTGGAGGTTATTGGTGTAATTGATAACATCAATGTTTTCATTACCTAACTCTCTAACAATACTGTGTATTCTAGATCCTTTCATACCCACACATGCACCTACTGGATCAATTCTATCATCATAAGAATCAACAGCGACCTTAGCCTTTTCGCCTGGAATTCTAACTACATTCTTAACATTGATTAAGCCATCAAAAACTTCAGGAATTTCTTGTTCGAAAAGTTTTTCTAGAAATAAAGGAGATGTTCTAGATAACACTATAGAAGGTTTTGTTCCCTTCAATTCAACACTCTCAATAATACCTTTTACATTTTCACCTTTTCTAAAGAAATCAGAAGGTATTTGTTTTTCTTTAGGTAAAATTATTTCGTTCCCCTCGTCATCTAATAAAATGATAGCTCTATGTCTAATGTGATGAACTTCTGCAGTAAATAATTCCCCTTCTCTATCTTTAAATTCTTTGTATAAATTAGTATTGTCGTGTTCGTGAATTTTAGATATTAAATTCTGTCTAAGGGCCAAAATTGATCGTCTTCCCAGTTCCACTAATTTAACTTCCTCTGCAACATCTTCACCAACTTCAAAATCCGGTTCGATTTTTTGGGCCTCAGTAAGTGTGATTTCTTGATTTGGATCTTCAACCTCGTCATCTGCAACAACAATCCTATTTCTCCAAATCTCTAAATCACCTTTATCTGGATTTATAATGATGTCAAAATTATCATCATCTCCATATTTCTTTTTTAAGGCATTTCTTAAAACATCTTCTAAAATCGCCATTAAAGTAACACGATCAATAGATTTATCATCTTTAAACTCTGAAAACGAATCAATTAAAGCAATGTTTTCCATAACTCTTATGAATTAAAATTTTATTTCAACTACAGCTTCTTTTATAAGCTCAAATTCTATGTTAATACTTTTATTTACAGTAATCTTCCCTTTACCTATTGGCTTTGGCTCTCTGGCTTTCCACTCCAAGACAATGGCATTATCAATCACATCTGTCAAAACCCCTTTAAAAACTTCACCATTTTGGTGAGTTACTTTAAAATGCCTTCCTTTATTTTTGACATACTGCCTTGAATTAACTAGAGGGGACAAAGCTCCAGCCGAAGTAACTTCCAGAGAAAAATCATATTCATCTCTATCTATGTTGTGTTCAATCGCTCGACTAACAAACACACAGTCCTCAACTAAAACACCTTGATCTCCATCAATCTCAATTTTTATTTCATTAGTTTCAGAGATCTTAAAACTAAT
>ERZ802830.2758-NODE-2758-length-15547-cov-6.62587_pt1 | contig 15547 bp, 12 predicted proteins | sample MGYA00345654_ERZ802830 | MGnify/ENA primary metagenome ERZ802830 (study PRJEB30503, sample SAMEA104212375) | marine metagenome | biome: Westerlies Biome; feature: [SRF] surface water layer (ENVO:00010504) within the epipelagic zone...; material: water... | reverse complement strand
GTCAGGTTTAATATCAAATTTTTGAAAGGCAAAAAAGTCACCAGATCTTCCAAATCCTGATTGAACTTCATCGGCAATTACGCAAACATTGTATTTTTTACTCAGTAAACACATTTCTTTTATAAACTTTTCCTCAGGTTGATCTAGTCCTCCAACACCTTGAATAGATTCAAAAATTATTGAGGAAACGTCTCCTTTTTTAAGCTCAAACTCTAATTCATCAATATTATTGAATTTGATGAAACTAACTTTTTGTTGAGCATTTAGAGGTGAAATTATTTTAGGATTATCTGTTACAGCAACTGCAGCACTTGTTCTTCCATGAAAAGAATTTTTAAAAGCAATAACTCTACTTTTTTTGTTATAAAAAGAAGCTAGTTTCAAAGCATTTTCAATGGCTTCAGCTCCTGAACTACACATAAATAAATTATAGTCCTCACATTTAGAATATTGTGTTAATTTCTTAGCAAGTTCTTTTTGGAGAGGGTTTTTTATAGCATTAGAATAAAAACTAATTTTTTTCATTTGCTCAGTTAATTTTTTAATATAATATGGATTGCCATGCCCTATAGATATTACAGCATGTCCACCATATAAATCTAAAAATTTTTCATTTTTGTCATCATAAATATACATGCCATTAGCCTTTGTAGGTGTGACATTATATAAAGGGTATACATCAAAAAGATTCATTTTTTATAATTTTTTGAAATTTCGTTTATTTTTTCGAATGATTCAACTAACCCTTGTATTAATGATGAACTTAAACCATTGTGTTCCATTTCATTTAGTCCAGCTATTGTACATCCATTTGGAGTGGTAACTTTATCTATTTCTTGTTCAGGATGTGTTTTATTATCGATAAGTAAACTTGATGCACCTAGTGCAGTGAACATTGACATTTTCATAGCTTCTTTAGCATCAAATCCAAGTTGAACACCACCTTGAGTCATAGCTCTTATTATTCTCATCCAAAAAGCAATTCCACTTGCACAAATAACAGTAGCTGCTTGCATGTCTTTTTCATTAATGAGAATTGTATTGCCTAATCCGTTAAAAATAGCAACAGCAATATCGATTCTTTTTTTACCAACTATATTACTACAGAGGCATGTCATAGATTTTCTTACTGAAATAGCAGTATTTGGCATGCTTCTAATAATTGGAAATTTATCACCAATTATTGATTCTATTCTCTTTATATGAAACCCAGTTATTGTTGAAATTAGTACATGTTTTTCATTTAATAGATTTTTTATTTCATAGAGTATCTCCTCAAATTGCCCAGGTTGAACAGAGAAAATTAATATGTCAGAGTTTTTTACACCTTCTTTGTTATCACTTGTAATTTTTACATTATTGTATTCTTTCCAATCATCAATTGTATCAATATTCTTTTTTGTTAAATAAAGTGAAGTGATTGTATTGTTTATTATCAGTCCCTTCGCTATACTTAATCCTAGATTTCCTGTACCTATTATTGCTATTTTCATAATATTAATTTATTAAAAAATTGATCCTTTTAAATTCAATCCTAAATTTTCATTCCATCCCATAATTAAATTTACATTCTGGATTGCTTGTCCAGAGGCTCCTTTTATGAGATTATCAATTATAGAGGTTATTAATAATAAACCTTCATATTTATAAAGATGTATAAAGCAGTTGTTTGTATTTATAACTTGCTTTAAAGATATTTCATTTTCAGAAATAGTTGTAAATGGATGATCCTTATAATAATTTGAATATAATTCTTTTGCTTCATTAATAGTTCCATCAAAATTAGTATAGCAAGTAGTGAAAATACCTCTTGTAAAATTACCTCTTTGTGGAATAAAATATATTTCAATTTTTTTATTTTGGAAGGAATTTAGTGTTTCTTTTATTTCATCTAAATGCTGGTGATTAAATGCTTTATACCAGGATATATTGTTATTTCTCCAACTAAAATGTGAAGTATCAGATAATCCAACTCCTGCACCCGTAGTTCCAGTTATTGAATTGACATGAACAGAATTTTGAATCATATTTTTATTTGAAAGTGGTAATAATGCTAATTGGATTGATGTTGCAAAACATCCTGGATTTGCAATATTAGTTGATTTTTTAATTTTGGATTTTTGAAATTCAGGAAGCCCATATGTGAAATGCTTGTTTGAAAATTCATTATCATTATTTAATCTAAAATCGTTACTTAAATCAATAATTATAGTTTTTTTAGAAAAATTATTATTTTTTAAAAATGTCTTAGAGTTTCCATGCCCAAGGCACAAGAAAACGATATCAACTGATTCATTAATTACATCGGTGAATTTAATATCGGTAACCCCTAACAAATCATTATGCTTATCACTCAATAGTGATCCTGCTCTTGTTGAACTATAGACAAACTCTAGTTTAATTTTAGGATGATTTAAAATAATTCTTATTAATTCACCTCCAGTATATCCAGATCCTCCAATTATTCCCGCTTTTTTCATTTCTTATCTTTAATATTAGTTTGGTAATAAATTTTATTTGATATACTTGATATTTTGATAAATCCTTTTGCCTCGTCTGCTGACCAGCTTTTATTTATTTCCCCATAACTTCCAAAATCATCATTCATTAAATCATTTGGAGACTTAATGCCATCTAATTCAAATCTAAACGGAAGCAGATTAATATAAACCTCTCCATTTACTTTAGATTGACTATTTTCAAGAAAGGATTCAATATTTCTCATTACCTCATCAAGATACTGCCCTTCATGAAGTAACATCCCATAAAAATTAGATAATTGCTCTTTTTGAAATTGTTGCCATTTTGATAAAGTATGTTTCTCTAATAAATGGTGGGCTTTTATTATTATCATAGGAGCAGCAGCTTCAAAACCAACTCTCCCTTTAATTCCTATAATTGTATCACCAACATGAATGTCTCTTCCAATTGCAAACTTCTCAGCAATTTTTTGAATAGACTTAATTATGTTAACAGGTGAATTTTTTTTTCCATTTAATTTAATAAGCTCTCCTTTTGAAAAAGTTAATACAATTTTTTCAGAAGTTTTGTTAATTAATTTATTTGGATAGGCTTTATCTGGTAATGGTTTATCTGAAGTAAGAGTTTCATTACCTCCGACACTTGTACCCCATAAACCTTTATTAATTGAATATTTTGCTTTTTCCCATGATAGATTAATACCAGAAGACTTTAAAAACTTAATTTCATCTTCTCTAGATACTTTATTATCTCTTATAGGAGTAATAATTTTAATATCTGGAGCAATTACTTGGAAAATCATATCAAATCTTACCTGGTCATTTCCTGCACCAGTACTCCCGTGAGCTATATAATTTGCATTAATTTTTTTAGCATAGTTAACAATTTCAACCGCTTGTATTATTCTTTCCGAACTAACTGAAAGGGGATAAGTGTTATTTTTTAATATATTCCCAAAGATCAAAAACTTGATTATTTTTTTATAAAATTTATCAGTAGCATCAATAGATTTAAATTTTTTTGCACCCATTTCCATTGCTTTTTGTTTTTGAATTAAAATTTCTTTTTCATCAAAACCACCAGTATTTATGCTAATCGCGTGCACATCAAAACCTTCATTTGAAAGTTTTTTAAGACAATATGATGTATCTAGGCCGCCACTATATGCTAAAACTAATTTTTTCATTTATCAAAATTTAATTTTCATTTAACTTATTCTATGGTTCACATAACATTCCAGTGCACAAACACATCGTTTTTTCTGTCCTAGTTAGAATGTCATAATTTTTGCAAGTTTGACATCCTTTCCAAAATTCAGTATCATCAGTTAATTTAGAAAAGGGTACAGGTTTATAACCAAGTTCATAATTAATCTTCATAACGGCCATTCCAGTTGTTATTCCAAATATCTTTGCATTAGGAAATATCTCTTTAGATAAGTTAAAAACTTTTCTTTTTATCAATTTTGCTAATCCTTTCCCTCTATGATTAGGAGAAACAATCAATCCAGAATGAGCAACATATTTTCCTTCTCCCCAAACTTCTATATAGCAAAAACCAGCAAATTCATTATTATAGAGTGCAATTACAGCTGTTTTTAGCTTCATTTTTTCAATAATATACTCAGGGGATCTTCTGGCTATTCCTTTTCTTCTTTCTTTAGCTTATTTGTCTATACATTTATTTTTTTCTTTTGCAAAATGTATATGTTTTGGTTCCGCGATTACGATTTCCATTTATAAAAAATTAAATTAAAAAAAAATTAAACGTTGATAGAACTGGACACACCTTAGTTCCATATAGAAATATTACCCCAAGGGGCGAACACGGGAATTAATTAGTCTAATACCAGTAGAAGCATTAAATAATACAATATGTAAAAAAGTATTTTTCATATATAATATGCAAATTTCATATAAATTATAATAATAAGCAAGTTATCTTCGTTTTTTTTCATTTGATGAAATACTTCCTTATATGATTTTGAAGTATTAAATTTGTAAAGTGCTTACTCATTTCAAAAAACATATCGATCAAAATTTTTTAAAATTAAAAGAAAATAAATTTTTATTGGCCCATAGTGGTGGAGTTGATAGTAGCGTTTTATTCGATTTGTTTTTGAAGTTGGATCTGCAATTTGGTTTAGTACATTGTAATTTTAATTTAAGAGGTAATGAAAGTGAAGACGACTATAATTTTGTCAAGGAAATTGCGGATTCAAATAAGAAAATATTTTTTTATAAAAAATTTAATACCATTAAGTATTCCACTTTAAACAAAAAATCAATTCAATTATCTGCTCGAGAATTAAGATATAATTTTTTTTTAAAAATATTAGAAAAAGAAAATTATAAATACATTGTTACAGCTCATCATTTAAACGATCAATTAGAAACTTTTTTAATTAATTCATCTCGAGGTACAGGACTGAGGGGTATTATCGGAATTCCATCAAACAATAATAATTTGTTAAGACCTCTTTTGATTTTTTCAAAAGATAAAATTTTAGACTATGCAAAAAAAAATAAAATAAAATGGAGAGAGGATTCTTCCAATAAAGAAAATAAATACTTAAGAAATTTTATTAGAAATAAAATTATTAAGGCTTGGATTAAATATGACCCAGAATTAATAAATAAATTTTCTAACACATTAATAAATTTAAATTCAACTCATGAGGCTTTCAAAGTGATAATTAAAAAGTTTAAAAAAGATTATTTTGTTGAGAATGGAAATGGTTATTATATTTCCATAAAAGAATTAAAGAAATTAAAACCCATAGACTTTTATCTTTTTCAACTTTTCGAAGCTTATGGTTATTCAAATACTACAGATTTATCAAATTTAATTAATTCTCAATCTGGAAAATATTTGTTATCTAAGTCTCATAGATTAACAAAGGGGAGAGAGGTTTTAATTTTATCTAAAATAAAGAACTTATCAAAAGATGAATTTTATTGGAATCTTAAGAAATCATTTAATATTCCTATTGAATTGAAAATTGTAAAAAACAATAATTTTGATAATAAGACAATAAGTTTAAATAAAAATGATTTGAAACTCCCTTTAATTGTTAGAAAATGGAAAATAGGAGATTTTTTTTATCCAAATGGTATGAAGGGTAAGAAGAAAATAAGTAAATACTTCAAGGATGAAAAGTTTGATATTAATCAAAAAGAGAACCAATGGCTTTTATGCTCAGGAGATAATATTTTATGGGTAATAGGTAAAAGAGCAGATAGAAGATTTTTAGCAAAAAAACAATCTCCAAACATTATAAATATAGAATGTCAGTAAAAAAAATAATTTTCTTAGTATTCTCCTTTCTTTTAAGTCAATTGGGACTTAGTCAAGAACCAGTTTCTTGGCAAACGTCATTTGAGAAATTAGATGCTAATGAATATCTTCTGTCATTCAACGCCTTAATAGATAAAAATTGGCATCTATATGGGATTGACATGCCAGAGAATGGACCACTTCCAACAATTTTTAATTATGATTTAGAAAAAAATCAAATCTTGCAAATTGATAAAATTATTGAAAGTGAATCCAAGACTGAGTATGATAAGTTCTTCGAGATGGATCTTGATTTTTTTGAAAATAATGCCTCTTTTAAACAAAGAATATTTTTAAAAGACACATTGATAAACGCTTTAAGAGGCGATATTCAATATCAAGTTTGTGATGATAAAACATGCGTTTTTAGGACAAAATCCTTTGTTTTTAACCTTAATGGGTTGAATGAAATTAACAATAAAATTGATGTTTTTTCAAGTAAAGATCTAAAGCTTTCTAATGAATTAAAAATCAATTTAAAAAATAAGCATTTACTTGAAAAGTCAAATAAAATAATAGACTCTAATAGTTCTTTAAATTTATTTTTATTAGGTTTATTAGGAGGTTTAATTGCTTTATTAACTCCTTGTATATTTCCGATGATTCCTCTTACTGTATCATATTTTATTAAAAGTGAAGAAAAAAATGCTAGGGGTATTTTCAATTCTTTTATTTATGGATTTTTTATTATAATAATATACTTTTCTTTAAGTCTTCCATTTCATTTTATTGACTCAATTAGTCCTGAAATATTAAATAATATTTCTACGAATGTAATACTGAACCTTATCTTTTTTATTGTATTTCTTGTATTTGCATTTTCATTTTTTGGTTATTTTGATTTAACATTACCAACATCTTGGGGTAATAGAGCTGACCAGTCATCCAATAAAAGCAGTTTACTTGGTATTTTTTTTATGGCTTTAACTTTAGCAATTGTTTCATTTTCATGCACTGGCCCTATACTTGGCTCTTTGCTTGCAGGATCATTAACATCATTAGAAGGTCCCCGTCAGTTATCAATTGCTATGACTGGTTTTGGATTTGCACTTGCTCTTCCATTTACAATATTAGCATTATTTCCAAGGATTCTTAATAAACTTCCAAAATCAGGAATTTGGATGAAAAACATAAAAGTTATTTTAGGCTTTTTTGAGTTAGCTTTAGCACTAAAGTTTTTATCAAATGCAGATATGGTGTCACATTGGGGGATTCTACCAAGAGAAGTGTTTTTGGCATTATGGATTCTGTTGTCTTTAATTCTATCCTTTTATCTACTAGGATTATTTAAATTTCCACATGAACCAAAATATAAACCTGAAATTAAACAAAAAATAATTGGGTATTTGTTTTTATCAATATCTGTATTTATGACTTATGGGTTAAATTCAGATGCAAAGAATTTTAAAATTTTTAGTGGATTTTTACCACCTGACTTTTACTCGATTAAATCTAAAGAAAATGATTGTCCTCTCAACCTAGAATGCTACAAAAATTATAGTGAAGGTCTGCAAGTTGCTAAAACAAGAAATAAACCAATTTTACTTGATTTTACTGGCTGGGCATGTGTGAACTGTAGGAAAATAGAAGAAAATGTCTGGTCTAAACCTGAAATTTATGAAATTCTATCTAATGATGTTGTTATAGTTTCTTTATATGTTGATGACCGTAAAAAAATGTCAGAAAATGAACAATTCAATTTTAAATTCAATGATGGCACTTTGAAAAAAATAAAAACAATAGGGGATAAATGGTCAACTTTCCAAAGTTATAATTTTTCCTCTGCATCACAGCCATTTTACGTTTTATTAAGCAATAACGAAGAAATATTAAATCCACCAATTCAATACACTAATGCAGAAAATTATTTTAATTGGTTAAAGAATGGATTAAAATTGTGAAATCATTTCTTAACATATATTTGATCAAAAGGAACTCTAAATCTTGGTCCATAAACACCATTTTTAGCTCTTATTCCACAACCAATTACCATAGATATTTCTGATTCTCTTGGTAAGTTAAGTGCTTTTTTTATCATTTTTGAATCAAATCCTTCCATAGGACAAGTGTCATAGCCATAACCTGACATACTGATCATAAATGTTTGAGCAGCTAATGCTACACTTTTGTGCCCCCTAATTCTTTTGTCAACATAAGTCACTTGTCTATGAATAGGTTTAAATAAACCTTTAATTGATATATATATATACTTTATAAATCCATAAAATTTTATGTTGTCATTATACACTTTAGGTATATCCACTAGGTAATAATCCCAAGGTTTAGTTTTCTTAGATTGGTTTGGTTTTGAATTATTTTTTAAAAATGTAATATTGGAATCAGCTCTTTTTTTCCATAAATCATTCCTTAGAACTGGAATGACAATTTCTAAAGAAGTTCTAGCCGCAGGTTGATTAAAACAACAAATTGATATTTCTTTCAATTTTTCTTTACTAGTAATATGATAAAACTCCCACAACTGGAGATTATCACTTGATGGAGACAAGGAGGCTTGTTTAATGCATTTAGCTACGATTTTAGAATCAATTTTTTTATTTTCATCATAAATCCTGACAGATCTTCTATAATCCAAAGCTTTACTTACTGTGTTTTCGTTCATTAAATAATATTTAATAACCTTTTAATTAATTTAAACTTTTTAGGATAAGGTGCATATCTTACCCATATATCGAACCAAAAGCTTTTTATAACAATTGGTTTAAAGTGTGTGAAAGTATCAAAACTGAATTTACCATGATACGAACCTATTCCACTATGACCAATTCCACCAAAAGGAAGCTTATCATTAGTAAACTGAATTATACTGTCATTTACAACTCCACCACCAAAAGAATACTTGAAAAGCAATTCTTTTACAAATTTATTACGTTTTGAGAAAATATAAAAACCTAGTGGTTTCTCATATTTTTTAATTATATGATCAATTTCATTAATATTATCATAGGTTACTAATGGAAGTATTGGTCCAAAAATTTCATTTTTCATTAATTCAGAATCTAGATCCGGGTTAATTATAATTGTAGGTTCAAAATATTTTTTTTCACGATCTATTTTTCCACCATGAAAAATTTTTTGATTTTTAATTAATTTCTTTAATCTTAAAATATGTTTATCAGATATAATTTTACCATAACTTTCTGATTTTAAAGGTTTTTCTCCAAATGCAATTATAATTTGTTTTTTTAATTCATTTTTGAAAGAATCTAATATTGAATTATGAACTATTAAGTAATCTGGAGCTATGCAAGTTTGTCCACAATTTAAGAACTTTCCCCAAATAATTCTTTTTGCTGAAAGTTCAATCGGAACAGTTTCATCAACAATACAAGGATTTTTTCCACCTAATTCAAGAGTATAAGGAGTAAGATTTATAGATGCAGCTTTTGCAATGATTTTTCCAATTTCGGGACTTCCAGTAAAAAAAATATAATCCCATCTATATGATAGAAGTTTAGTTGCTACTTTTGAATCTCCTAAAATTAAACTTACATGATCTTGATCAAATGATTCGGAAATAATTTTTTTTATTAGCGCTGATGTACTTACCGAGTGTTCAGAGGGTTTTAATATAACAGTATTTCCTGCTGCAACAGCTCCTATAAGTGGTCCTAAAGAAAGCTGGAAAGGATAATTCCAAGGACTAATATGAAGAGTTACACCATAAGGTTCAGGTAGTATATAGTCTTTTGAAGGAAAATTAATAATTGAAGGACTAATTTTTTTTATTTTAGACCATTTCCCAGAATTACTAATCATAGTTTTTATTTCCTGCTTTATTATGAAAATTTCAGTTAAATATGATTCATATCCTGATTTATTAAGATCTTTTTTTAATGATTCAAAAATCTCATTTTCATATTTTTTAATTGTAAATAAAAGTTTTTTTAGGCTTTCTACTCTATATTTGACAGATTTAGTAACTTGACTATCAAACAGTTTTCTTTGAGATTTTATTAGCTTAGAATAATCCATTTAAGTAATTGCAATTTTCTTTCAATATACTATTCTTTTTTCAAGATTAGATAAATTGATGTTTAATAAATATGTATTAATTTTAACTTGGTTTTAATTTTGGATATAACATTAATTCCTTTGTAAATTATTAATAATTAATCAGTTAAATAATTTTTAATTGTTTTGAGTATAATTTAACTACAAACTTTTTAAAAATAATCATTATTTAGGAGATTAAATTTGAATAAATTTTAAGAATTTAATGACATTAAATAAATTTAGTAAGCAAGTTACTCAGGACTCAACTCAACCTGCTGCACAGGCTATGCTTCATGCTATTGGCCTAGATGATGAAGATTTTAAAAAGCCTTTTATTGGTATCGCAAGTACAGGATATGAAGGGAATCCATGTAATATGCATTTGAATCAATTGTCAAAAGAAATTAAAGGGGGTATACAATCATCTGATTTAGTTGGTTTAATTTTCAACACTATTGGTGTCAGCGACGGAATATCTATGGGAACACCTGGTATGAGATTTTCTTTGCCATCTAGAGATATTATAGCTGATTCAATTGAAACGGTTGTTCAAGCAATGTCCTATGATGCGCTAGTTACTGTTGTAGGTTGTGATAAAAATATGCCAGGAGCCTTAATGGCCATGTTGAGGTTAAATCGTCCTTCAATTATGGTTTATGGTGGAACTATCGCTCCAGGTTGTTATAAAAATAAAAAATTAGATGTAGTTTCTGCATTTGAGGCTTGGGGTGAAAAAGTAGCAGGTCTTATAAACGAAAACGAATTTAAACAAGTTGTTAAAAATGCATGTCCAGGTGCAGGAGCTTGCGGAGGTATGTATACTGCAAATACTATGGCTTCTTCTATAGAAGCTCTTGGTATGGCTTTACCGTTTAATTCATCCAACCCTGCAATTAGTAAAGATAAAATAGATGAATGTAAACTTGTAGGAGGATACTTAAAAAATTTAATCAAAAATGATATAAAACCTTCTGATATTGTTTCAATTGAATCACTAAAAAACGCAATTAAATTAATTGCAGTTTTAGGTGGATCTACAAATGCAGTTCTTCATTTTTTAGCAATATCAAAAGCTGCAAATATTAAATTTTCAATTGATGATTTTCAAAAAATAATGGACGAAACACCTTTTCTTGCAGACTTAAAACCTAGTGGCAAGTTTCTAATGGAAGATCTTCACAATATTGGAGGTATTCCTTCTGTTCTCAAGTTTATGTTAAGTGAAGGCATTTTAAATGGAGATTGTATTACAGTTACTGGTAAAACTTTAGAAGAAAATCTGAAAAATGTTAAACCGTTTTTAAAAAATCAAAAGATAATTCATCCACTATCTAATCCAATAAAAAAATCTGGTCATATAAGAATCTTGAAAGGGAATATTGCTTCAAAAGGTTCAGTTGCAAAAATCACTGGAAAGGAAGGTCTTGTTTTTGAAGGTCCTGCAAGGGTTTTTAATAGTGAATTCGAGGCGAATTCTGGAATTAGTAGTGGAGTCGTTCAAAAAGGGGAGGTTGTTGTTATTCGCTATGAAGGGCCTAAGGGTGGTCCTGGAATGCCTGAAATGCTTAAGCCAACTGCTGCCATAATGGGTGCAGGTTTAGGCAAAGATGTTGCTTTAATTACTGATGGAAGATTTTCTGGAGGAACTCATGGTTTTGTTGTTGGTCACGTAGTACCTGAAGCACAAGAAGGAGGTGAAATAGCATTAATCGAGAATGGTGATATTATTAAAATTGATGCGAAAAATAATACTTTAGATGTTAAATTGACTCAAATTGAAATAAATACCAGAAGAAAAAAGTGGGTAAAACCTAAATATAAGTTTTCAAGTGGAGTTTTATATAAGTACATAAAAACTGTTTCTAATGCATCAGAAGGATGCGTAACCGATGTTTTATAAAAATGAAGGAGAATAAAAAATTTAAAAAAAATATTTCAGGAGCCGAAGCTTTAATCCATTGTTTACTGGAAGAAGGTGTTGATTTAATTTACGGATATCCAGGTGGTGCAATAATGCCTGTTTATGATGAACTCTATAAATTCAGTGATAAACTTGTTCATATTCTAACTAGACACGAACAGGGGGCAACTCACGCTGCTCAAGGCTATGCTAGAACGTCTGGAAAGGTTGGTGTTGCAATAGCTACGTCAGGCCCAGGGGCAACTAATTTAGTTACTGGAATTGCTGACGCTCAAATTGATTCAACTCCAATGGTCTGCATAACTGGTCAAGTAGCATCTCATTTACTTGGGTCTGATGCTTTTCAAGAAACAGATATTATAGGAATTTCAACTCCTGTTACCAAGTGGAATTATCAAATAACTAAAGCTTCAGAAATTCCAGAGATTTTTTCCAAGGCATTTTATATTGCTAAATCTGGTAGGCCCGGTCCAGTTTTAATTGATATAACTAAAGACGCTCAATTTGAAAAATTTGATTTTTCATATTCCAAATGTAATGGAATTAGAAGCTATTTACCTGTGCCACAAATTAATATGGATATGATAGATTCAGCTGCAGAAGTCATTAATAATGCTAAAAAACCATTTATTGTATATGGTCAAGGAGTGATTTTAGGTGAAGCAGAAAATGATTTAATAAAATTTATAGAAAAGACTGGAATTCCTTCTGCATGGACAATACTAGGGCTATCTGCCATGCCAACAGATCATAGACTCAATGTTGGAATGGTTGGTATGCATGGTAATTATGGCCCCAATATATTAACAAATGAATGTGATGTTTTGGTAGCTGTAGGAATGCGTTTTGACGACAGAGTAACGGGAGATTTGTCTACTTATGCAAAGCAGGCAAAAATTATTCATCTTGAAATTGATCCTGCTGAAATTGATAAAAATGTTAAAGCAGATTATCCAATTTTAGGAAACTGTAAAGAGTCTTTAAGTTTATTGCTTGAAAAAGTTAATAAAAATAGTCATGAAAAATGGCGTGAAAAATTTAATGAATTAATGAAAATTGAATATGAAGCTGTAATTAAAAATGATACTATACCTCAAAAGCAAGGTCTTACAATGGGTGAAGTAATTGTTTCAATTAATAAATACACCAAAGGAGATGCTGTAATTGTAACTGATGTTGGACAGCATCAAATGGTAGCTTGCAGATATGCTGAATTTATAAGGTCTAAAAGTAATATTACATCCGGTGGATTAGGAACAATGGGGTTTGCCCTTCCTGCTGCTATCGGCGCAAAAATGGGAGCTCCCGATAGAGAGGTTATAGCTGTAATTGGAGATGGTGGTTATCAAATGACAATTCAGGAATTGGGAACAATTTTCCAAACTCGAACAGCTGTTAAAATTTTAGTATTAAATAACGATTATCTTGGAATGGTCAGACAATGGCAACAATTATTTTTTGATAAAAGATATGCCTCTACTGAGATGACTAATCCAGATTTTGTTACAATTGCTAAGGGATATAATATTAATTCTAATAGAGTGAATGAAAGAAAAGATCTTGATAATGCAGTTAAGTTAATGGTTGAGTCTAATGAACCTCAGTTTTTAGAGGTTTGTGTAGAAAAAGAAGATAATGTTTTTCCTATGATTCCCTCAGGCGCATCAGTTTCAGATATAAGACTTAAATAATGGAAAATAATATTACATATACAATTTCTTTATACTCCGAAAATAATGTTGGTTTATTAAATAGAGTATCAGCAATCTTATTAAAAAGACATATTAATATTGAGAGTTTTTCAACAAGTCCGTCTGAAATCCCCAACGTTTTTCGTTTTGTTATTGTTGTAAGATTACCAGAAGAAAAAATAAAAAAAGTTGTTCAGCAAATTGAAAAGCAAATTGATGTGATAAAAGCATTTTATCATACAGATAAAGAAACTATTTTTCAAGAAACAGCATTATATAAAGTCAAATCAAGTTCATTATTTGAGGAAAGACATATTCAAAACATTATAAAAAAAAGTCAGGCAAACATTGTGACAGTTTCTCCTGAATTTTTTGTTATTGAAAAGACTGGATTTAGAGAAGAAACAGAAAAATTAAGAAATAAACTTGAACCTTATGGATTAATGCAATTTGTTAGGTCAGGACGAATTTCAGTAACTAAAGCTAAAATGGATGTTTCAGAAATATTAAATTCGTTTAAAAATAAAAACTAAAAAAAAAAATCATGGCAAATTATTTTAATCAATTATCATTAAGAGATCAACTTGATCAGCTTGGTAGGTGTAGATTTATGGATTCTTCTGAATTTGAGGAAGGAGTCAAACCACTTCTTGGAAAAAAAATTGTAATTGTTGGATGTGGAGCTCAAGGTCTTAATCAAGGTCTAAATATGAGAGATTCAGGATTAGATATATCATACTCATTAAGGGAAAGTGCAATTGAACAAAAAAGGATTTCTTATCAAAATGCAATTAATAATAAATTTAAAGTTGGATCATACAAGGAAATGATTCCATCAGCTGACATTGTTATTAACCTAACACCAGATAAAAACCATACATCTGTCGTTAATGATGTCATGCCATTAATTAAAAAAGGAGCTACTTTATCTTATTCACATGGTTTTAATATTGTTGAGGAAGGTATTCAAATAAGAAAAGATATAACTGTAATCATGGTTGCACCAAAATGTCCTGGCTCTGAAGTTAGAGAAGAATTTAAAAGAGGTTTTGGTGTCCCAACATTAATTGCTGTTCATCCAGAGAATGATCCTGATAAAAAAGGATTGACTCAAGCAAAAGCCTACGCAGTTGCTACTGGTGGTGACAGGGCAGGGGTTTTAGAATCATCTTTTGTTGCTGAAGTTAAATCAGACTTAATGGGAGAACAAACAATTCTTTGTGGAGTTTTGCAAACGGGTTCAATTCTGTGTTTCGATAAAATGGTTGAAAAAGGTATTGATGCATCTTATGCAGCTAAATTGATTCAATTTGGATGGGAAACAATTACTGAAGCTCTAAAGCATGGGGGAATTACAAATATGATGGATCGTTTATCAAATCCAGCTAAAATAAAGGCTTTTGAATTGTCCGAGGAATTAAAAAAGATTTTAAAGCCCTTATTTGAAAATCACATGGATAACATAATGTCCGGTAAGTTTTCTGAAACTATGATGCAAGATTGGGCTAACAACGATGAAAACTTACTTAAATGGAGAGCAGCTACAGGTGAAACAGCTTTCGAAAAAACACCCATAACTAAAGATGATATTTCGGAACAAGAATTTTTTGATAAAGGAGTATTAATGATTTCATTTGTAAGAGCTGGAGTTGAATTAGCTTATGAAATAATGGTTTCTGCTGGAATAAAGGATGAATCTGCTTATTATGAGTCTCTTCATGAGACCCCATTAATTGCAAATACTATTGCAAGAAAAAAACTATTTGAAATGAATAGAGTTATTTCTGATACTGCAGAATATGGTTGTTATTTGTTTGATCATGCATGCAAGCCTTTATTATCAGACTTTATGAAGAAAATTGATTCTGATGTAATTGGAGATGTTTATGAAAAAGGTAATGATTTAGGAGTTGACAATAAAAAACTCATTGATATTAATGAGATCATTAGATTTCATCCAATTGAACTTATTGGTTATGAACTTAGAGAATCAATGACAGCGATGAAAAAAATCGTTTAAATATTTAAAATCAATAGTTTAATTTTATAATATTATAAAAGAACAATGAAAAAAAGAGATTTTTTAAAAATATCCTCTGCATTA
>ERZ802830.2757-NODE-2757-length-15554-cov-13.0797_pt1 | contig 15554 bp, 10 predicted proteins | sample MGYA00345654_ERZ802830 | MGnify/ENA primary metagenome ERZ802830 (study PRJEB30503, sample SAMEA104212375) | marine metagenome | biome: Westerlies Biome; feature: [SRF] surface water layer (ENVO:00010504) within the epipelagic zone...; material: water... | reverse complement strand
TGTTTTCAGTGATCGTGGTGATTGGTTGTGCGGTTGGTTGTGCGGTTGGTTGTGCGGTTGGTTGTGCGGTTGGTTGTGCGGTTGGTTGTGCAGTTGGTTGTGCAGTTGGTTGTGCAGTTGGTTGTGCAGTTGGTTGTGCGGTTGGTTGTGCGGTTGGTTGTGTTCCGAGGTCTTGGGCCGAAACAGGTTCGTCTTTTGCAACCTTCTGGCTGGTGGAGCCTGTTCTTTCTTCAGCCGCGACATTTTCCTGTGACCAGACGCGAGCTGTCGTAGAACCAATTGCCATAATGACAACCAGAGGCAGGCAGAGTCCTGCAACGTGACGCGTACGATAGATTTTAAAATTGGGCGGATATTCCATCCAATTACGTGCGTTCCGAGCCATATGGTTTTCCTGAATCGAGAAGACCAAGACACTCACAAAAGCGTGTCTGAGCCGTCAACCGGACTTTGTTGCAAAGGAGATAACGAGGCTCCCCAACGTTCTGTAGCTTACCGATGTTAAGCTGTTTACGAAACTGGGGTGAGTGAGCCTCTAAAGACGGAAGAATTAGCTCGCAGCGTCAAGATATGGGTCCTGGCTCATTTGGATGTGCGACTCAGCTTTTTGTCTTTCCATGTATTCAAGAGCCCTCCGCTGCCGTCGATGTCGAGCCTCAACCCGTTGTTGAGCACGTTGAAAGAAAGCCAGAAGTCGTTCAGGATGACCACCGAGTTGTCGCTGGAGGCGGCGTCCTATTCTCTTGGCACGTTTTGGTCCATACCCCTCAATCAGGATGTCATCGTCAACAGCTAAGAACTGCCGCCATGTTCCGGGGTCGCCCTGACGGCCGCATCGCCCAACCAACTGTCGGTCAATTCGAGCGGAGTCGTGGAGTTCAGTGCAGATGACATGGAGTCCACCAAGTTCCTCAACACCATCTCCTAGCTTTATGTCAGTACCGCGTCCTGCCATATTCGTCGAAACGGTAATCTGGCCACGACCACCTGCTGCGGCAACGATCTCGGCTTCTGAAGCAACATTTCGCGCATTCAAAACAGTGTGGGGTAGGCCCTCGGATGTCAAGATTTTCGAAAGATCTTCTGATTTATCGATCGATCGTGTGCCAACCAGTATGGGCCTTCCTGTCACGTGAACCGCTTTAATATCATCGACGATCTCACGCAATTTTTCATCATAATTTTTACACACCTTTGGCTCGAGGCGTTGACGTACGGCAGGTCTGTTGGTTGGAACGATCGCAATTCCGACATCGTAGGTGCGACCAATTTCACTCGCGCTTGTCGCGATGGTTCCTGTCATGCCAGCCAGATTGGGCCATCGTGCAAAAAGATCTTGAATTGTTATTCGGGCTGCATGGCCACCTCGCCCAGTTTTTACTTCCAGCCCTTCTTTTGCCTCAACGGCCTGATGAAGCCCGTCTCGCCATGACCTACCCTCGGCAATACGACCAGTAAATTCATCGATGATAACGATCTCCTGGCCAGGCTCATCCTGTTTGTCTCGCACGACGTAATGTCGGTCACGAATAAAAGCAATTTTGGCCCGGAGAGCAAGTTCGACCGAGTCGTAGAGTTCAAGCATGCTCACAGAGTCGACGAATCGAGGCCGTTTTGATGCCCGCACGGCACTGCGACCGACGCCGAGAAGTTCAGCCGATCTTTTTTGAGGGTCATACTCATAGTGAACATCAGAAACCATGTCGCCTGCCAATTCACAAGCGAATTGAAACAGAGCTGCCTTCCGCTGTTCACGCTCTCCCATTTCCCCGTCAGGTGAGGAAATAATTAACGGTGTCCTCGCTTCATCAATCAAAACATTATCGGCTTCATCCACGAGGGCGAACCAGTACGGCCGTTGGAGAAGCTTCGATTCGCCGGAACGAGCTTCTCCCATGAGGGTGGCCCCAAGATTTACTCGGCCTTCCTTCAATTCTCGCTGCATCAGCCGGTCTTTCAGGAAGTCGAAGCCAAATTCTTTTGCAGTGCCATAGGTGACATCCGTTGCGTACGCTTTTCGACGAGCGTCAAAATCCATCTGAGACTCAACGATGCCCACGCTCAAACCAAGTGCTTTAAATATTGGTTCCATCCATTCGGCATCACGTTTCGCAAGATAATCATTTACTGTTGCAAGGTGAGTACCCCGTCCGGCGAGTGCATAAAGAACCAGTGGCAGTGTCGCGACAAGGGTTTTTCCTTCACCCGTCTGCATTTCTACAATCGAGCCGTTGACGAGTGCGATTCCAGCCAGAAGTTGCACGTCATAATGTCGCATGCCAAGAGTGCGGCGACCAGCTTCACGAGTTGCCGCAAAGGTTTCAATCAGCAAGTCATCAGTTGGTTCGCCCGCTCTCGCACGATAGGAGAGAGACCTTCCAAGTCGACGCAGTCTGGTGTCATCCAGAGCCTTCATGCTTTCTTCGAGGCTTTCAATGCGATCAACCATGGCGTAGGTCGATGCATTAATCGATGAACGGAGTCGCTGTGGAAGTATTGGTTGCCAGTTCCAGAACATCAGAAAACTTCAAGTTGAGTTTAAAAACCCCTGCCGCCTATATGGTACCAGAGCACGCAATGCCAACGGATGAGATTGGTGCTGCATACTGGTCTTTGAACTACCTTCGAGCCTCTGCCTTGCCAACAGCCCGAGAAAGACGTATGCCGCAGAGCCCTGGTTCTACACGTCTTGAGAGACAAAAGGATCAAGACTGAGATGAAAGCCGATTCAAAGGAACAGCAGTTGTGGGCTCAGACGACTAGTATCTGGGCATAGATGTTGGTGTTGCACGAGCTGGTGGAACGGCATTGGGGTCAGAGAAGGGCCACCAACTTCCATTTGTTGTCTGCTGTTGAGGTGCTTGCGGAGAGCCTTGGGGATATTGTCCCGTCCACGGTTGTGGCTGTCCTGCTGGGGGTTGTTGGTAGCCGGTTGGCGGAGGTGTCCCGTAACCTGGATTTGGATTGTATGTAGGAGGTGGTTGTTGCGTCGTGGTAGGCGGTGCCGTGGTAGGTGGTGCCGTGGCTCCATTGGATGGGGCTATCGGTGGCTGTCCGGGGGTTCCGGCTGGTGGTTGGCTCTGCGACCAATTCCACGCTGAACCGGTTGCTGCCGGAGGCGGCTGCGTTCCTGGTGCTACTGGTTGCGTTGGGGCAGCAGGTGGCGGATAGCCTGTAGGCGGTGGTGTTGCGCCCTGCCACGTTGAAGCAGGGCCAGGCATTGGTGTTTGGGCGTAAGAAACTTGGGGTGCACCAACTGGGCCATACGGACCTGGTTGGCCAATGGTACCAGTTGGCGGTGGCGGAACCATTGCGCCGTTATAGGTTGGTTGCGTTGGCGTTTGGCATCCAGCCAGCGAGAGCAAAAGTGCTGCACCCAACGCGACGGTTGCAAATGTAAGGTAGGCACGATGAACTGTTGAACCTCTCCGCTTTGCGTGTTGAGAGATCTCTTGTTCGGCCTGAGCAGTCATGGTGTTGTCCGTGCGCTGTCCGAGTGTTTTGTGATGTTTTTGCATGGCGGTTGAAAGCCCTTGGAGTGGCTAAGACCGAGCTAGCTTGGTTTGAAGCTAACTACTGGAAAATTTGTGTGCGACAGTGCTGTTTCAGGACAATACTATCTATGCTGTACGAAGCCATAGCAGTTCTGCAGGAAAGCTGTCGAATCATGCATCAGAAGCCGATGCTCGTGGTGTGCCTTTGAACAATAGAAGTAGCCAGAGTCCGTAGGGCCCCTAGCTTCCGACGAAATGCCAACAAAAATATCCAACCAGGACAAAGGCGTAGTTGATGAACTTCAGCAAGAGGCTCATCGTCTCGGGTTTTCACGGCTTGGCATCACGTCGGCAGAACCACCACCACGGCAAGATCGGTTTGCTCAATGGCTCGATCAGGGGTTTGCGGGTGTCATGGAGAACTGGTTGCGACGACATCTTCCCCTTCGCAGCAGCCCTGAGAGTCTGCTGCCCGGTACGCAAAGCGTGATCATGCTGGCTACCGATTACGATGCGAAGACCGTTGCCTCAAGGGAAAGCCCCAATCACGGACAGATTGCTCGATACGCTGTCGGACGTGACTATCACGACGTCCTGAGGTCACGTCTGAATCACCTTGGCGGGTGGCTGGAACACGCGATACCGGGTTGCAAAACCCGAGGTGTTGTCGATTCTGCGCCGCTGGCAGAACGAGAGTTTGCTGCCCGTGCCGGTCTTGGCTGGTTTGGTAAGAACACCATGTTGATTGACCAAGGTGCAGGAAGCTATTTTTTCCTTTCGGGTCTCCTTGCAACGGTTGCACTTCCCACGCATCAGCCCATAGAGGTTGATCATTGTGGAACGTGTACCGCCTGTCTCGATATCTGTCCGACAGACGCTCTGCCTGAGCCTCGCGTTCTTGATGCAACTCGTTGCATTAGTGCCTTAACGATTGAAGATCGAGGGCCTGTTGAGGGCGGCCTCCGCTCACATTTCGGGAACTGGATATTCGGTTGTGATCTATGCCAGGAGGTGTGCCCGTGGAATCGGCATGCCCCCGGAACCGAAGATCCAGAACTCCAAGCTATAGAAAATGAAGAGATGCCGTCCCTCATTGAACTCTTACGTCTTGACCAGGCAGCTTTCCGGAAAAAGTTTCATGATTCGCCGATCCTTCGAGCCAAACGAGTTGGGTTGCTGCGGTCAGCTGCTATTGCACTGGGAAATCATCCATCAGCAAGCGGTGATGTACCGGCCGGCCTGGCGTCCTTGTGTGGTGTCCTTCAGGACAAGGAGCCTGTTATTCGTGGTGCGGCGGCATGGGCCCTCGGACAATGGCACTACCGTATGCCAGAGATCGCACCCACGATTGTTGACGCTTTAAAAGCTCGGCTTGCAGAGGAGTACGACGAAACCGTTCGTCAAGAAATTTTTTCAGTACTCGGTCACAAAGAGTGAGAGCGATACGTCAGGGTTGCCACCGAGCGTTCAAGATGCCGGGTTTGGCTCCCAAGCTGATTGAGCGGTTACTCCTCTATGGTTTCATCGATATCTTCTGAAGGGTCTCTGCCAGGCCCGTCCTGGCTGTAGTATTTCAGTAAGGCTGCCTGCCAGTCGTCTAAGTTTTTTGCAGCAATAAATGCATTTCTGACTGTGAGTGAATCTGGGTGAAGCTTGGCGTACTTGATCGCAAATTTTCTCATCGTTCGGCTGGCGAGTTGTTCGCCATGGAGCTCTACCGCGAGCCGGAAGTGTTCCGATAGAACATCTCGTTGTGACAGAATTCTTGGCGGCTGAAGGTCCTCAGCTGAATGCCCGTTGAGCAAGTTCTGTGTTTGCTTGAAGATCCAAGGGTTTCCGATCGCACCTCGGGCTATCGTCACGCCATCGACACCGGTGTGAGCAAGCATGGACACGCATGCCTGTGCAGAGAAAAGATCCCCGGATCCGAGCACGGTGCGGTCGCCTGCGTGACGCTTCACGGCAGCCAGAAAATCCCAGTTGCTTGGGCCGTTGTACCGCTGCATAACGCTTCGGCCATGCACAGTAATGGCAGAGATTCCGCGAGAAAATGCCCCATCGAAAATCGTAAAAAACTTGTCTTGGCTATCTTGTGAGTCGTCAATGCCGCGACGCATTTTCAGGGTGACTGGGAGGTTTGCCGGCACTGCTTCTCGAACGCGGGAAACAATTTCGAGGGCCGTGTCTGGTGTGCTGAGAAGGAAGCCGCCGCGGCAGCGTCCGAGGACTTTTTTGACAGGGCAGCCAAAGTTGATGTCGATACAGTCAAACCCTGCTTCAACAAGTCGACGTGCGGCTGGTGCGAAGTCGTCTGGGTTTGCGCCCATGAGTTGACCACCAACAGGATGCTCTTCATCAGCAATGGCAAGTCGGGCAAGGTTTCTATGGCTGGTGCCCACTCGTGCGAGAAACTGGTCAAGCATGACTTCACAGAGTGTGTACGAAGCTCCAAAGCGTCGAGCCATCACCCTCATTGGCAGATCGCTGTATCCTGAAAGTGCCGCCTGGACAATCTGGGAATCAAGGGACAAAGAACCGATCTGTAGTTTTTGTTGCCGGGGTCGATTTTCTGGTGGGCTAAGAAGCATGGATTTCATCTCAGAACAGGGCATAGATCAAACCAGCTTTGTCCTTGTTCGTGCATCCAGGCATTGCTGGCGGCAGGCCCCCAGTCCCCTGGCCGATAGCTTGGAATCGGAGGCGTGGTGTCGCTGCCCCAGGCACGTACGAACGGATCAATAATTCCCCAGGACTTTTCAACTTCATCAGAGCGAGCAAAGAGGCTGGCGTCTCCTGTCATACAGTCCAAAAGAAGTGGTTCGTAAGCCTCCGGGAGCCTTCCTGAGAATTCACGAGAGTAGCTGAATTCAAGGTCAGTGAGTCTCAGTCGCATGCCGTCTCCAGGCACTTTGGTGTGGAAGTGAAGTTGGATGCCCTCTGCCGGTTGAATCTGAATAACAAGACGATTGGCTTCTCGTTGTGCTTGGGAATTGTCAGCCGCAAAGAGTTCGAGTGGGGGCTGTCGAAAACCAATGACAATTTGTGTCGTTCGGCAACTCATTGCCTTTCCGCTTCGTAAATAGAAGGGAACTCCCTGCCATCTCCAGTTGTCTACTTCGAGCCGCACGGCACCGAAAGTTGCGGTATTACTTGCAGGACGCACGCCAGGCTCTTCAAGGTAGCCCGAATATTGTCCGCGAATGCTGGCATCAGCTACTTGTTCAAGCGTAAGAGGTCGAATCGCATCGAGTACTTTTACTTTTTCATTACGGACGGCATCGGCGTTGAAATGTACCGGTGCTTCCATGGCAGTGACCATCAGCAATTGCAGGAGATGGTTTTGGAACATGTCACGGAGTACGCCGGCTGAGTCGTAGTAACCGCCTCGTCGGCCAACAGGTACTTCTTCTGCGACTGTAATCTGAACATGATCGATATAGCGGCGGTTCCAGATGGGCTCAAAGATTGTGTTTGCAAACCGCAGCGCAAGAATGTTTTGGACAGATTCTTTTCCGAGATAGTGATCGATACGATAGACCTGTGATTCATCAAACACAGTGTGGATGTAATTGTTCAATGCCTTGGCAGTAGCCAGGTCAGTCCCGAATGGTTTTTCAATAACGATGCGACGAGCACCATGATCCTCCGAGGCCATATTGAGGTTGCCGATCGCTGCAACCGCAGGGGTGTAGAAACGCGGTGCTGTAGCAAGATAGTAGACCCGTGGGGTCGGGTTGCCTTCTTCGAGTGAGGAAAGCCTCTGCTGGAGTTTTTCAAAGTCTTCCGTGCTCTCAATATCACCAGGTTGATAATGAATAATTGGTTCAAAGACACTCCATGCCTCTGGTGAAAATGGTTCCCCGCCAGCATGTTTTTCTGTCGACTCGCGAAGACTTGCTCTCCACTCGCTATCAGACATTTTTGTCCGCGAAAAGCCGATGATTCTTGTTTCGTCTGGCAAAAGCCCAGCCCGCATGAGGTTGTAAAGAGCGGGTACCAATTTGCGACTTGTGAGGTCACCAGATGCGCCGAAGATAACAAAGGTGTGCGGCATCAGTCTGTGTTCTGGAAGGGTGCGGAGGGGAGGGCTTTAATTGGTGCAAGTAGTGTATTTGATTGAGAGAGCTTTCACTGAATGCTTTGCCGAGTTTCTCAGCTAGAGCTGTTTTCCTCTAGATACGCATCCCAGTAAAGCCACCGTCTACGTAGATACTCGTGCCGGTAATAAAACTGCCCGCATTCTTGCTGCAAAGCAGGATGGCAGCACCGATGAGTTCGTCAGGATTGCCAAAGCGATCCATCGGTGTTTGGCCCATGATCTGTGAAATTCTTTCAGGGGAAAGAATTTTTCTGTTCTGTTCAGCTGGGAAAAAGCCAGGGCATAAGACATTCACTCGGACGTCTTTCGTGGCAAACTCTCGCGCTACATTTTGCGTGTAATTTACGACCGCAGCTTTTGAGGCCGAATACGCAAAGACCTTTGAGAGCGGTTTGTCGGCCGAAACGCTACCTATATTAAGGATTGCCCCGCCTCCAGTTGTGGCCATATGGCTGCCGAAAATCTGACAGCCAATGTGTGTGCTTTTAAGATTTGTGTTCAGGACGCGATCCCAGTCATCATCGGGAATTTCTGCGTAGGGAATGGACGAATTGACTCCGGCACAGTTCACTAGAATGTCGGCACGGCCGCAGGTGTCGAGGGTTGTTGATAGGAGACTCTCAATACTTTTCCTTTCAACGGCATCTACAGCGATAAAGCAAGCATCTCCCCCGGCTTCACGAATAGCAGCAACTCGAGCTTCACCACGTTCCGCATTGCGGCCAGCAACAACAACATTCGCACCAGCCGCTGCGAGCCCATCGGCCAGGGCGCCGCCAAGCACACCAGTGCCACCAACAACAATCGCTGTCTGGCCGGAAAGCCCAAAGAGTCTGTCAAGATAGTCGTGTTTCATTATTTATTTCTGGTAAGAGAATGTGTTGGCAGGAATTACGTTACCGGTCTGCGGAGTTCAAGCCATTCACTGTGGAACGAGCCTTCCTTGTCCGTTCGCTCATACGTGTGCGCGCCGAAGTAATCTCGCTGTGCCTGAAGAAGATTTGCCGGCAAGTGAGAACTTCGATACCCATCGTAGTATGCCAGCGCTGTCATCAAAGCTGGTGTAGGTATGCCATGTGCTGCTGCCGTCGCAACAACCGTGCGCCACGCGGTCTGGCTTTCTGTAAGAGCAGCCGAGAAGTAGGGGGCAAGCATGAGGTTTTCAAGTGTTGCATTCTCGCCATAGGCTGCAGCTATCCGGTCCAGAAATTGCGCACGGATAATACATCCGCCTCGCCAAAGCATGGCAATTGACTTGTAGTCAAGTTCCCAGTCGTGTTCTTGTGCTGCAGCTGCAAGTTGTGCAAATCCTTGCGCGTAGCTCGCTATTTTTGATGCATAGAGGGCGTGACGAACCTGTTCAATAAACACATCAGGATCCTCGAGTGCAGGTTGTTTTGGTCCACTTAGAATACTGCTGGCACGGACCCGAGCATCTTTTTCGGCAGAGAGGCAGCGTGCATAGACAGCTTCGGTAACAAGCGTGCTTGGGACCCCAAGGTCCAATGCGAGTTGACTCATCCACTTTCCCGTGCCCTTTGCGCCAGCTCGATCAAGGATGTGATCGACGAGAAAGCTTCCCGATTTGCCATCAGGGTCATGTGCGGTGAAGATATCGCGTGTTATTTCGATGAGATAGCTATCAAGCTCACTTCGATTCCACTGGTCAAAGACGTGTGCTAACGCCTCGTTGTCGAGTCCCGCGGCATGTTTGAGGAGCCAATAAGCTTCGCAGATCAGTTGCATGTCGCCGTATTCGATGCCGTTGTGGACCATTTTTACATAATGCCCGGCGCCTCGTGGACCAACCCACTCACAGCAGGGCACATCATCGTTTGGTCCAACATGGGCTGAAATTGATTGAAAAATCGGTTTGATCAGTGGCCATGCCGCTGCTGAGCCACCAGGCATGAGACTCGGGCCTTTGAGCGCACCTTCCTCACCACCGGAAACACCAGTGCCGACGTAAAGAAGACCGGCTCCTTCGACTTGTTTGGTTCTCCGCTCAGTATCGCTGTATTGGGTGTTTCCCCCATCAATGATGACATCACCGGAATCCAGCAGAGGGATGAGCGTCTCGATAATGTGATCAACCGCAGGTCCAGCTTTCACCATCAGCATGATCTTTCGAGGTCGCTTCAGAGCAGCAACAAGATCTTCAAGTGAGTGACAGCCAACAACCTGCTCCTGGTTGCCGCGTCCTGCAATAAAAGCATCAGTAACGCTCGGTGTTCTGTTGTAGACAGCAATACGAAACCCTCGGCTCGCAATATTCAGAGCGAGATTTTCCCCCATTACAGCCAGGCCGATCAGGCCTATGTCGCACGTTGCTTCGGTCATGGAACTTTCCAGCAGAATAAGAACAGGCACCAGACGAAAGAAAGTTCTCGTCTTGTTGAAAGAAAACGGTCAGCCTTCGTTTCCTGCAGATCATAGCCAGAAATAGGCGATCAAACCACTCCCACTGCTCAATGTTCGGGGAAAACATCATCAAGAACTTGCGTGGGGCTGCCGATAACCAAAGCCAAGGGTGTGGATGACCGACACATTCGTTTTCATGTGAATCACTAGCGTCGAACGAACGATCAGTTTTTCTGGCAGCCTTGACCTAATCGTCACTATTGCAATAGCTTTTCACAATAAGGCGCCGTAGCCAAGTGGCTAAGGCAGCGGATTGCAAATCCGCCATCGTCGGTTCGACTCCGACCGGCGCCTCTTTTTCTTTTCTGCAGAAATGTGTTTTCCCGGTGGGGTCGTCCACGAGGGGTGGGGAAATGGTTGCATCTCATTCTGGTGATTCAAAGGTGACAAAGCGCACCGTTATGATTGTTGAGGCTGCTGGTAAAAGCCAGGAGTCTCTCCAGAAATTTTTCATGGACCGGGGGTATCGAGCGTTCATTACTCAGGATCCCGAGCGGGCATTGATGCGATTCAAGACATGGCCTCGACCAGATCTGCTTCTTGTAAGTGCGCAGATAATGCAAGAGCCTGTAATGAAGCTCTTCAATTCATTTTCGAAGGACCGTTATCTCGCGCGTGTCCCCGTTTTGATGATTGGAAGTAGACAGCGAAAACAGTTTTTTATTGATAATGCAAAGACAGACGAACTGCGAAAAGTACTTTTGATCCCCTTTAAGGCGGACACGCTCCTGTCCCTTGTCGAGTCTTTGATTGATCAGTCGAAATCTGACGAATGACTTCGGAACTGAGTAGCTGAACTTCAGACACTGCGATTCCAGTCGCCATCAAAGATGGTTGTAGGAACCTTGCTGAGCAGGGGAGGGGATTGCCTTCTGAGGGTGGAGACGGAGATAAGCGATCGCTTGCTTCATGTCGGCAAGTAAAAGATCAGCCATCTCGCGGTTGAAACCACGTTTTACGAGAATACGCTGGAATGCTTTGTGAGCGAGTTCGCCCGTAAATGGGTAGGCGGGAACTTGCCATCCGCGCATTCGAAGTCGGTCTGCTAAATCGTACAGCGTAAAGCCATGGTCAGACCCCTCAGCTTGTGCCCAGACGACAGTAGGTATGCCCTTTGACGGGGCTCCATCATGGATGATTTCAAAACCATCAACGCTCCCAATCTCTTGAGCACAGTACTGTGCGATTTCATGGGAGCTACCGTGAATGGCTGTGTAGCCAGCCCTGCCGAATCGCACAAAGTCAAAGTACTGTGCAATCACTTGGCCTGCAGGACGCGAAAAGTTGATCTGAAAGGTAGGCATGTCGCCTCCCAGATAGCTAACGTGAAAGACAAGTTCTTCTGGCAAGTCAGCAACATCTCTCCAGAGCACCCAGCCGACTCCGAGCGGAGCGAGACCGAACTTATGGCCAGAGGCATTGATTGACTTCACACGTTCAAGCCGAAAGTCCCACGGCTCGTGATCTGGAGAAGTAAATGGTGCTAAAAAGCCACCACTCGCCGCATCAACATGAATAGGAATATCAATTCCGGTGCGAGCCTGAAAGTCATCGAGTGCGCGACTAATGCCGGCAACATCCTCGTAGAGACCATGGTATGTCACGCCCATTGTCGGTACGACAAAAATAGTATTTTCATCGACTTGTTTGAGCATGGCATCCGGTGCCATGCAGAGGTTGCCGGGAGACATTTCAATTTCCCGAAGTTCAATGTCCCAGTAGCGAGCAAATTTTTTCCAGCAAATCTGGACGCTTCCACACACCATGTTCGGGCGATCAGTTGGTTTGCCTGCTGCTTTCTGACGGGCTTTCCACCGCCATTTTGCTGCCATGCCGCCAAGCATTGAGGCTTCGCTTGACCCTATTGTCGAGCATCCGACCGGCTTCCCAGGTGAGTGCCAAAGGTCTGCCAGAAGATTGATGCATCGCTCTTCAATTTCGGCTGTCTGGGGATATTCGTCTTTATCGATCAGGTTTTTATCGATGGCCAAGTCCATTAAATTGCGGACTTGCTGGCTCTCCCACGTCTGACAAAATGTCGCGAGATTCTGCTTGCTATTGCCGTCGAGTAGCAATTCTTCACTGAGAATTTGATAAATAATATCGGGATTGCTTGTCCCGTCCGGGAAATGATCGCGAGGAAGCGGTTGAGTGAGGAGTGGCGTAATCTCAGCGTCTGAGCCTAATGCTGATGAATTCGAAGCCATTGTGATCATCCTTGAGTGAGGTTGCTTAACGTGTTCGCATCGCGTGCAGAATGAGACGTATCGTACTCAATGAATGCCGGTGCGTCCCGTGCTTTTTGAAGGTGATTAGGAACAACGTGATGGCAACGGCATGTTAGCCGGATTGCCGACGGCAATCCGGCTGATGAAGCCATCAGTTTCGTAACGGTGTCGCCACGCAAATAACGAACGGCAGACATAATCTGAAGAAAAAATCTCAAAATCACGGTGTTTTCTGTCGCCGCTTGACCCGGACGCCGCTGCCGACTAACTTTCCGAATCTGGAAAATGTTTGCTAGCACTGCGGCATGTATGTCTCGTGCTTGGCGTATTTTTCATCAAAAGCGGTTCTTTTGAGGCTTTAAACCCGAAGTTCCGTCGCGGTCATTGTGTCTGGTTTGTTTTCAAGCCGTGTTCACATGAAGCTGCTTGGTTCGTTGACAATTTGGTTGTGGTAATTGGCATCTTGATAGAATGTCGAAGAGAAATGATGTTTCTTATGATTCATCATTGATTCTTTTGCGTTCTCCCAAGGCAAACAATTTCGTGAGGTTCGTACTGAATCTCACAGAATTTAAGAGCGAGAAAAAAAACGTTACAAAAGGTGAGCCAAGCAATTTTGTTGTATTGGTTCATCTGGTTGCGTGATATCCGATAGAAGTTCGCTTTGCGAGCATTCGATTCGGGTGGTCAAGCTACCAAGGGCGCATGGGGGATGTCTTGGCATTAGGAGGCTTTGAAGGGCGCGGAAGGCTGCGAAAAGCCTGGGGTAACCGTCAAACAGGTGATGATCCCGGGATTCCCGAACTGGCTGTAACTGAATACATAGGTTGCAGTGGCCAACGCGGAGAACTGAAACATCTAAGTATCCGTAGGAATAGAAAGAAAAATCGATTTCCTGAGTAGCGGCGAGCGAAAGGGAAATAGCCCAAACCGTGGTGGTTTCCACTGCGGGGTTGTAGGGCCCTCCACCGGAGTTATCAAACAATTAGCTAGCAGAACGACTTGGAAAGGTCGTCCATAGAGGGTGACAGACCCGTACGCGAAAGTTAATTGTCTCTGGAGGGTACCCTGAGTAGGTCGAGGCACGTGAAACCTCGACTGAATCTACGGGGACCATCCCGTAAGGCTAAATACTCCCTAATGACCGATAGTAAACAAGTAGAGCGATCGAAAGATGAGAAGAACCCCTGTTAGGGGAGGAATGTGAACCTGAAACCATGTGCCTACAAGCGGTCGGAGCGCTATGGCCTTTTTGGCAATGCGTGACGGCGTGCCTTTTGCATAATGATCCGGCGAGTTACCGTCAGCGGCTCGGTTAAGGCCTTTCGGGCCGAAGCCATAGGGAAACCGAGTCTGAATAGGGCGACTATTGGTCGCTGGTGGTAGACGCGAAACTGCACGAACTACCCATGAGCAGGTTGAATCGCGGGTAAAACCGCGTGGAGGACCGAACCCACTTGGGTTGAAAACCGAGGGGATGACTTGTGGGGAGGAGTGAAAGTCTAATCAAGCGCAGAGATAGCTCGTTCTCTCCGAAATAGCTTTAGGGCTAGCCTCGGGCAATAGACAGTGGGGGTAGAGAGACTGAATTGGATGGGGGCCCTTCCCGGGTACCTCACCGAACCAAACTCCGAATACCATTGTCCGTACCCCGGGAGTCAGTCCGCGAGGGATAAGCTTCGCGGTCGAGAGGGAAACAACCCAGACCACCTGCTAAGGTCCCCAAGTAAAACTCAGTCACTAAGGAAGTGATTTTGCTATGACAGCCAGGATGTTGGCTTAGAAGCAGCCACCATTTAAAAAGTGCGTAACAGCTTACTGGTCGAGCAATTTTGCGCCGATAATGAACGGGAGTTAAGTTTTACACCGAAGCAGTGGGATCCACTTTGTGGATCGGTAGGAGAGCGCTGTACGTCAGATACAAGTCGCACCGAAAGGAGCGATGGTGGGGCGTACAGGTGATTATGCCGGAATGAGTAACGATAAAGCAGGTGAGAATCCTGCTCGCCGAAAGCCTAAGGTTTCCTGGGGAAGGTAAATCCGCCCAGGGTTAGCCGGTTCCTTAGTCGAGGCCGAAAGGCGTAGACGATGGATAGCAGGTCAACATTCCTGCGCCACATGCCGGACTGATGGAGGGACGGCGTCTGAAAGGTGAGGGGACGGATAGAAATGTCCCTCGCCTGTGTGGAGGGTAGCTGTAGGCAAATCCGCAGCGACATCCTGAAGCATGGGACAAAGACGTTTATGTTTCGATAGTCACCAGAAGGACGTCCAAGAAAAGCTTCTAGGGTTGATGGCATGTGACCGTACTAAAACTGACACAGGTAGGCGGGACGAGAAGTCCTAGGCGCTCGGGAGAACACTGGTTAAGGAACTCTGCAAAATGGCCCCGTAAGTTCGCGATAAGGGGTGCCCTCTTTGGTTTACGCTGAGGAGGGTCACAGTAAATCGGCATCAGCGACTGTTTATCAAAAACACAGGACTCTGCTAACTCGCAAGAGGATGTATAGAGTCTGACGCCTGCCCGGTGCTGGTAGGTTAAGGAAGAGGGTTAGCCGTAAGGCGAAGCTCGCGACCGAAGCCCCAGTAAACGGCGGCCGTAACTATGACGGTCCTAAGGTAGCGAAGTTCCTTGTCGGGTAAGTTCCGACCTGCATGAAAGGCGTAACGACTGATGCACTGTCTCAACCAGTGACCCGGTGAAATTGTAGCCGTGGTGAAGATGCCACGTACCCGCAGTATGACGGAAAGACCCCGTGAACCTTTACTGTAGGCTGATATTGGTCTTGGACGTGTTCTGTGTAGGATAGGTGGGAGGCTTTGAAGCAGTGACGCTAGTCATTGTGGAGCCAACGTTGAAATACCACCCTGGATTCGTTTGAGTTCTAACGCTGATTCCCGTGAAACCGGGCAGCGGACAGTTTCAGTTGGGCAGTTTGACTGGGGCGGTCTCCTCCCAAAGAGTAACGGAGGAGTTCAAAGGTACCCTCAGCCTGGTTGGCAATCAGGCATTGAGCGCAAAGGTAGAAGGGTGCTTGACTGCGAGACTCATAAGTCGAGCAGATACGAAAGTAGGACTTAGTGATCCGGTGGTTCTGAATGGAAGGGCCATCGCTCATCAGATAAAAGGTACTCCGGGGATAACAGGCTTATCGCTTCCGAGCGTCCATAGCGGCGAAGCGGTTTGGCACCTCGATGTCGGCTCATCACATCCTGGGGGTGGAGAAGCTCCCAAGGGTTTGGCTGTTCGCCAATGAAAGTGGTACGTGAGCTGGGTTCAGACCGTCGTGAGACAGGTCGGTCCCTATCTGC
>ERZ802830.2754-NODE-2754-length-15564-cov-12.1009_pt1 | contig 15564 bp, 15 predicted proteins | sample MGYA00345654_ERZ802830 | MGnify/ENA primary metagenome ERZ802830 (study PRJEB30503, sample SAMEA104212375) | marine metagenome | biome: Westerlies Biome; feature: [SRF] surface water layer (ENVO:00010504) within the epipelagic zone...; material: water... | reverse complement strand
TTTTACCTGAAACAATTTCTAAAGAGCCTTTAGGACCTGTTGTTAGAGAAGGTGACGGCGATTGGGCTGACATCGTTAGATGGTCTCTTAATGCTATGATTGAAGCTGAAGAGTTCGGTCTCGATAAAGGAAGTGCTTCATCTACATGTGCAACAACTGGAAATCCAGTTGTAGCTAGACTATGTGGATCAGAAGGTGGAAACGGCGCAGCGTTAAATCTTGGTGATAGCTGGTCATACGATATTATCTCTCAAGTAGGAAACTACGGTGATATCTATGAAGCTAACGTTGGTGCTAACACACCTGTTGGACTAGCAAGAGCTGGTTCTCCAAATGCTTCTTATAAGAATGGTGGAGTTTTATACGCACCTCCTGCTAGATAATCTGCAGATCTTATAATAAAATTAAAGGGAGTCGGTTTTATCTGACTCCCTTTTTTTATACAAAATTCATACTTTCTATTGTATAGGTTAGGATATGCAGGATAAGAATTTAGGTTTGAGTAGTATTTTATTTAATAGAAGTGTTCAGGGCATTTTTTATCAAATAGTTACCCTAGCCCTTGTCATATTAGCTGTCCTCTACATCGTTGATAATACAGCAAGCAACATGGTTGCTCGTGGCTTAGCGAGTGGATTCCATTTCTTAGGTGTTGAGTCTCAATTTGATATAGGCATGACTCTGATTGATTACTCGCCTACATCTACATACTTTGATTCTTTTATAGTCGGTTTATTAAATACTTTATTAGTTGCAGGTTTAGGAATATCTATCGCAACAATTGTTGGATTTGCAGTTGGGATAGCTCGCTTGTCTTCAAATTGGTTGATTGCTCGATTAGCTGAATCTTATATAGAAATTCTAAGAAATATACCCTTGTTACTTCAAATTTTCTTTTGGTATTTTGCTGTACTTAGAGCTCTACCAAAACCAAAGCAAAGTTTAGAGTTTGCAGATTCATTTTTTCTAAATAATAGGGGTCTGTTTATACCAGATCCTGTTTTTGGCGAAAGTGGAACACTAATCTTATATAGTTTTATAGCCGCTATATTGATCAGCATTGGTATTGCTGTATGGTCTAAACAGAGACAAAATAAGACAGGACAAACCTTTCCAGTGTTCTATTCTTCGATTGGACTACTTATATCATTTGTTTTTTTAAGTATGCTAGCAACAGGATTTCCAGTTACATTTGATTATCCAGAACTTAAAGGTTTTAATTTTAAAGGTGGTATTAAACTAATACCTGAATTAGTTGCTCTTACTTTTGCTTTATCAATGTATACAGCTTCATTTATAGCAGAAGTTGTTAGAGCTGGCATTCAGGCAGTATCATTGGGACAAACAGAAGCTGCTCGTTCACTTGGATTAAATCCTAATCAGATTTTAAGACTAGTAATTATACCTCAAGCTCTTCGTGTCATTGTTCCACCACTAACAAATCAATACTTAAATTTAACTAAAAACTCATCTTTAGCTGCTGCTATCGCGTACCCTGATTTAGTTTTAGTTTTTGCAGGAACAGCATTAATGCAAACTGGCCAGGCTATTGAAATCATTGGGATGGTAATGGGCGTATATTTATTTTTAAGCTTGATGACTTCAATAATCATGAATCTCTTTAACCGATTTATGAGAGTGGCGGAAAGATAGACATGAATACTGAAATAAAAGATAAGATTGAAGTTACAAAACCTCCAATCGCAAGTATTGGAGTGATCGGTTGGCTACGTAAAAATTTATTCTCTTCATGGTCTAATACAATATTAACCTTGCTAGGTATTTATATTCTCTATTCTATTATACCTTCTTTCATATCGTGGGCTTTTATTGACGCAAGTTTTGTTGGCTCAACAAAACAAGAGTGTTCAAAAGAAGGCGCTTGCTGGATATTTATTAAAGAAAATTTAAAGCTCATTTTTTATGGATTATACCCGTCAGAAGAATTATGGAGAATTAATTCAATGTATTTTATTCTCTTGGTCTGCGGTATTTATATTTTAACCCCGAACCTTAAATATAAAGGTTGGGTTGGTTCTTTTTTACTTATTTTATTTCCAATTTTATCTGTTGTCATGTTTTCAGGTGGCTTTGGATTGGAAACAGTAGAGACTAGATTATGGGGAGGGTTATTCTTAACTCTTGTAATTGCTGGAGTAGGCATCGTTCTATCTCTTCCAATTGGTGTTATGCTCGCTCTTGGAAGAAGATCAAAATTACCAGTCGTTTCGTTGCTCTCAACAATCTTTATTGAAATTTGGAGAGGGGTTCCTCTAATAACAGTTTTGTTTATGGCATCAAATATGTTCCCATTATTTATGCCAGAAGGAGTTAACTTTGATAAATTAATAAGAGCCTTGATAGGCGTCATGTTCTTTTCAGCAGCTTACCTTGCTGAGGTTGTAAGAGGTGGTTTACAAGCTATGCCAAAAGGACAATATGAAGCTGCTCAAGCAATGGGTTTAAGCTATTGGAGGATGATGGCACTAGTCATACTTCCACAATCATTAAAAATGGTTATACCTGCAATTATTGGAAGCTTTATAGCTATATTTAAAGATACAACTCTGGTTTTAGTTATAGGATTATTTGATTTTCTTGGTATCATTCAATTTGTTGGTACTAATCCAGACTGGCTTGGGTTTTCTCATGAGGGATATGTATTTGCCGCTGCAATATTCTGGATATTTTGTTTTGGAATGAGTAGATATAGTCAAAATTTAGAAAAAAAATTAGATACAGGAAGGTAGATAATGACAACTGAATTAATGATAGAAATGAATAATGTTCATAAGTGGTTTGGTGATTTACACGTGCTGAATGATGTAAACCTTAAAGTGAATAAAAGTGAAAAAATTGTTATTTGTGGTCCATCAGGTTCAGGAAAATCTACACTAATTAGATGCATTAATCGTCTTGAAGAGCATCAAAGAGGCGAAATTATAGTTGAGGGAACTGAACTTACTAATGACAGCAGAAGCATAGAGCGCATAAGAGGTGAAGTTGGAATGGTATTTCAACAATTTAACTTATTCCCACATTTATCTATCCTAGATAATGTAACTCTTGCTCCTATTTGGGTAAGAAAAACTCCAAAAGCTCAAGCTATTGATAAAGCGATGGAATATTTAAAAAGAGTTCAAATCGACGACCAGGCCTTTAAGTATCCGAGTCAATTATCTGGAGGTCAGCAGCAAAGAGCAGCTATTGCTAGAGCTCTATGTATGGAGCCTAGAATAATGTTATTTGATGAGCCTACCTCTGCTCTAGACCCTGAAATGATTAAAGAAGTACTAGATGTGATGGTTGGACTGGCTGAAGGTGGAATGACAATGATTGTTGTAACTCATGAAATGGGATTTGCAAAAGAAGTTGCAGACAAAATTATATTTATGGATGAGGGTCAGATAGTCGAAGCAAAAAGCCCCGATGATTTCTTTAATAATCCTGAGAGTGAGAGAACAAAAACGTTCTTAAGTCAGATATTATAATTGGCTCCCCAGGCTGGACTCGAACCAGCGACAAAGCGATTAACAGTCGCTTGCTCTACCAACTGAGCTACTGGGGAAGAGTATCGATTTATACCAAAAACTATTCAATTTATCCAGATTTACTTTATTAATATACTTTAGAAAAATGGTAGTACAGAAAGACAATATTTACGAGTTTGGATTTGGTCGAAGTGATAACCAATCTAGTAATGTAAACCTTTTAGATGAAGCAGTTTTCAGTTTTTTATACGGGGGGTTATTTAAAGTTTTAAAATCACTTTCGTTAAACAGCATCTTAGACCTAGAAATAGTTTTTCGTTTATATATTAATTTTTTAAAAGGACTTTCATTTTACGATATTCATTATTTTACTCAATCTCCTGAGAGAACATTATGGAGAAGGCTAAAATACTTAGAAGAGCAAAATGTTATTAAGCGATCTAAAAATCAAAAAGATAAACGAACAATAACTTTCCTTCTTACAAAATCAGCTTTTGATACTCTTAGTAATTCTATACCAAAAGAAGATTTAGCAATAACGATTTCAAAAATCGCAATGAACTATGCTGATAAATTGTGGATGTTTAATGTTAGAGATCCCAATCAAGTTCGAAAAACATTATACAATATTGCAAGAAGCGCTGTATCTATGAATGATAAAAATTATTTATGTCAATTTGCATTTGGTCTATCTTATTACTATAGTGCAAACTACGATTTATCTTTAAATCATTCATACAATTCTTTTCAAGCTGAAAAGAAATTTGCTCATGCAAGGAGACTTTTCGCATCCAGCCTCTACCAAATAGATGAAAAGAAAAGAGCCTATATAGAAATTAATAAAGCTCTTGATCTAAATACAGATGAATATGGAAAATGGAGAACCCTTTTTGAAATGTGGAGATTTAATTTTAATGACGACAATATGGAAGAGGCAAGAAAAATTTCTAAAGAGATTGTAAGAATCCAGCCTGACTACCCTCAATCTTACATAGCGGCGCTTGCCTCATTAGACAAAAAAAATAAAATAAGTGACACATATAAAAAGAAAATATTTGAGAAGATGCCAAACTTTTCACCAGCTATGATCAAAAACTTTCATTCGTGGATAAGGCCTGATCAAGCAGAGAAGCTTCGCTCAGCTTTAGAAAAATTTAATATTTAATGGAGGCCACGCCCAGAATCGAACTGGGATACAAGGATTTGCAGTCCTCTGCGTAACCATTCCGCCACGTGGCCATTAGAGCGACAATATATATAAGTTATTGTTTATTAGAAAGATAATTGATTAAGAAATAATCAATAATTGATCTTAACGTATGAATGATTATAAGAATTGTATGGATTTAAATAAAAATATGGTTGAAGGACAAATAAAGCCCTTAGGCAATATAAGTAAACAGGTAATGGATGCATTTTTATCGATTCCAAGAGATCAATTTGTTCCATTAGAGCTTAAGAATTTTGCATATTTAGAAAAGAATATTGAACTTAATAATGGTCGTTTTCTATTAAAACCTAGTTTGATTGCAAAAATAATTTCCTTGGCTGATTTTAATTCAAGTGACACCGTTCTCATAATAGGCTCTTCTACAGGCTACTCTTCAGCAATCTTATCAAATATTGCAGAGACCGTAATATCAATTGAAGAAGACGATCAATTAGTAAATTTTTCCGAGACTATAGTATTAGACAAAAAGATAGATAATGTTGTTTTTTTAAGAAAAGATCTAAATGAAGGGTGTCCTGAGCATGGTCCTTTTAATAAGATTCTAATAGAAGGAGCTGTTGAAGACATCCCAAGCTATCTATTTGACCAACTAGATGAAAATGGAAAAATGATCGCCATTATAGCCAATGGTGATTTATCTGAAGTCAGAGAATACAACAAAGTAGGAGAAAATATTGGTTCAAAATTTCTATTTAATTGTGAAGCTCCAAAATTAAAAGCATTTAATAAAACAGATAGTTTTAATTTTTAAAAAAAGTAAGATAGTAAATATGACATCTAATACTGCAGAAACTGAAGATATTTTAAAAGCCATCAGAGAGATGATGGGAGAAGAGTCGGCGCAAGAAACTCTTCCTAAAGATGTATTAGACCTTACAGAAAAAGTAGAAACAGATGACCATGGTCTAAAGAATCAAGCTGATAGTGTTGACAATGGTATTCTAGAGTTAACTAATATAATCGATGATAACCAAAATAAAAAAATTGATGATTATATTGAAGATAGAGAAGAAGATGTGAATATTGATGATCAAGAACTTGAGTCAATTGTTAAGGAAAAAATTAGATCAAAATACTCGTCAAAAATAGATGAGATTATTAAAGATGAAATTGAAAATATAATTTCTGAGAAACTATCAGCTATACGAGTTGATTTTAAGAATAGTCAATCTAACTAGTAAATAATGTTGGAAAAGTATTACAAGCATGAACTTGTAGAAAAAGAGATATACGAAAGCTGGGAAAAAGATAAAGATTTCGTATCTAAGGTTACTGATAAAAATTCAAAACCTTTTTGTATTGTTATTCCGCCTCCAAATGTAACAGGCACACTACACATGGGCCATGCATTGAATAATACATTGCAAGATATATTAATTCGTTATCAAAGAATGCAAGGTAAGGATGTTTTGTGGCAACCGGGAATGGATCATGCTGGAATTGCAACTGAAATGGTTGTTGAAAGAGAATTAAAAAAAGAAGGTATAGAAAAGTCAGAATTATCAAGAGAAGAATTTGTAAAAAAAGTATGGGAGTGGAAAGATCTTTCAGGAGGCTTAATACTTAATCAACTAAAAAGATTGGGCTCATCATGTAATTGGGATCGAGAGCGTTTTACCTTTGACAAAGGATTATCAGAAGCAGTAAGAAAAGTATTTGTTGAATTATTTAATCAAGGTTTAATTTATCGAGATAAAAGACTTTCTAATTGGGATCCTAAATTAAAAACTACAATCTCTGATTTAGAAGTTGTTCAAAAAGAAATAAAGGGAAGTCTTTGGTATATCGAATACGATATAGAGGAATCAGAGGATAAGATTATTGTAGCAACTACTCGACCTGAAACAATGTTAGGTGATACAGGAATTGCAGTTCATCCCGATGATGATCGATATAAAAAACTAGTAGGTAAAAATGCTATTCTTCCACTTGTAAATAAATCAATAAAGATTGTTTCAGATGAATATGCAAAATCTGATCAAGGATCAGGGGCTGTAAAAATTACTCCTGCACATGACTTTAATGATTTTGAAGTAGGCAAAAGAAATAATTTAGAAGTAATAAATATTTTTGATGAAAATGCTTGCTTAAATGAAAACGTACCAGAAAAATATATTGGACTTGATCGGTATGACGCGAGAATTATGATCGTTGAAGATCTAGAAGTATTGGGTAAGCTAGTTAAAGTTGAAGAAAATTTACATACAGTTCCTTATGGAGATCGCTCAGATGTAGTTATAGAACCTTTACTAACAGACCAGTGGTTTGTTGATGCAGAAAAGTTAGCTGTTCAGGCAATTAAAAAAGTAAAAGACAAAGAGACCAAATTTATTCCTCAAAATTGGGAAAAAACTTATTTCGAATGGATGGAAAATATTCAACCTTGGTGTATTTCTAGACAGTTATTATGGGGTCACCAAATTCCTGTTTGGTATGGACCTGATAGTAAAGCTTTTGCAGCAAATTCTCATGAAGAAGCTATAAATTTAGCTAAAAATCACTATGGGAAAGATGTAGCAATTGAACAAGATACCGACGTACTAGATACTTGGTTCTCATCGGCTTTATGGCCATTTTCAACTTTAGGATGGCCAGAAAAAACAGTAGAACTTGAAAAGTATTATCCAACATCTGTGTTAGTTACTGGCTTTGATATCATTTTTTTCTGGGTTGCACGAATGATGATGATGGCATTGCATTTTACTGAAACTGTTCCATTTAAGGATGTTTATGTTCATGCATTGGTTCGTGATGAAAAAGGTCAAAAAATGTCAAAATCAAAAGGTAATGTTATAGATCCTATTGTATTGATGGATCAGTATGGAGCTGACTCTTTGAGAATGACATTATGTTCTATGGCAGCACAAGGAAGAGACATAAAACTATCCACCCAAAGAGTTGAAGGATATAGAAATTTTATAACAAAAATATGGAATGCGATAAAATTTTTTGAAATGAATGAGTGTCACTATTCTAATTTTAACGTAGAAGAATGTAAAAATGATTTTAATATTTGGATTTTAAAGCAACTCGATCAGTGTGAAAATGAAACAAAGAATGCACTAGAGTCTTATAGGTTTAATGAAGCGGCAAACTCTTTATATAGATTTATTTGGAATATATTTTGTGATTGGTACATTGAACTTTCAAAAACAATTCTTAGTGATACAGATCATGAAGATAGGGTAGAAACTCAAAATGTAGCAGCTTATGTTTTAAAAAATATAATGATTATGCTCCACCCTATTATGCCATTTGTAACTGAACATGTGTGGGGACAAATAGATTTTATCAATCAAAATAATTCAAATAAAGTTATTCATGCTGATTGGCCTCAAATTGTAAAATCGAAGAAAGATGAGGATGGAAATATTAATAAGCTTATTGAAATTATAAGCTCAATTCGATCAACTCGATCTGAATTAAATGTTCCTCCCAAGGCAATGATTGAAATTATTTATGATGATACACAAACTCATCTTAACACTATTTTTAATCAATACGGTTCTGCACTGGAGTCAATTGCAAAAATAAAGAGCGTTAATGATTTTAAAGGTGATCGTTCCGAAGGAGATATACAAATTATTCATGAAAATGAAACTTTCTATTTAAAACTTCTTAATATTATTGATTTTAAAGTAGAAAGTATAAGATTGAAAAAAAATCTTTCTAAGGTATCTTCCGAGATAGAAAAAATTAGGATTAAATTAGAAAGTAAAAATTTTATCGAAAATGCTCCTGAAGATATAATTAAAGAGCAAAAAGATAGATTAGACGAATATTTGTCTTCTAAATTAAAAATTGAAGATGCTATTAACAGCTTTTCAAGATAATATAAATTATGGCTGATAAAACTAAACTACCTAGTAGACATGTAAGTGTGGGACCCGAAAGAGCGCCACACAGGTCATACTATTATGCAATGGGCATGACTGAAGAAGATATCAATAAGCCTTTTGTTGGAGTTGTATCAACATGGAATGAAGCTGCTCCATGTAATATTGCTTTAATGAGGCAAGCTCAATCTGTTAAAAAAGGTGTGAAAGAAATGGATGGCACACCTAGGGAATTTTGTACAATTACAGTTACTGATGGAATTGCTATGGGACATCAGGGAATGAAATCCTCATTAGTTTCTCGAGAGGTAATTGCAGATTCAACTGAATTAACTGTTCGGGGACACTGTTATGATGCCCTAGTTGGTCTAGCTGGCTGTGATAAATCCTTGCCTGGATTAATGATGGCTATGTGCCGGTTAAATATTCCAAGTGTATTTATGTATGGAGGATCTATTTTGCCAGGTAGATACAAAGGTAATGATGTTACTGTGGTTGATGTATTTGAGGCGGTGGGTAAACATGCTGCCGGTGGAGCGACTGAAGAAGATCTTACTGATCTAGAAAAAGTTGCTTGTCCAAGTGCTGGAGCTTGTGGAGGTCAATTTACTGCAAATACTATGGCCTGTGTTTCTGAAGTTATGGGGCTTGCTCTACCATACTCATCTGGTGCTCCTGCTCCTTATGAGGATCGTGATAAGTACGCATACGAATCGGGCAGACAAATTATGAATTTAATAGAAAAAAATATTAGACCAAGAGATATCGTTACAAGAAAAGCCCTAGAAAACGCTGCTACAATTGTTGCAGCTACTGGAGGATCAACAAATGCTGGCCTTCATTTGCCTGCAATTGCACATGAATGTGGTATAGATTTTTCTTTAGATGATGTAGTAGAAATATTTAAAAAAACACCATACATCGCTGACTTAAAACCTGGTGGACAATATGTTGCTAAAGATGTCTATGAAGCTGGAGGTGTCCCAATCATTATAAAGACTTTATATGAAGGTGGCTTTATTCATGGAGACTGTCTCACTGTGACAGGTAAAACAATTGCTGAAAATTTAGAAAGTGTTGAATTTAATAAGAATCAAAAAGTTATTAGGCCTTATAATAATCCTCTTAGTCCTACTGGAGGAGTTGTGGGTCTTAAAGGAAACCTTGCGCCCGAAGGAGCAATTGTGAAAGTTGCTGGAATGCAAAAAACAAAATTTGAAGGATCTGCAAGATGCTTTGATTGTGAAGAAGATGCTTTTAAGTGCGTAATAAATGAAGAATATCAAGAAGGAGATGTATTTGTAATACGTTACGAAGGGCCAAAAGGCGGCCCTGGAATGAGAGAAATGCTCTCAACTACAGCGGCCATATCAGGTCAAGGTATGGGGAATAAAGTTGCGCTAATTACTGATGGAAGATTTAGTGGCGCAACAAGAGGATTTTGTGTTGGTCACGTAGGACCTGAAGCAGCAGTAGGAGGGCCAATAGCATTAATAGAAGATGGTGATAAAATACTCCTTGATGCAGATAATGGTCTTTTGGAAGTAGACTTATCAAACGAAGAGCTTGCTAAAAGAAAAGAAAAATGGAAACCAAGAAAAACTGATTATAATAGTGGTACATTATGGAAGTATGCTCAAACGGTAGGAAGCTCATCGAAAGGAGCAATTACCCACCCAGGAGCTGAGGAAGAAACTCATACCTACGCCGATATATAATGATCCACTAAATTAGTAACAAAATTTTTATAGTTTTAAATTATTTTCTTTTAAACCTATTAAAAATAAATATATTCCATTTTTTAATAAGAATTTCATATGAGCGATAAAGATTTTGGTTTTGGAACACAGATAAGAAAATCTCCATACTTTGATGCAACAGTTCGATGGGGAGCTACTGGCTTTTCAGTATATAATCATATGTATATCCCTCGTGATTTTGGTAGCCCCGAGCAAAACTTTTGGAATTTGATCAATGATGCCATTTTGTGTGATGTCGCAGTTGAACGTCAGGTTGAGATAACAGGTCCAGATGCTTATCAATTTATTCAATTATTAACGCCTCGAGATTTGTCCAAACTTGCTATTGGGCAATGCAAGTATGTTTTAATCGTCAATCAAGAAGGTGGAATTATTAATGATCCAGTTTTATTAAGACTTGATGAAAATCATTTTTGGTTATCGTTAGCAGATAGTGATGTACTATTATGGGCTCAAGGTGTCGCAGTTAATTCAGGTCTTGATGTCCATATTAATGAGCCAGATGTATCGCCATTACAATTGCAGGGCCCAAAATCAGGAATGATCATGACAAAGTTATTTGGCGATTCCATTCAAGATCTAAAATACTACTGGTTAAGAGAATTAGATTTAGATGGAATTCCACTTGTTGTCTCAAGAACTGGATGGTCGAGTGAATTGGGTTATGAAATATATCTTCGAGATGGATCAAAAGGTACTGAGCTTTGGGAAAAAATAATGGAAGCTGGTAAGGAATTTAATCTAAAACCAGGGCATACTTCGTCAATTCGGAGAATTGAAGGCGCAATGCTATCTTACCACGCAGATGCAGACATTAAAACAAATCCATTTGAATTGGGACTTGATCGACTAGTGAATTTAGATTCAGATATTAGTTTTATTGGTAAAGAGTCTTTAAGAGCAATTCAACAAAAAGGTGTTGATCGTATTCAAATTGGCCTAGAACTCGATTGTAATCAACTTAAAGGACCAAATACTTTGCATTGGCCCGTTAAAGTTGATGGTCAGATAATTGGAAAAATTACGTCAGCTGTTTATTCTCCACGGCTAGAAAAGAATATTGCTTTAGCAATGGTCGATATCAATCACTCTCAATTAGCAAATGAACTCGATATTGAAATCGATGATATGCTTATAAAAGGCACAGTGGTTCAAAAACCTTTTTTCGATCCCAAAAAAGAAATTACTAAGAAGTCGCTTTAATTATTATTTAGCTATTACGACTGGACCAGAAACGGGATCTGTTACACCTAAATCAGGTGAAATTTCTTCAAGTGTATGTCTCATTTTATCAAGACCTTCAATCATTGCGTCGCGTTGAGCTGCGATTGCATCTTCAGACTCCCATACGCCAACATAACAAAATGTATTGTCACCTGTTTTAACAAGTCTGCTCATTATTTGTCCTTCATATATCGGAAACTCTTCATTGAGCTGCATATATTCATCCATATGATCTGTTTTCACTTTTACTCTTACAATATTCATAAATTCCATTGATATTCTCCTTCATAAGTTTAATTTTTATGATATATCAACATTATAATTTTAATATGCATAATTATTAATTATTTATGAAATATATAAAGATTTTATTTTTCAGCATTCTATTATTTTACAGTTCGTATATCTACGCCGACTCTAATTTTGTTCATGCGAAATTAGCCGATAAGCTCTATAAACCTTGGGGGATAGCAGTTCTTGATGATGATCATCTTTTGATAACTCAAAAGTCTGGAGAACTATTTAAAATCAATATTAGAAATAAAACAAAAACTGAAATTGACCATAACTTAATAGTAAGTGAGTATGGTCAAGGAGGACTATTAGATGTTTTATATTATAATGAAAAAGTCTACGTTTCTTATGCAGAAGAAAGAGGCGATGAAAAATATAGTACTTCTGTTGCGATAGGAGAGATCAAGGACAATTCAATTAGTTTCAAAAATATTTTTCAATCAGAGCCTCCAATAAAATCAAAAATACATTTTGGTTCTCGCCTTGAGATTAAGAATGATCACCTATTTATAACAGTCGGTGAGAGACAAACTGGAAAATTGACACAAGAAATAGATAACCATTTTGGAAAAATTATTAGACTTCATTTAGATGGATCCATCCCTTTAGACAATCCTTATGTTGATCAAGAAAATGGATTAAATGAAATTTATATGATTGGTCTTAGAAATCCTCAAGGAATGGCTGTATCACCAATAGATAACGAGTTATATATTACCAATCACGGCCCTAAAGGAGGAGATTTCTTTGGTAAAGTCATTGAAAAAGGCAATTACGGATGGGACGATGTTGCATGGGGTGGAACAGATTATGACGGTACAATAATCGGTGATGGAAGCGCATGGCTGCCTGGACTGGTAAAGCCAATTTATCGATGGATTCCATCAATTGCTGTTAGTGATATATTTTTTTATGAAGGAGATGAATTTAGTGAATGGCAAGGAGATGTTTTGTTATCTAGTTTAAAAGTTCAAAAATTATTTAAACTTGATTATGAAGATGGAAAGGTCAGAGATGTATCGATCATATTTGAACGAAAAGGTCGTTTGAGAGATGTTGAAGTTAATAATTTAGGTGAAATATTTTATATTGTTGATGATAGCAAGGGTAGTCTATGGCAGCTTCAAAAATCCTAACTGATGTTTTATTTAATTCTAATCACTAAACTTCTTATTTTACTATTTTTACCAATTTATCTTAATCGGATAGTACAGAATGATGGATCATTCTCTAAGTCATACATTAATGCTATTTTTTTATTATTTATAATTTACTCCGCTCTTTTAACTTATATCCCATTTACAATTTACTATTTTGAGAATGAAGTAAATATTCAGACCTTTCTTCCATTTTATGGCCTAGTTGGATTTATTATCTTTTATTCTGTTTTACCAATCAGTTTTTTTATAATTCAGATTAAGAAAATTTATATTCAAAGTTTTTTTAATAGAGTTTTTAAAATATTTGGATTGATAAGTTTAATTATAACCATCCTGTTAATTGCAGGCATTGAAATATTTAATTTTATAAACTTACAAGCTTTGCATGAAATTTGTTATTCATCACATGACTCGTCGAGTGAAAAACTTAGATGTTGTCTGGACGCTAATTATGTTTGGAAAGAGGGCTTTGCGTTTTCAAAAAATACTCCAATTGAATGTGAAAAATATATGAATTGGAATGATTAACATATAAGATAATCTATAAAAATTATGAAAATTTTAGTTTGTGGATTACCTGGTTCTGGAAAAACTTGGCTTTCTGAGAGGTTGGCTGATCATTTAGATAATTGTGCGTGGTATAATGCTGATACTGTTAGACGTTCGGCTAATGATTGGGATTTCTCTATGGAAGGAAGGACCAGACAAGCAAACCGAATGAAGACTTTTGCTGATTTTGAAATATCACATGGACGATGGGTTATTTGTGATTTTGTGGCTCCAACAAAAAATTCAAGAAAGACATTTGATCCAGATTATGTGATTTGGCTTGATACCGTGAAAGAAGGAAGGGTTGTTGCAGAAAAAGAAGAAGAATTAAAAGGGGCCAAAGATTTACCATTTGATGTTGCGACTTTAGAAAAAAGTCAAGAATTTGAAAATACAAATAAAGTATTTGACCCTCCTCAAAAGATTGATCAACATGTAACGAGATTTTTAAGTGATGATGAGATTAGAGAGATTGCTGAGGAGTTGAAAAAAAATGTTTGATTGGAAAAAGCCAACATCACAAATGTTAGGTAGATGGCAACCATGGCATGATGGACATACAGCTCTGTTTCAAAAAGCTCTGAATTTATCTGGACAAGTTTGCATTATGTACAGAGATGTTGCAGGCGTTGATGCAGGAGTTGACGGACAAGCCGATAATCCTTTTGAGTTTGAAGATGTAAAGAAAAGAATAATAGCTGGGTTAGGCGAGCATGATTATGAAGAGGGCAAAGAATACATTATTATAAAAGTTCCAAATATTGTTGATATTTCTTATGGTCGTGGTGTCGGCTATACTTTTACAGAGCACGATCTAGGGGAAGAAATACATAAAATCTCAGCAACAAAAATTAGAGAAGAAATGAGAAAAAAGAAAGAATTAGAATAGTCTAAAAAATTGTAGCTCCAAAAATCTTTACTTCTTCATCTTCAATTCCAAGTACAAGTCGTCCTAAGAAATCTCCGTCAACTTCATCACTTCCTTGTTTATAAAGCACTGTGACATGTTCATTACGCCTCAAGCACCCTAAAAATTCTCTTTTAGGTGACAGACTTGTTAACATTTTATTATTATTCCATTGCTTACCAATCTCTATTTCATTAGCACCCATGAGCATGTTAGCTGAAAAGTCTTTGATAAAATTCCAATAATCTTTAGCATTTGAATGTTTAACGAGATCATCCCAAAGTGGGTCTGCAATCTCAAGGATCTCTTGATCCGATTTCTCTTTTAGATTCATTAAGTTAATCTACGATATGATAAAGTGGCGCTTTTTCCAGCGTGAATTCTCCTGTCTCAGGATCTCTTCTAGAAACAGTGAGGCAATGCCAATCATCGTCATTTAGTTTCATGTGATCACCTCTATAATAATATCCAGGCCATCTAGTTTCTTCTCTAAACAATGTATGCTCAGCAACACATTGGGATGTTAGTGTACGATGTTTGAGTTCCCAAGCCCTCATCAGTTGATGAAGATCCTCAGCTCCAATATGCTCTAAATCTTCTTGAAGTATTTTTAGATTTTCTAATCCTTTTTTTAATAAATTCTCATTAGTCATATAGTTAGCTCCAACGCCACCAACATATTCATCCATTATTTTCTGAAGACGTTGTAAACCTTGTATTGGAAGTAGATAACTTGGTGAAACAGTGCCAGCAGTAATTTCATTACGGCCAACCTTATAGTTTTCTAAAGGCTTATATATTTCTTGTTTGAAATTGTTACATTGCTCATCACTAATTTTAATTTCTTGGCCCTCAAGATCACGTATATACTTTACAGCGGCTTTTGCCGCTAGTCGGCCTTCGGTAAAAGATCCTGATGAAAATTTATGTGCACTTCCACCTACAGTATCACCAGCCCCAAACAAACCATCGACAGTTAACATGCGATTGTATCCCCAGAAGTATTCTGGAGGGGACAAATCTTCTGGCCCACTGACCCATGCGCCAGAGCATGTAGCATGTGATCCCATAACATATGGCTCAGAAGTTGTTAGTTCTGGATTTGTGTACTT
>ERZ802830.2751-NODE-2751-length-15585-cov-5.4678_pt1 | contig 15585 bp, 9 predicted proteins | sample MGYA00345654_ERZ802830 | MGnify/ENA primary metagenome ERZ802830 (study PRJEB30503, sample SAMEA104212375) | marine metagenome | biome: Westerlies Biome; feature: [SRF] surface water layer (ENVO:00010504) within the epipelagic zone...; material: water... | reverse complement strand
ACGCTCATTACTGAATTAGCTTACCGTGCCTGTTTTACCGCGCCCGACTGAGACCACATGATCTCCCTTCACATTAAAAACCGTGTCAATGACCCAGTCATTGTGAGACCCTTGAAAAAGCACCTGCTTGCCATCTGCAACTTGAAAGGCTCGCAACGTATTGTCAGCACAGCCCAAAGCCACAAGCTCACCATCAGGAGACCAACTGACACCATAAACGGTGTCATAGGAAACAGGCACTGAAAGATCCAGAGTTCCATCGTTGACATCCCAGATTTGTAATTCTCCCATCCGCCCGGGTGAACCGCCTGCAACGGCCAGCTTTCGACCATCTGGCGAGAACCTGACGGATTCAATCCGCTGTGAGAGTCCAATCAATCGTTTTTCAAGTCCGGAACCATCTGCTTTGTGAAGAAGGACCTCATGAAAACCGGATACGGCTAACCATGCTCCGTCCGGCGAATAATCCAAGGAGGCAATCAAAGGAGGCCGCGTGTAGACGGGAGGATGATCCAAATCGAATTTAGGCACCGCATTTGCCGGGGTATCGTTCAATGCACCCTGATCTATCCACTGTTTGACAAGATCGATTTCAACTTGAGAAAGGGGTTCATCTTTGCGAGGCATTTCCGCCTTGCCATTGACAGGTGTGATTAGTTCGACCAAATAGCTTTCGCCAGCATTGCCCGGAAGAATCGCTTTCCCATCACTTTCCCCACCCTGAATCATTGTCTCAAAGTGAGTCATGATGTAGTCACCCTCCGGTTTGGCCGGTTGATGACATCCGTGGCACTTGGCTTGAAAGATAGGACGAATCTGAGTGTAGTAGCTCACCGAAGCAGCATCTGCAGATTGCAAAATAGATGAAGAGAGACTGCATATCCCCATGCATAGCAAGAAAAGTCCTTTGGCCAGATCTCGCCATACACGACCGCAAACAGGGTAAACCTCAGGTGATTGAATCATGATAGTGTTTTCATTTTTATAGACGGAAACGATTGGAGGCAAATGTTTTTTTGGGCACTTTCTTACAGGGATTCCGAATGGCGCCCCTCTCATATAGGCAGATATAGTAAAAGCATTCGCTATTGTTAAAAGACTTTTTTGAACTGTCTTACCGACGGCATCTTGCGCATGCTGGAGGTGTATCCATTATTTCGAATATGAAAGCCGCTTTACTCAGACAGCCGAAACAAACCTTGCGAGTAGAGTCTCGCCCCGACCTCAAACCTGGCCCCAATCATGTGATAGTAGAGCTGAAAACCGCTGCATTGAATCGACGCGATTACTGGATTACCTGTGGAATGTATCCAGACATACGCACACCGGTGGTCCTTGGGTCCGATGGGGCTGGAACGGTCTCGAAAACAGGTGTTGGTGTGGATCCAGATTGGAAAGGCAGAAAGGTAATCATTCAACCAGGCTTGGATTGGGGAGATAACGCATCCAAGCAGTCCGAATCATATCATATCCTAGGCATGCCGATGGATGGAACCTTTGCCACCCAGGTGCAAGTGCCTGTTGGGAATCTTTATCCAAAACCCGCTGGCCTAGACTGGAATCAATCCGCTGCGCTTCCACTTGCCGGCCTCACAGCCTACAGGGCTCTATTCACTCAAGGAGGTATCAAAAAAGGCATGAATATCTTGATCACCGGAGCCGGAGGAGGTGTTTCTTCATTGGCACTTCAGTTCAGCGTTGCCATCGGAGCGAATGTCTGGGTTACCTCCTCTTCAGGCAGCAAAATCGAAAGAGCCATGCAGCTGGGAGCCCGGGGTGGCGAGAATTACAATAATGAAAACTGGTTTAAGTCGCTGGCAGATCGAGCGGAAGCATTCGATGTCATCATCGACAGCGCAGGTGGAAAAGGATATCACGCATTGATTGAGTTGGCAGCACCAGGAGGCCGCATCGTGAATTATGGTGCGACAACTGGAAACCCGAAAAACATTGATATGTTCAAAGTGTTCTGGAAGCAGCTTCGCATCCAGGGAACAACCATGGGGTCAGCTCAGGACTTCAAAGAAATGCTCACTTTGGTTGAATCAAGAAATATTCAGCCTTTGGTTGATAAAATCTACCCGCTTGCTGAGATAAATCAGGCACTCGACGTCATGAAACATTCGCCACAATTCGGAAAAATTATTATTCATTGCCAGGATGGAACGTCAGCATAATCCTCAGACATATACGTTGCCCCGGTTTCAGCAGACCGCTTCCTACCTTGCAACACAACCTCACATCATTAGGTTCAGCATTCAGTGAATCGCATGTATCCACCAAAAGCCGCAACAGGATTAGTGCCAGGGATCGTTTTCACCATGAACGCCCCCAATGTCGCTGATTCAGCTCCGCCTGAAAAGACAGGGCCCAGTGAAGGGCATCAAGAACCTGGCTGCAAGCTAAGCGATCAAGAGGGAAAAATCACACACTCAAATCACTGACTCAAAAAGGACCTGTCGCTCTGGTTTTTTATCGCTCGGCAAGTTGGTGACTGTTTTACAAAAAAGCAGCCGGTCCAGCATAGACGGTGTCCCCTATTCAGGAACATTCATTATCGATCAAAAAGGCATCATCCGCTCGAAATTATTCCTGAGGGGATATCGTGACCGACACGTAGTGAGTAGATTGATCAAGGAGTTGAACGAAGCCAGATGAATCAATCCGTCAAAGTATCCGGGCGCTGCGGTTCATGACTGAATGAATCGCCTTTTTGATTCAAAAGAGTCCCTTGCCCAAATGATGGATGGAATTGTGTATCACGCGGGTAACAGGTTCATTACCTGCTGCGCCTTTGAGTTCGCATCGCATTTCCATTCCCCATGTCGGGTGAATTTCAGGAATCTCAAGAAAGAGCGTTCGTCTATCTTGAGATAATACAGCAGATTTGACGACTAATTCACGTTCATCGTAATGACGCGACCCATAGTTTGCCGTGCGCTTCAGGCTCCATGTCTGAATCTTGTAATGAGTTACATTCTCCGTGAACTCCTTGTCGAGTGGATCCGAAAAAGTGATTCGCATCCCCGTCTCAATGGCTTCCAGTGCGATGGGCATGTAGGCCGGCTTCCCCGTGTATCGAATGCGATAAAACCCACCGGCTTGATGCTGGGTTCCGGCCCAGGCAAACATCCCCGCTCCATAAAGCTGACCATTCTCGGGATGAAATCGCCCGCGCATGACGCCAGTTGGAAACTGCGAAATGGGTAATTCACACATACCACCCTGTGCCTGCCCTTGGATCAATTCGTGAGGCACTGTGTATATTTTGCCGTAACCATAGGACAGGTTCAACAACACCCCATTCAAAGGCCCCCACTGAGCAGGCTCAGTTGCCCAGAGCAGCTCAGCGGGTGAACGGTCAAAACCATTGGTGATCCAACACAAAGGTTGTTCCATGGCTTCATCTGAACTGTCTTTCACGTCATGGTAGCCAAACATGTTCCCATAAAACCCTCCTTCTTTGACATAGTTAATCCTGTTTTTCGGATTCCAGTGACCTTCCTGGTCCGTCACGATCCATGTGCCATCGGGATTCAAGCACACTCCGTTGGCTGCACGGAATCCATTGGCCACAATATCAGTCCGTGAACCATCGGACGACACACGCAGTAATGTGCCGTGATGCGGCACCAGAGCGGTTTTGGCGTGACGGGCAGATTTGGCGTAATAGAAATTACCGCTCTGATCCACTTGCAATCCCATGGCAAACTCATGGAAATGTTCAGTCACTTGTGCGTCATTATTGAAACTCTCCACGTAATCAATTTCCTGGTCCCCATTGAAATCGTGCAGTCGTGCGATCTGATCACGGCATGTCACATAAATGACACCCTCATGGATTTTCAACCCCAAGGGTTGAAACAATCCGGAACAAATGCGTCTCCATCGCAAGTCTTTTAAATCACCGGCCACACCGTCCACCAGCCATACGTCCCCCATCCAGGTACAAACGGCTGCTCGATCTGGGTTATCAGTAAAAAAGTCGAATCCTCCAAGACGCATCCATGATTCCCACGGGTTGGCCAGAGCATCCGGCACGGTCAGGACATCGACAGCAAAAGGCTCATCACTGTTACCCTGGACCCCTTGAGTGTGAATGACCTTTTGATCGAAACGAGGTTCACCTCCTCGGGTGAACATTTCCAGATCTTCAACAGGAATCGCGGCTTCCAATCCCTTCAATGTATCTTCATCCGTTTTGGCAATGAGTACGTTGAAATGCTGATCTGATGCGCCCGCAGGAATCAACAGTTCCACAAAACCACCGAAACGCCTCGTCGTGACACCCGACGCCCCTCGAACGCTGACTGCAAGTTCATCCAGGTCGGGTGCGATACGGGATACAAGTGATTGCGAATGGGGGGCCACATTGAACGTGCGCACAAAGATGGGCGAACTGCCGTAATCAAATACTCCCGGTTTTTCGAGAATCATCGTATTTCCCACGGTGTAACGTATGACCGTTTTATCTTCATGGTAATAAAGCCCCTTGTAATGCAACCAGTCCTTTGGCAACGGACCAAATTGACGGCCGTCTCTTCCAACAATCCGCTGGTCTTCCCATGTATCCTGTGAGGGGTGCTTCCAGGCGGGTGCATCAGAGTTGATAAACGCCACATCACCTTTGATGCGTGTATGCGTTCCATGGGATCCATCAAACGCGATACCTCGCCAATCGGTGAATGCATCGCCACTGTAGGCGGCAGCCACACGCATGGTATCTTCGTCGTAGACCATCCATGCCCTGCCCTTCGAAACACCTCCATCTCCAGGATTCAATCGAATATTGATCCCTTTCTGGGCTATATTCCACTCAGAGATTTTTTCGGCGCCATTCACTTGATACGTCCACATCAGGGCTGGCCCAAAATCCATCAATTCATATTGATTGTCACGACGCTCTGTCACTGCCTCGGATTCCCTTAAAGTCTTGAGAGGTCGAGGCAATGAAGTCAGGTAAGGTGCATCCACTTCAAAATACTGATCACTGTTGTGAGGTTTGATCAGGTTTTCACGAATGTATTGGATCACCGCGTATTTCTCCGCACGGGTGTATTGCCCTTGAGGCACCATCAACCCATAACCAAGACTCAGTGTCTGGAACATCCCGTAGGGATCTTTTCCATTCTTGAATGCACCTTCATGAAATTTAAGTGCCGTTGGAAGTGAACCGGGGGTTTGAGCCGTTCCATGACAGGTGACACAGAGGCTGTGATAAAGTTTTCTTCCCACTTCCATTGTCTCATCATCCCAATCTGCCATCAGCTGGGCATGATCCGTCTCCACAAGCGGCTGAACCCAGGCCTCTTCGATGCGAACAGGTCCTTCCACCCTCAGAGCAACAGGATAACCGGGCACGCCATCTCCATTGAAAGTTTCCTTCAGGGTTGCAGCTTGCCAGTCAAAACCAGGTTGAACTTTGATTTTATCGATGGATTCATCTTGAATCAATTTGGATAGTGCCAGGTGACGCAGCCCACCTTTCCAGAATAGGATTTGCTGCAGATCTCCCCCTTCCCAATCAAATCCAAAGTCCTGAGCAGAAGCACCGATCTTAAAAACATGATCGTTCTCGTCCTCGGCCATGAAACTTCTTTTTTTCCCCACCGACTGACCGTCCAGAAAGAGTTCAACATCCCCGTTGCGCACATGAAGCACCACATGATGCAGCTTCCCATCATTGACTTTCGGTCCACCAGAGACAGCCCCCAACCAACCTATATCAAAAACAAGACGTCCATCCCGTATGAACAACGCTTTTGCATTCGGAGACCATTTTCCTTCAGCCATGCATTTTGCAAACAAAGTGCCGTTGCCCTCAGTGACGAATCGAGCAGAAACGGTATAGTCACCATCCATTGAAAACAGACTCGAAGCCTCTTCTTGCGTCGATTGATACTGACTCGTTTGCTTGACAGGCAAACTCATCTTCATCATTTCACGACCATCTACCATGGCAAAAAGACGTCCAGCTTGACGGTCCAGATGTTCATGCTCAATCGACATTACATGATTGCCTGAAAGCAGGTTTAGCTTGATATGCTGCCCCAGATGCACTGCTCCCTCCTGCCCGGCTGGCAACTGGTATTTCATGAACAATCGAAAATTGGCAAAAGGCTGGTCTGATTTTCGACCTTGCTCAAAAACGTTTCGCCTTAGTTCCAAGGCCGTTTTTGAAGCAGGAAATCCCACGACCTGAGCTGAGGCTCCGCATGGCAGCAGCGAAATAAGCAGACAAAAGGAAACAGCGGATATGGAATAAAGCTTTGTTGATGAATTCATAATATTCATGTTTGTGATCAATAACGGACAAGATCTGTTTTTATTGTCATCCTCCATCATTTTCATCAACTTCCGAACCTTCAGATAAAAGGTTCAGGAGCATAAGAGGCCGATTGATCATGAGAATTTGATACATCATCCATTGGGACGAATCAAAAAAAAACGAGCTACTTTCTGGAGGTAGCCAATTCCTGAAAACTTTGCACGGCTAAAAAGCACCTTTTCAAGCCTGGCGGACCACTGAGACAGTGGATGTAGTCAAAAATCATGGACTTTTTCAAAAAAAAAGAAGGACCTAAAAATACAGACCATCGCCACAAGTTTTTCAAAGCATTGGCACAATCATTGCTATCAAATAGACGTTTGTTCATTTTTCAAGGTTGCACAAGCAGCCTTGAAGGGTATCGAATCAAGCGTGTATCAGAATTGGGGAATTCAACACGCCTGTGTTGTCCGAGGTCACCCTTCATAGGGTGGCCTCTTTTTCATGCAAGGCCAAGGCTATCTGCGAGATCAAGCGTCAGCGCTGTCACGAATGTGAATGTAGGCATGTACGTGCGGTTCTCCGCGGAAAAACATCAAGGAAGATGGGCCTTCTATTTGCCAGACATCCCATACACCGTCATTACCCAGGTCCTGATTTTTGAAGAAAGCCATGTGGAGATGATCCATGCCGGCTTGCTCTATTAGTTTCAGGGCCTCATCGGCATCCTGTTTACGAAAGGGTGCCAGCACATCATCAAGCACCTGCCTCACCAGACCTCTCTGATCCTTGAATAATTCCGTCATTGGAATACCCGGAAGGTCTTTGCTCTTACCTGTAAGCTTTACCGTATTGGTGCCCTCTTCCCTTCGCGCATTTCCCAACAAGGCCATTGCACGTTGTTTACCATCCAGCATCTGAAAAACCTCGTTGGCTCGCTTGGCCTGATACCAGTATGCATTACCCGGATGATTCGAGGGCTCCTTGTCCTTGTTGCCTGCCTGATGGCCATAGAAAATAGGCCCCCCAAAGGCGGCGCCCGCCACTGAATTGCCGTCACAGCGGCGGGTAACGTGGCGCCCCGTCAGGACGAACTCAAATTTACCTTTGCCGGGTTCGCCAAACAGGGCAATCGAAGTATCCTCAAGCCCCTCTTCATCTGAATCCCACGCCACCTGCTCGAAAATTTGATCTGCATATTCCTCACTATGAATCCCCATGAATATTCCCCTGATCATCGCCTGCTGATCAGCATTAAAATCCTCCCCTACCCTTGCTTTGGTGATAAACCAGTTATTGACAACCTTGGACCTGAGCGGGTGATCGAACGGAAAGCAAATCTTCTTTTTCTGTATTGCATCAAGGCTGTGATACAAGGTCGCTACGAGCGTCTCCGATATATCAGCTTGAGCAACTTCTACTGCAGCAACACCTGTGTCCAGGAGAGGAAGTGAAGAAGCAGCCGCCAACCCGACAGCATGGGTCGTTGATTTAAGAAAACGGCGTCGATCCATCTCGGAATCACAGCAGGTCTCAGCGATTCTGTGTAACTTTTGGGGGTCCATGAATTAATGGCATACAGTATTTATGGAAAATAACGACCATAAAAAACATATTCTCGCTCTGCATGGAAAAACCAAAAACTATACTGAACCATATCTCTTCCTATCGGCCGCAGGGCCTTGAAAAGGCAAGGAATGCTCGGTAAACGAAAACACAGTAATTTCTTGAAACTTAAAGAGGATGCGAAGAGTATGTTCATTATCTATGATTAATAAACTATTCACACAGCTCACTCTTTTGATGTCCTTATCCCTTCTGCTGGTCGGTTGCGGGGAAAATGCCAAGGATACAACCGTCTCGACTCCTCCTCCGGCCCCACCGAGCGTTGATTTGTTGACTGCTGTGGTAGAGGGAGATCTGAATATTGTCAATCAGCACATTGCCGCAGGCACGGATTTGAATCAGAAAGACCCGAAGCCGACCGGCAAAGGGGATAGTGCTTTGGGTATCGCTGCTTTGTTCGGTCATACCAGCGTGTCGAAAGCCTTGATTGATGCAGGTGCAGATTTAAACGGAAAGAACAACGATGGTTCAACACCTCTTCACATGGCGGCTTTTCTATGCAGAACGGAAATTGTCCAGATGCTGATTGAAAAAGGAGCCGACCGCAGCATCAGGAACAACACTGGAACCACAGCACTTGAATCTGTTCAGGCTCCATGGATTGCCATGAAAGGAATTTATGATTTGGTGAACGCATTTTTGTTTACCCCCATGCAAATGCCTCTTGACTACGATCGAATCCAGAAAGCACGCCCCAAGATTGCAAAATTGCTTCAAGAATAAAAGAAGCCGTCATGGGAACCAAGTGTTCCAGCGCTGTTCATGCGATCTGAATCGATGAAAGCAGATCAAGAATAAAAGCGATCTCGCTGTCAGAAGAATGACGTATTCAATTCCATGCGTTGAACAAACGTTGATAAGACTGCTCATCCGTGGTCAATGAAAGTAAGATATTTGCAACCTAAGGACAAACAAGGCTTACTTCAACTGCGCCAGAAGCGTGCGAGAGTGAAAGGAAAAGTTACCCCTTTATGGGATCTCAGGCGTGTTCATGCATGACAAGCTTATTGACTGAGAGCGTGAGATGAACGAGTAAACATCCAGTTATCTAAATCTGACAGCTCAGCATTGAACCTATACCCCATCCCCTCAAAATCCTTGAGTCCCTCAGGAGAGGTTATCCGATTGCGAATAATGTAATCCGACATACACCCTCTGGCTTTCTTGGCATGAAAGCTGATTATCTTAAAAACGCCGTTCTTTTCATCTTTGAAAATGGGAGTGATGACTCGTGCTTCGAGATCTCGTCGATCGAGTGCTTGGAAATATTCTTGAGAGGCGAGATTGATCAGCACATTTTCTCCTGATGCCTCGATGGCCTCAAGAATGGCATTCCCTATTACTGGTTTCCAGAAGGCATATAAGTCTCGCGCGTGTTCTGTCGACAATTTGGTCCCCATCTCGAGCCGGTAAGGCTGAATCAAGTCCAAAGGACGCAGCAGGCCATAGAGTCCTGAAAGAATCCTGAGATGTTTCTGAGCATAATCGAAGTCCTTGCTTGTGTATTGATCCAATGTGAACCCCGTGTACACGTCGCCTTTGAAAGCCAGAATGGCCTGTTTGGCATTCTCTGACGAAAAAGGAACGCACCAGTCATGATAACGCTGCCTGTTCAATGACGCCAGTTTGGGACTGATGGACATGAGACTGGAAAGTTCTTGCTCGGAGAGAGTGCGCAACCGCTCGATGAGCAATTCCGATTGATCGAGAAAATCAGGCACCGAAGAAACATTTGTTTTGGGTGACGATTCGAAATCCAGCGTTTTAGCAGGCGAAATAACAGCGAGCATGTTGGGAATATCCCTCCCCTGAGATCAAAGATCAACTCTTAAGGAAAAAAGCAAGCCGCTGTGAGCCGATGCGCTCTGAATGACAATGCAAAACCAAGTGCAATAAACAGGCCTGAGCTCAAAAAACCGCAGCCTGAACTAAAGCCATTGAGCTATCTGAACCACGTTTCCTGCAAGCATCAAGCCTGAGCAGTAAAACCTTTGAGAGACCCTGTGCTGTCGCCTATTTGCTCCACGGGTAATCCCATGACCTGAGCCATGGAGACCCAGAGATTGGCAATGGGAGTGCCTTGCGCATGTTTGTCGTGCCGATTGGTCGCAATCCGGCCACCCGCACTTCCGGCGATCACTGTCGGCAGGTTGGTGCATTCGTGCAGCATCCCACTGCTGAGACCTGAGCCATAGGCGAACATCATGTTGTCGAGCAAGGTACCATTGCCTTCCTGAACAGCGTCCATTTTAGCACAGATACTGGCGTATTGACGCATGTGGAATAAGTCAATTTTCTCAAGCTGACGCAGTGTTTCCGGATCTTTCTGATTGTGAGTCCAACCATGATGGCGGATGGGCTTTTCAAAGATGTCCTCGAACATCAATGGTGTGTCCCATCGTTCGGGGGCAACCATCAGTGTGCAAACTCGAGTGAGGTCTGTTTGAAGCGCAAGAATAAGAAGGTCGCCCATGACCTGTATGTATTCATCCCGTCGCATGGTGGTCCATAGTTTGTCCGAGGGAATCATTCCTGCCGGTAAATCTCTCACATCCACCTGATGCTGGGTAATGCGTTCGATCTGCTGCTCTACCGTGCGCACCGATTCCATGTATTCGTCCAGTTTGTGTCGATCCAGATTCCCCAGGCGCCCCATCAGGTCTCTGGCATCAGCAAGCACCAGGTCCAGCACACTGGCATTGGCTTGATGTTCCTTGACATGAAAGAGGCGTTGAAAGACTTTGTGGGGGTCCTTCATGGAGCGCGCAACGTGCCCGTGACCATACCATGAAATGTTGTCAAAATAGACAGACTCCCGGTTATCCGTGAAGCTGTTGCAGGAAAGCTCGAGGGAACGGAAGGGAGTTTCTCGCCCTACATGATCCGCGATCACCTGATCAATGGTGCGCTTGAGGGGGTATCCTGCTGGCGAAAGTTCGTCCGGTGCAGCGGTGCTCAGGTAGCATGCGCCTGCCTGTGCATGGCCATCCGTTCCGGGAACTTTGACTCGATCCAGGTGCGTGAAAAGAGACATTTTCCCGCTCAGCGATTCCAGAGGCTGAAGAGTTGGACTGGATGGAAAGGCGTGCGCGCTTTGCGGAGGGTGCCAGGCTCGCTGTACCACGCCGTTGGGCGTGTAGAAAAACGCCAGTCGCGGCGGAGGAGTGACTTGCGCCGCATCGCGAGCCTGCATTTGATCCAATAACGGCAAGGCAAGAGCTGCTCCGCACCCACGCAGAAAAGTACGCCTCGGTATGCTTGTTTTTCGAAGGATATTCATGGTTTTTGTTGCTGCCCGGTTTTATGGCGAAAAGGAAGACTTTTGACGATTTCAGTGACCACAGTAGAAAACCGCCCTCGCTCAGCAAGCACTCGCTGAGCGATGAGATCGACGGCTGGCTTATCATTCAAGGTGAGAGCACGTCCAAGTGCATAGCTCAAAAGGTGTTCACTGAAGGCTCGCATGAATATTCCCGGATGATCCAGAACAGCATCCTTGAACCCCTCGATGTCTGTGAACGTCTCCTTTCCAAAAAGGCGCCCGCTTGCGTCGATGGGCAGTCCGCTGCTGTAGCGCTCCCTCCAACGACCAATCGGGTCAAAGCCCTCCAGCGCAAAGCCCATGGGGTCAATGCGTGCATGGCAACTGGCGCAATCCTGATCGGAAGCATGCTGCTTGAGACGCTGCCGAATGGTAAGCCCCTTCGCCTCCATGAGGGCGTCATCTGCTTCAATTTCGGGTATGATGTCTGGCGGTGGCGGAGGTGGGTCGTTGAAAATGACACCCGCCACCCAGGCACCTCGCTTGATCGGACTGGTGCGCAGTGGTGTGGACGTCATCGTCAGCACTGCAGCAGAAGTAATCACCCCCCCTTCCCGCCGGGTGGCGAGCTTCCGCTTCCGAAAAACCTGAGTGAAGGTATCAAATCGATTGCGGTTTGCTTTTTCCCCGAATGGAGCATCCGGTTGATCATACCAGGCCTGCAGTTCATCAGAGCGGTAAGCATAGTCGCTGTCAACAAGGAGCATGATAGAGCGGTCCTCTATTTGAATGCTTTCAAACAAAAGCAGGGGTTCCACCATGGTCTGCAGACCGAACTTCCATTGTTCACACCCAATCCTTGAGTAATAGACCTGAAAACGATCAAAATCCGGAACGGCTGTAATGAGCTGGTCCAGTCGCAGCCACTGGCGCGCAAAGTTTTCCGACAGAGCTCGACTGCGGGGATCATCCAGCATGCGGCGGACCTGACTTTCCAGAACTTCCACTTGTGTCAGTTCACCGCGACGTGCTGTCTCCATCAGGGAGTCGTCAGGTATACTGCTCCAAAGAAAAAAAGACAATCGCTGAGCCAGTTCAAAATCATTGAGGGGAAGTTTACCCTCCTGATCGCTTTTACCTTCGAAAACATAAAGAAATTTAGGCGAAGCCAATATCGCTGCGACCACTGATTTCATCGCCAGTCTGTAAGATCCAGTGCGGGACTCTTCAGCATGGTGGAATGCGACGTAGCGCTGTAAAGCAGCATCCTCCACTGGACCACGAAAAGCACGCTCAAGAAAAGGACGAAGAATGTCACCGACGGAGCTCTTTTGTTCTTTGAAAAAGGTATCAGTCAACGCTGTATAGGCGTCAAATTCCGGAGCATGCACAATGGAACGTCCCAGTGAAAGGAGGCTCTCCAGCAAAAGCGGGGAAACGCTCAACTCCTCACCTCGATTGTTGAATCCGTGCTCAGCCTGAAGGTCAATGGCAAAAGGGTCGACACCTTCAAGGACTTGACGTTCCAGTTGAAATTTACCCAGGGTTCGGTTCCCTAGCTTGATGGCGTTCGGCATTTTACCTGTGGCGGGATCAAAATACTGACTGCCTTTTATGATCTTTTCCGGCAAAGGATAGATATCGCCCCTCAACTGGAGAAGATCTCGCACAGCATTGTTATACTCGTAGCGGTTGAGTCGGCGGATCACCAGAGGCTCAAGAATGCTGTGAGTGGACACATGCGTTTCCACCAGCGCATCGAAGAAAGACACGAGCTTCTCCCGCTCCTCGGCTCCAGGCTGGAGTTCATCCTCAGGAGGCATCTCCGCCATGCTGACCGCTTCAGCGGCAAGACGCACCTGCTCGATGGATTCCAGGAATGCCTCCGGGCCTTCCATGGCCTCGAAATTCAATTTCCCCTTGGTCTTGGCATCGCCGTGACATTTGAAACAATGCTCTTTCATGAGAGCCTTGGCCTCAGCGAAAGATACCAAATCGAACTCCTCTTTTAATCGCACTTTCTTCTGAGGGATACGGGGTGAACTTGTCTTCAAGTTCAAGTAATCCAATCCGTAGAGATAGCCATTTCCACCATATTTATGGGCATCGGGATGGCCTCCGGTCAATCGAATGTGGAGGTGATGAATTCCCGCCTCAAGTTGAAAGAGGCCTAGAAAGCGGAGTGGGGCCAGGCCAACCTTGGGCGCATAGAGATCCAGAGCCTGCTCAATCACTTGCTGATCCAGTTTCACTTCAAACACACCATAATCCGGGGCGACAGTCCACTGCATTTCAAGAGTGTATTCACCATTTTCTGAGACCTCGAATTCCAATGAACTCTCCTCGCCCACAAGACCATTCCAGAGCAAGTGACTGTCTCCATGCCAGCCAGCTCCAAAGTGGGCCATGTCCTGCGGACGTGTATTACCTTTCGAACGCAGCAATTCAGCCTCCAGTAAGCCTGCCGATTGCCCCTGAATAGACCGTCGGACAGCGTGATACCCCCATCGATCCCCCCCCTGGCACGGCCTTGTAGACAGCACTGCAAGGAGAATGCACAGATGCATGATTCCTGAAAGATGAATTTGAATGACAGATCGTGTGTCCATGGAGAATGCGTTTATTGAATGTCAGCCGGCAAATGTCAATACCTGACATCCATGCAAATCCCAAGGCAACCTCACTGCAGCCCATGGTCAAACAACGTTTGAACTTATTTTTTCCTTGCAGGACAATAAAAATTACCTGAAACGACACAGTTTTGGATAGATATCGTGCAGGTAAACAAGCGCACGGATGCGACATGTTCCAACTCGGTTAGGATATTCATGATACAAAATTTGAATCGCCTCATGCTCTGGTTTCAAAACGGAGGATGAGCATGGGTTGAGTTAATAATGTTTTGGCGGTTTTACAGGTTCTTGGTTGTAAGAAGTCAAACGTCATCAAGCTGACAGAGGTTACAACAAGGCAATCAAAGGGCTTGTTGGTCATGATAGCAGCATGTCTTATGAAAGTGAAAAACTTGTTCACATTCGTAGATGAAGCAAGGTTGAACCCAATGTATGATGATCTGAATTTTACGATCTAAATATAGAGAGCACCAAAAAGCATCAATCACCAGTTGATGCAGCATTCGCAAGCAAAAGCGTTGACACCACAGCGTCAGAACTGAAGATATTGGAATCATGCTCAATGGAAAAATCGATCTCCGTAGTGACACCATCACTCCACCGGACGCAGGAATGAGGCAGGCCATGGCTGATGCCATCGTCGGGGATGATGTCCTGGGGGATGATCCTACGGTTCAGGCATTGGAGAACCATGTAGCTGAGCTCCTGGGGAAGGAAAAAGCACTCTATGTCCCTTCGGGCACCATGGCCAATCAATTGGCCATACGCACACAGACCAGACCAGGCGATGCCATGATACTGGAAGGCCACGCCCATATTGATTGTTACGAGTCCGGAGCGCCTGCCGCATTGGCCGGAGTGCATACCAGGCTGGTGAAGGGTGAACGAGGTCGTTTCACTGGCGAACAGCTTGAAACAGCGATCCCCGTTAAAAATGATCATTTTGCACAAGCCAGTCTGGTATGTATCGAGAATACGCACAATCAAGGTGGAGGAAGTATCTGGCCTCTATCGCAGATTCAAGATGTGACTGGAACAGCCCGAAAACACGGACTTGCTCTGCACCTCGATGGTGCCAGACTTTGGAATGCCTCGGCAGCAAGCGGTGTTTCCTTGGCGGATTATGCAGCGACTTTTGATACAGTCAGTGTATGCTTCTCGAAAGGACTCGGTGCGCCGGTCGGGTCTGCCCTGGTGGGTCCCTCCGACCTCATCGAGAAAGCCCGGTTTTATCGCAAACAGCAGGGAGGCGCCATGCGGCAAGTCGGGATCCTTGCCGCCGCAGCTCAGTATGCGTTGACGCATAACCGAGATCGACTGGCTCAGGACCATGAAAACTGCCGACATCTTGCGGAAGGTCTTTACGAAATAGATGGCATCGAGGTCGATCCAGAAGAAGTGGAAACCAACATGCTGTTCATCGAGACCAGCAACCATGATGCAGCTACTCTCACTCAGAGGCTGGATGAACTTGGCGTAAGGGTGCTCGCCACCGGGCCTTTTACGCTCAGGGCAGTCGCAAATCTGACTTTGCAGGCAGATGAAGTTGATCGAGTGATCCATGCTTTCAAGCAGATCTTCTGAACACTGGCATTCCATCAAAACCGGGCAGGAAAAAAGTCGCGATCGATTTGAGCGATCACGACTTTTTTTTTGAAGATTACCAGTCCAGTAACGGAGATCTAGAGTTCAGGTCCCGAGACTGGATTCCCCCATTGTCAATACTCACGCGATGTCATTTTAACGTTCGTCATCTCGGTTTGAATGATCGATTACAATAGCAATACAGAATTGTA
>ERZ802830.2750-NODE-2750-length-15585-cov-12.4429_pt1 | contig 15585 bp, 16 predicted proteins | sample MGYA00345654_ERZ802830 | MGnify/ENA primary metagenome ERZ802830 (study PRJEB30503, sample SAMEA104212375) | marine metagenome | biome: Westerlies Biome; feature: [SRF] surface water layer (ENVO:00010504) within the epipelagic zone...; material: water... | reverse complement strand
ACTTCAGATAAAAGAGACAAGGCATCTATAGAATAATGGCTATTATATCTTCACATACCTTAAATGGTTTAAATGGTTCTCATGCAGGTGGTATTTTTGTTAGTTTAAAAAATTTACATAGCAACGAAAATATTTTTGAAACTCTTATCGATGTTGGAGGAAGATTGAACGAGTTTGTTCCTGATGAAAAAATTAATGAAAACGTAGTCTATGAACTTGTTTTTAAATCGGGTGAATATTGGGATAAAGTTATAAACGATAAAAATTATCAAAATATTATTCAAGAAATTGTTATCAGATTTAAGATGCCTGATAAGAAAAAAAAATATCATTTTCCAATAATTTTATCTCCAAATTCTTATTCGACTTGGTGGTCTAAGGGAGAATAAATATGAAGGAAAACACTGAGACAATTGGCATTAAAGTAATTAAAAACTACATAAAAGCATTTAATGAACGTAACAGTGATAAAATGGCAGATTTATTCAATTTCCCACACGTTAGATTTGCAAATGATAGTGTCAGCGTCATATCGAGATCAGAATATTTGAATAATCAAGATAAAGTAACTAGACTTTTACAAGAAGAGAATTGGCATCATACTGAAATCATAGACATTCAAAACATTCAAAGCAATGAAACTAAAGGCCATTTTATTATTCATTTCTTAAGACTTGATAAAGACAACAATGTAATTCATGATTTTAAAACTTTATGGATTGTAACAAAAGTTAATAAGCATTGGGGAGTTCAGTTTCGTTCAAGCTTTCTAATGTCTAAAGCTGCTACTTTTGGAAAAAAAATGTAAAAGTTTGAAATAGAAAAATAATATTTAGAGTAATCAAATGTTTAAAATTGACAAAAATATTAGACGTTTAAGCCAAAACGAAATAAATCAGTTTGAAAAAGATGGATATTTAACAGGATTGCCTCTTTTTGACAAATTAGCTACAGAAGAGTTAAATAATTTTTTCACTTCACTGAGTTCTAGATTAGATGAAAGCATAGATTTGAATCAAACTGCTCAATGGCAAAAAGCAAGCTTGAAATTTTACAACTTGTGTATCACTCCATCAATATTAGATTATGTGGAAGATTTGATAGGCCTAAATTTTGTGTTATGGGGAGGACAGTTTTTTTTAAAAGAACCTCATGATGGTTCTGTTGTCCCTTGGCATCAGGACGCCCAATACTGGCCATTAAAACCAGCTAAAGCTGTTACAGTTTGGCTTGCATTATATGATACAGACGAAAAAAATGGTGCAATGAAAATAGTTAAAGGTAGTCATAAGCAAGGAATGTTTAAACATAAAATTAATAAATCTAAACATTTTGCTTTAAACCAAGAAGTTTCTATCGATCAATTTAATTCAAATGACGTAATTTCACTTAATTTAAAAGCAGGAGAGATTTCTCTTCATGATGACGGATTGTTGCATGGTTCAGAAGAAAATAAATCAGATAGAAGGCGTTGTGGGGTTACAATGAGGTACTCACCAACAAATGTAAAAGCAGATTTATCTATTTGGCCTCATTTTGAAACTCAACTTGTCAGAGGAAAAGATAACTTCAATTTTAATCCTATTGCTGCCATTCCAAAAGGAGAAGCAACTCCTAATCAAAAATTTCAACATTCATGTGAGTTTCAGAAGGAATGGAATGAATATTTATCATAAGTATAAAAGATGGTTTGAATTTTTTTTCTTTTTTTTTAATTCAAAAGTTATTAGCATAATGACATTAAAATCTTTAATAGGAGGATTTGATGAATGAGCTAAAAAGCATAGATAATAAAATTGTTGTAAAGCCATACTCTCCAAATCTTGGTGGTGTGGTAACAGGGATTGATTTGTCAAAAGAAATTTCCGAAGCTGAATTAACTTTTATTAAAGATGCTTTTAACCGTTATCAGGTTTTGTTTTTTCAACAACAATCAGAAATACCACCTGAACTTCAGGTTAAACTAGGGAAATCTTTTGGACCATTACACGTTCACCCAGCTGCTCCTACAATGAAAGGACATCCAGAAATTTTTGAAATTCATACTCATAAGGACAGTAAAATTTCTAATGGTACTGAAAACTTTCACTCAGATGTATCATGTGATGAAGAACCTCCTTTAGGTACAATGTTACAGCTTCATATTCTTCCTTCGTGTGGAGGAGATACAATGTTTGTTAATATGTATTCAGCTTATGATGCACTTAGTGAAAAGATGAAAACTTTTTTAAACTCTTTACATGCATGGCATGATTCAGAACATATTTATAAAGGAAGATATTCAGAAAGAGGAGTTTTAGATAAAGATATTTCATGTCCCTCAGCATTACATCCAGTCATAAGAACACATCCAGAAACAAATAAGAAAGCATTGTTTGTTAACCGAAGTTTCACAACGAAGATTGAAGGTCTTGAAAAAAGTGAGAGTGATAATTTATTAAGATTTCTATTTGATCATTCTGAACAGATAAAGTTCCAAATTAGATATCGCTGGAATGAAAATGATATGGCTTTTTGGGATAATCGATGTGCTCTTCATAAAGCAATTTGGGATTATCATCCAATGGAGAGAAAAGGTAGAAGAGTTACTATCAGAGGTGACAGACCAGTATGAAAATTCAAATTACCAATTCTTATATAAAACTAATGCACCAATTATGATTAAAATAACTAAAATTATATTTTTAAAAACTGATTGAGGTATGATTTTACGAATTTTAAAACCTAAAAATTGCATTAAAATTGCCGGAACAACCAAAATAGCGCTAACAAAAAAATCGTTAATTGTGACTTTTTGATAAATAAAAAAAATTCCATATAAGGGAGCAAGTGTTGAAAAAACACTTAACGATACAAGTTCACTGAAAACCTCTTTTTTTAAGTTCAAGCTTACTAAATATATGACTATTAGTGGTCCAACAATAGTAGTCATTCCTCCAATAATTCCTGAACAAAGACCATAAATGATGCTAAAGATTTTATTCTCAAGTAAAACTTTGCTTATTTTAATTCCGTAAAAATTAATAATTGCAGACATAACAATCGTTAGTCCAATTGTCTTACTTATGAATTTACTATCAACATTGTGAAAAATCACACTTCCAAATATAATTCCAATAAAAATACCTAAAGCTAATGGCGCAATCTTCTTGTAACTTTTCCAGTTTTTAATTTTTATTTCTCTTATGTTTACAAATATTAAAGAAAAGAATAATAAAAAAATTGCAGGCTTAGGAGGCAAAGCTAGAGATAATATTGGTAATGCAATTAGTGGGAATCCAAAGCTAATTACTCCTTTTAGGAAACCACCTACGGATATTCCTAGGAGCATTATCAAGATAGTATATGTATCTAAATCAACAAACATAACTAAGACTTTTATTAAATAAATATCTTTACAATATTTTATTTAATTAGTTAAATATTTAATAACTTTAGTTTATTATATAATCAGTTCTTTGGGGGAAGGCGATTATGGTTAGTAGGGTGCTTAAAGGAGATTGGTTAGTTGAAGATCTTGAAAAAAATAAGAATTGGCTTTTCAATTTAGAAAAAAAAGATAGGGAAGAAATTAAAAATGCTACAAAAACTTCTCTTTCATTAGGTAAAAAAATATATGATGTCTCTCATAAAGATTTTCCTCTAAAAGAACTATCGTCTAAACTTAATAAAATTCAAAATCAACTTGATGGCGGATTAGGTTTTGTTCTTCTTAGAAACCTTCCTGTAGAGTATTTTAATGACGAGGAAGTTAAGTTTATGCTTTGGGGAATAGGTCAGCATATAGGCTATCCAGAAGTTCAAGATAAAGCAGGTTCATTAATTCACGTTGTCACTGACACTGGATCAAGTGTAAACAAAACAGATAACATAAGAGGTTTTCAAACGAATGAAGAATTACAATTTCATACTGACGGAGCAGATGTTTTTGCTCTTTTATGTTTAAGAAACGCAAAATCTGGAGGCTTATCAAAATTAGTTTCATCAGTTGCAGTTTTTAATGAAATAGAAAAAATAAGGCCAGATTTAAGTGAAGTGCTTCAAGAAGACTTTTATTTTGATACAAGAGCGCAAAATCCTAATGAAGAAAAAATCCAAAAAGTCCCAATTTTTGTTAAACATAATAATTTAGTTTCAGCGCTGCACAAAAGAAGGTATATTGAGACAGCTCAAAGGTTTTCAGATGTTCCTGACTTAACATTAAAACAAATAGAAGCACTCAATTTAATTGATAAGTTATGTAATAACAAAAAATTTTGCTTTAGCCTTAAACTAAAACCAGGTGATTTAGAAATAGCAAGTAACGCTACTACTTTTCACTCACGAGAAAATTATGAAGATTATTCTGATCCTAGTAAAAAAAGATGCATGCTAAGGTTATGGCTTTCATTGTTTAATGCCAGACCTCTTCCAGAAATATACAAAAACACAAGAGAATGGGGACCAACCTTTCAAAGAAGAGGTTTGTGATGAACGTCAATAACAAATCAGATTTTATCACTAGTATAATTCTTATTTTCACAGGAATTATCTTTTATTTCATAATTATTCCTCAAGAAATAGTATTAGAGGATGAAGCTATAATTGGTCCTGATTTGCTACCAAATATTTGTATCATACTGATTACATTTTTATCTGTTTTATTGTTTTTAAAATCAATCAATAAAGAAATACAAAATGAAAATAACGATGAAGAGAATAGCACAATTTATGATAATCCAATGATGTTAAATGTTAAAAGTGATTTTAGTATAATTGAAGTCAAAAGAGTTTTTCTTCTATCCTTAAGTATTTTGATAAGTATTTTATTATTTATTTACGTAGATGTTTTAATCTCATCTATTTTTCTTATTCTAAGCTGCTGTGTCGTATGTGGATTAAAAAAAATCTGGATTATTATCAGCTTATCTGCGGGACTAATATTACTTGCTTATTTTCTTTTATATCAAGTTTTGGGTACCGCTGTAGGTTGATGATTTGGAAAAACTATGAGCTATGAAGTTTTAAATTCTGTCTTAACATTAAATAACGTATCTTGGATAGCATTTGGTGTTTTATTAGGTTACGTAGTAGGTGTCATTCCTGGACTTGGGAAAGGGACTGCCGTAGCTGTTTCAATTCCTATTACATTTTATTTATCACCCTTAACTGGAATTGCTTATTTGATAGGTATCGCTAAGGGTAGTACTGCAGGCAGTGCAGTGTCAGCAATTTTATTAAACACACCTGGAGAACCCTCTTCTGCTCCTACAGCATTAGATGGATATCCATTATCTCAAAAAGGTCAGGCATCTAAGGCTCTGAAAATGGGACTTTTTGCTTCTGTCATAGGTGATTTTTTTGCAACATTGCTCCTAATTTTTCTTGCTGCTCCTTTGGCAGAATATGCACTTTTATTTGGCCCAGTTGAAGTGACTGCTATATTACTATTCTCATTAACTTTTATCGCTGCTTTATCCGGTGACTCGTTGATTAAAGGACTAATAGCAGGCCTATTTGGATTATTGTTTTCAACAGTAGGGATGGAAATTGAAACTGCCACTGTAAGATTTACATTTGGAATTTTAGAACTGTTTGACGGTTTATCACTTATTCCAGTTGCTATTGGAATGCTTGCTGTTGCAGAGATGATGGTTCAACTTGGTGGACTTGAAGCTTTAGAGCATCAGCAAAAAATCTTAAAAGGCAACATTAAATCAATAAATCAAAGTATTAGTTGGGAAGAATGGAAGCTTTGTTTGCCCGCTATTGTACGAGGTACTGCAGTAGGTTCTACAGTCGGCATTCTACCCGGTCTAGGCGCAAGCGTTGCCTCTTTCTTATCATATGGTCTTGCCAAAAAAGCTGCTAAGGACCCATCACGTTTTGGTAAGGGTGCAATTGAAGGTATTGCTGCAGCTGAAAGTGCTGATAATGCAGTTGTACCATCTAGTTTAGTTCCTCTTTTTGCTCTTGGAATTCCTGGTAGTGTTATAGCAGCCATATTAATTGGAGCCTTTATAATTCAAGGCGTTACCCCAGGGCCATTGATGTTTGTTCAACAACCAGAACTAGTTAATGGCATTTATTTATCTATGATTTGTGCAAGCCTATTATTATTGCTTATCGGTTTTTTTGGTCAAAAAGTTTTTTCCCTTCTTTCTCTAGTTTCATTAAGATTAATAATTCCTTCTGTAATATTTTTCTGTTCAATAGGGGCATATCTTCAAGGTGGAGGGATAATAGGGGTATGGTTAATTTTATTTTTTGGTATATTTGGTTATCTTGCTAAAAAACTAGACTTTTCATTTGTTACGTTTTTAATTGGTTTTGTAGTAGGGCCTCAATTTGAATTATCATTAAGACAAGCTATAGCAATAACTCCTACCTATGAACATTTATTAAAGCATCCAATTGCAATAATTTTTATATTAATAACAATTATTGCTATCTGGAAAATTGGAAGTAAAAAAAGTAAAAAAGTATAAATTTAATTTAATATTTTATCTTCTTTTGTTATTTTATAGTTTCCTACTAAAATTTTTTCTTTTAATAAATCTTTTATTATAAATACTATATTTGATGCAACTATCTCTGCTGCCTTAGACATCGCTTTTGATTTTGGCCAGCATAAAGTAACCGACCTAGATATGTTTGGCTCTATTATTTCTCTAGCAAAAAAATTATTATTTATTCTTTCTAAATAAGATGCTTCAGACGGGCCAATTGAATAAGCTAAACCTTCATTAATAAAACTTTCTGTATAAGTTTGAGACCCAGATTCTAAAATGATTTGTAGCTTTTGCTTTAATTTATAAGAAATACTATTTAATTTTTGCCTTAAAACAATTTGAGCACCAGTCAAAACAAGTGGATAATTTATTAATTCTGCAAATTTTATAGGATCATTAGAATTATGAATCTTATCTTTTTTCCCATAAAAATATAGATTGTCAGAAACTATAAGCTTAGAATTAATTTTGATATTGAAATTCCAATCTGGTAAAATCCCAATATCAACTTCGCCATTCTCAATTAACTTACCACCTCTTAAACCAAATCCTTCTTCGAATTGAAGTTGTATCTTAGGATATTTTTTAGTAATTTTTTTGTATAGTCTTATACTTATAAATTTAGCAAGTTTTGGGCTTAAAAAAATTTTAACATTGCCACTTGGTTCACTTATATATGATTGGACACTTTGTTCCGCTTCACTTAAATTATTTAATATGTTAATTATTTTGGGTAAGAATAAGTTTCCTGCTTCAGTGAGAATAACTCCTTTTTGACTTCTTTGTAATAACTTTGCATTTAAACTTGTTTCAAGTTTTGAAATACTTTGACTTAGAGCAGGTTGAGCAATTCTTAGTTCTTTAGACGCTTTTGACAAATTCCCTCTGTGAGCACTTACGACAAAATGTCTTAATTGTTGGAGTTTTATATTTTTATTAATCATAAGTAAAATATATAGTAATTATAATTATTATATATTTTACTTTTATTAATTTTCTGTCAACCATTGAAAGTGGAGCAAATATGTTCAAACCTTTAAAAAATGTAAAAGTAGTAGATTTAACAGGTGTCTTAGCAGGCCCATACAGTACATATCAATTAGCTTTATTAGGTGCAGAGGTTGTGAAGATAGAAAGTTTAGACCAAGGTGATTGGACAAGAGTAGGAGGAAAAAACCAAGATCTTAATAAAAAACTTATGGGAACATCTTTTTTAATACAAAATTCAGACAAAAAATCTATCCAAATAGACTTAAAGTCTAAAAAAGGTAAAGAAATTGCTTTAAATTTAATTAAAAGTGCGGATGTTTTTGTTGAAAACATGAGACCAGGTAAAGCCGAAGCGCTTGGACTTGGTTGGGATCAAATATCAGCTATTCACAACAAAATAGTCTATTGCTCAATTTCAGCTTATGGACAAGATGGTCCTTTTAAGAAAAGAGGAGCTTATGACCATGTAGTACAAGGTATGACTGGCATAATGACAACTACTGGAACAAAAGAAAGTGGTCCAACGAAGGTTGGTGCCCCTTACATTGATTATGCAACTGGGTTAAACGCTGCTTTTGCAATTACAGCTGCACTTCATGAATTAAATGAACAAAAAAAATCTATAAGAGTTGATGTTTCAATGATGGATACCTCATTATTATTAATGGCAAATATGGTTACTGAACATCTGAATTCTGGTTGGGTTCCCGAACCAATGGGAAATGAAGCTCAAAGTGGCTCACCCTCATCTGGAATGTATGAAACTAAATCAGATCCAATTTTATTAGCTGCTAATAATAATCATCAATTTCTAAATTTATGCGATGCCTTAAACACTATTGCGCCATTTAATAAAAGAAAATGGAAATCAGAAGAAAATCGTAAAAATAATAAGCAAGAATTAAGAAGCGCACTTCAAGCAATATTTATTTTAAAAACTGCAGAGTTTTTAGAAAAACTTCTTAACGAGTTTGAAGTTCCATCTGGTAAAATAAGGACACTTCCAGAAGTTCTTTCTGAAGAGCAGTTTTTAAACAGAAAGCTTTGGAATAAAGTTAACATTAAAAGTATTAATAAAGAATTTTTAGTACCTAGTATTGGTTTTAAGATAAACGAAAAAGCTGTGGTTCCTAAAAATCCACCACCTTTATTAGGGGGTAACACTAAATCTATTTTAAACTCAATTAATATCAATGATGATGAAATAGATGAATTAAGAAAACAGAATATTATTAACTAATATTCACAAATTTGCATTTTATGCAGAAATAAGTTTTGGTATTTATTAAATAAATTGGATAATATTTTTTTATTGAGTATCATTTATTTTAAGATAATTTGGGGAGTTAAAACAATGATTACGAAAACTTTATTAAAATCTACTTTAATATTTATTTTAGGTAGTTTTTTTAGTCTCTCAGCTTTTGCTGGAGATTATCCAAATAAACCTATTAAGCTATATATTGGGTATAAAGCTGGTGGGGGAACAGACACAGTAGGTAGAGTTCTTGCAAAGGTTATGAGCTCAGAACTAGGCCAACAAGTTAATATAATCAATAAACCAGGTGCAGGTGGATGCGTGGCAGCTATGCAAGTTTCTAAAATGAAACCTGATGGATATACATTAGTTATGGACCCTTCATCAAGCGTAACTTGGGCAAGACATACTAATCCTAAGTGTAAAATTAAAATTTCAGAATTAGATTATGTAGGAACAATTGCACAATTTAACTTTGGTCTTGTCTCTCACGTAAGTGCTCCATACAATTCGATAGAAGAATTTATAGATTGGAGTAAAGGTAAAACTGTAAGTTATGTTTTATTGTCTCCAGGTTCTAAGGCTTTGATGAAATACATAGCTGCTGAAAAAGGAATTAAAGTTAATTATGTGCCTGCAAAAGGAGGTGCTGATATGATTAAATTAATCCTTGGAAAACAGGTTGATATGAGCTTTTCTGGAGGAATTCATACTCGTCACCCTGACAAAATAAAATTAATTGCATCCGTAGCTAGTTATCGTCATGCTTCTGCACCAAATGTTAAAACATTAAAAGAAAGTGGAATAGACGTTCAAGCTGGAGCTTTTCATTTTGTCGGTGGACCAAAAGGTATGCCTTCTGAAGTGATTGCAAAGTTAGAAGCTGCCATGAAGTTTGCGTCTAAACATGCAACTATAAAAGATATTTCTAATAAAACAAAATTTCCAGTTGCTTACAATTCTAGTAGTGATACAGCAAAAATCATGAAACAACAGGACGAAAGTTATAGAATACTTACTGAAAAGACAGGTAAAATGTAATCTTAAAAAATATAAACAGCAGACTTTATAAGTCTGCTGTTTATTAAAGGGGAGTTTATATTGATAATTACTTGCCTTGGAACTGGTTCTCCTGAACCATCACTTAAAAGGGCATCTTCAGGTTATTTAGTTGAAGTTGAGAATAAAAAAATTCTTATAGATTGTGGTGGTGGCGTTTTTGGTAGGTTGTTAGAAGCCGGTCTATTTCCTCATCAAATTACCCATGTGATTTTTTCTCATTTACATTCTGATCATATGTTAGATTATCCAAGATTAATTCATGCAATATGGGATGGAAATAATACTCTTCCCAAAATATATGGCCCTAAACCAATAAAATTAATCAATCAAAGAATTTTTGGAAAAGAAGGTATGCTTGCTACCGACTTGATAGCTCGTACAGAGCTACCTGCAAGCCAAGAAGTATGGATCTCAAGGGGTGGTAATATTCCAAGGCCATGGCCAAATCCAGAAATTTTAGAAATAGATGAAAATTGGAATTTTGTTGATGGTAATTTGCAAATTCAATCTTGCCTTGTCCCTCATGCAGAACCATTTTTAAACTGTTTAGGGTTTCGATTTGATTATAAAGATAAATCAGTTGTTTTTTCAGGTGATTCAGGATTGTGTCAGGAATTAGAGCATCTTTGTAAAAACACTGATTTATTAGTTCATTGGTGTTATCGAATGAGTAACGAAAATGATTTTCCTATGATTTCTGATAAATCACCATCTGCTAAACAAATTGCTAAAATGGCTAATAAAGCTGGGGTGAAAACGCTTTTATTAACTCATATGAGATCTCATATGGATTTAGATGAAAATCAATTGCAAATAAAGCAAGAATTGCACGATAATTTCGAGGGTGTTTCAGGTGTTGCAGAAGATTTAATGAAAATAAAATTATAGATTTTAATAAGAAATAAAAAAAGGAGTTTATGATGATAAACCATGATGACAATCTTATAATTATTATGTCTGACGAACATCAAGGGAATGCTCTAAGTTGTGTTGCCCATCCTTTTGTAAAAACACCAAATATTGATCGATTAGCAAATAATGGGGTGATTTTTAGTAATGCATATACTTCCTGTCCTATTTGTGTTCCTGCTAGAGCATCTTTTGCTACAGGTTTGCCAGTTCATAAAAATCGTTTGTGGGATAATGCAATGCCATATTATGGTCAAATCTCTAGCTGGGGACATTCTTTGCAATCACATAATGTGCCAGTAGAATCTATTGGTAAGCTTCATTATAGATCTGAAGAGGATGATGATGGTTTTGATAAGAAGCATATTCCCATGATGGTTGTTAATGGTGTTGGAATGGTTTGGGGATCAATAAGAAGAGAAAATGAAAGATCAAAGGTATTTCGAAATGAAAGGATGTTAGGTGAATATATTGGTCCAGGTAATAGTAAGTATACTGATTATGATGAAGCGGTAGTTTCGAAAACTCAAAAGTGGCTTGAGGCAAAGAAAAAAAATAAGGAGTTAAAACCTTGGTGTTTATATATAGGTTTAGTTGCGCCTCATTTTCCTTTAGTCGTTCCCCAAAAATATTTTGACATGTATCCAAGAGAAACTTTACCTGAGATAAAACTTGATCCTAATGGAGGATATAAAATGCATCCTTGGATAGGCAAACAAAATGAATTAAGAAATAGTAATAACCAGTTTAAAGATGAAAATGAAAAGTGGGCAGCCATTTCTGCTTATTTTGGTTTATGTAGTTTTCTAGATGAAAATATTGGTAAAATAATTACATCAATCACAGAAAATGGATTTATGGATAATACTACTATTATTTATACTAGTGATCATGGTGATAATGTTGGTGCAAGAGGTTTATGGGGTAAATCTAATTTTTATGAGGAGTCTTGTTCTATTCCTTTAATAGTATCAGGTAAAAAAATTAATAAAGGTATTTGTAAAACTCCTGTTACTCTTATGGATATTTCAGAAACAATAGTTGATCATTTTTCCTGTAAAAGTCCAAATAATGGTCCGGGACAGTCCCTTTATGAAATTGCTGATAATCCTTATGACCACAATAGAGTAGCTTTCAGTGAGTATCATGCATCATCTTCAATATCAGGGGCATATATGATTAGAAAAGGAAAATGGAAATATATATATTATGTAGGCTTTGAGCCTGAATTATTTAATTTAGAAACTGATCCTGAAGAAACAAACGATTTATCAAAAAGAATTGAATTCGTTAATATATGTAATGAATTGAAAGCAGATCTCTATAATATATGTGACCCAGAAGAAATGAACAAAATCGCATTTAAAGATCAAGATGAAATGATAGAAAAATACGGAGGAATTGAAGCTGCTGGCAATTTAGGTGCAACTGGAGCGACTCCTCCTCCTAAATAATAAATCTAACAAGGTTTTTAAAATTGATTTCAAAGGAAATTATATCAGAGGCTAAAATTTATACTGCTTATGTTAATCAAAATACAAAGTGGAATTTTATAAATTTAAAATTATCTAATGGCATTGAAGGTTGGGGAGAAGCCACTCTAAATAAAAGTGAAAAAATAATTGTAAAATTAGCCAATAATAAATTTAGGTTATTAATTGGAATGTCACTTAATCAATTAATCAACGAATTTGATCATATATTTAGTCTTAATGATACACCAAACGCAGTCTTAACTTCAGCAGTAAATGCTGCTCTAATAGATCTTATTGCACAAAATAAAAATATATCCGTAGCAAATGAATTGGGGGGAGTGATTAATGATGAAGTTGAGGTTTATGCAAATTTTAATAGAAGAACTATAGACCGTTCTCCAGATGGTATGAAAAAAAGTGCAAAATTTGTAAAAAATCATGGATTTAATTCATTTAAAATAGCACCTTTCGATGAAGTTTTCCCGTCTCAGTCTAAGTTAGATTTTCATAAATCTATATCTAAAGGCCTAGAAAGAATTGACGCAATTAGAGATATTTTAGGAAATAATCCTAAATTAATGATTGATTGTCATTGGCGATTTAAATCTGAATTTATTGACGTGTTAATTGATGAGATACTTCCTTTTAATATTTATTGGGTGGAGTGTCCTATTAGTGAAAATCTAGAATTTACATATGAAATTAAGTCAATAAGAAATAAACTTAATGATAAAGGAATAAAATTAGCTGGTCTTGAGACCTGTATCACAAAAGATCATTTTAAACCTTTCTTAGATATAGGTTGTTATGATGTTATGATGCCTGATGTTAAGTATGTTGGTGGCCCATTAAAAATGATGGAATTAGCTAATCTTATACAATCATTCAAAGTCGAATTTTCTCCTCATAATCCATCTGGTCCGATATGTCATGCACATTCTCTTCAAGTTTGTGGTGCAGTAAAATCTTCTAAAATACTTGAACATCAATTTGATGAATCACCATTGTTTAATGAATTAGTAAATAACCAACTTCCTGAAATAAGAAATGGAAAAATTAAATTATCTAACAGCTCAGGAATAGGGGTAAAAATTAATAAAAGTTTAGAATTTTGCTTTATAAATAAAAAATTAAATTTGGATACTAATCGTAATAATGTTTTTGATAATATTGTTGATTTATCAAAACCTGATTCTAAACTTTAAATACTGTTTTGGAAAATTAAAATGTCAAAGTCAAAAATTATTAAAATTGAATTAACATCATTTGAGATTGAAATAAACGATATTGAAGAAAATAAAAGTGGTATTGGAATAAATTACAAACCTGGTTCAAAAAATAAACATATTAGATTTGGGATTAAAGTTTTTGATAGTGATGGTAACGTAGGTGAGTACGTACCTCCTAGGGGTAGGGCAAAAGTGATAATGTCAGCTTCTGAAGCTCTTTCTTATCATGTTTTAGGAAAAAACCCTCTTAATAGAAATGGGTTATATAGACAATTAAGAGGACTTTGTAAGCATATTGGTGAAGTTGGGATAGGAGCTATCGATATAGCACTATGGGATTTAGCAGGAAAAAAATATAATTGCTCAATAATGGAATTGCTAGGTGGAAACAGAAAGTCACTGCCAGCATATGCAAGCACTATGGGTGGAGATAGAGAAAAGAATGGCTTGTCTAGTCCTGAAGCCTATGCAGATTTTGCAGATCAATGTTTAGATTTAGGTTATACAGCTTATAAAATGCATGGGTGGAAGGAAGGTAATGTTATTGAAGAAATAGAGATGTTAAAGGCAGTTGGTAACCGTGTAGGTAGTAAAATGAAGATAATGTATGATGCTGCTTGTCATATTTCAACACTAGCTGATGCACTAGAGATTGGCAAAGTATGCGATGATTATGGCTTTTATTGGTATGAAGACCCTTATAAAGATGGAGGTGTTTCAATTAATGGTAATAAAGTTTTATCTAAAAATTTATCTACACCTATTTTAGTTGGAGAACATGTTAGAAATTTAGAAACATCAGTTGATATGCTTGTAAATGGAGCTTCTTTCTTTTCAAGAGCTGACCCAGATTATGATGGTGGTATTACCGGTTGCCATAAACTTGTAGTATCATCTGAAGGGTTGGGTGTTGATTGCGAAATTCATTCTTGTGGTCCTGCTATGAGACAATTGATGGGGGCCTCCAGAAACTCAAATTTTTATGAAATTAATCTTCTTCATCCAAAGTGTAGTAACCCCTGGTCACTTCCAATATATTTAAATGAGTATTCTGACGAAATGAACTGTATAGATAAAAATGGAAATGTTGAAGTAACTGATAAACCTGGTTTGGGTATTGATTATGATTGGAAATACATTCAAAAAAAATCTTTAGAAAAGATTGTTATTAAATAAATTAATTACACTAGAAAGGATCTAATATGAATTACTCCTCAATTGATGTAAGACCAAAGTCAGGTTCTGTTGGAGCAGAAATTTTAGGTGTTAATTTAAATAAAGAGATTTCTTCAAAACAGTTTAACGAGATTAAAGCAGCGTTTGGTCAGTTTGGCGTTATATTTTTTAGAGATCAAAACTTGACTCCTGATAGGGAAATTAAATTTGCTGAAAAATGGGGAAAAATAAACGTTAATCGCTTTTTTACTAACGTTTCTGGTTATCCAAAGATTGCCATGGTTTTAAAAGAGGCAGACCAAAAAAAGAATATTGGTGGTGCCTGGCATACTGATCATACATATGACATAGAGCCCGCAATGGGTTCTATGCTGTTTGCTCATGAAGTTCCACAAAAAGGTGGTGACACTATGTTTGCTAGTATGTATTCTGCATACGATAATTTATCTACAGGTTTAAAAAATACGCTTAATGGAATGAAGGCTAGACATTCAAGTAAGCATGTTTTTGGTAAAGATAGAGCAAGCCGTCATGATGACACTGTTGGCAGAATAAGAAATCCTGAGGCTGCAAATCAAGATGCTATACATCCTGTTGTAATAAAACATCCAGATACCGGTCGTAAAGCGTTATATGTTAATCCTACTTTCACTCTTGGTTTTGACGGTTGGACAGATGCCGAATCAAAACCTTTATTAGACTATTTATATCAACATGCTACTAGACCTGAATTTACTTGCAGGTTTGAATGGAAACCAGGATCTATAGCATTTTGGGATAATAGAGCCACGTGGCATTTAGCTATTAATGACTATCAAGGAGAAAAACGATTGATGCACCGAATTACAATCGAAGGAGAAAAACTATATTAATTATAAAAATTAATTTCTAGTCTGTATTTTCTTTTTCAAGCCCCACAGTTACTAACTTAATAAAATAACCATAAAAAATAGGTAAAAATGCTACCGATATAGCAGGTCCAATTTTATCAGCAT